>Ga0210406_10005396_pt1 | contig 13420 bp, 12 predicted proteins | sample IncBWC30MmetaG_FD_155454 | JGI IMG/M metagenome (GOLD analysis project Ga0210406, IMG submission 155454) | Forest soil microbial communities from Barre Woods Harvard Forest LTER site, Petersham, Massachusetts, United States - Inc-BW-C-30-M | ecosystem: Environmental > Terrestrial > Soil >... | reverse complement strand
CATCACGATCATCTGACGCATAGCCGGCCAAGACGGCTTTAGATTCGTCACCGGCATCAGACTATACTGCCAGGCGCTGCGACGTCGATAAGAGCGTGGCGACGTCGGTGCTACTATTTGTCGACTGCGGTGTTCTAGCGATATGCCTTCACAAGGAGTGCTCCATGGCGCTGGCGGATGAATTGAGCAAATTGGCGGAATTGCGCGCGAACGGCGGTCTGACGGAGGAGGAGTTCAAACGCGCGAAGGAACGCTTGCTGAACACCGAGCAAGCGCACTCCCCGGACCCAGTCCTGTCCGCCGTAAATACGTTTCGGCGCAGCCGCACGGACCGGTGGTTCGGCGGTGTGTGCGGTGGCATCGCGCGATCGACCGGCGTGGAAGCCTGGGTATGGCGGCTGCTTTTTGCCGCACTGTTTATATGCGCGGGGGTCGGCCTGCTGGTGTACGTCCTGCTGTGGATTTTCGTGCCAAGCGAGTAAGTAGAAAAAGGGAAGCGGGCGTCACCGTGGGCAGGCGTTCATTCACCGAGTCTTGCGCAGCCCGTCCATCAGAAGGTCGATGAGTCGCCGCGCGCTCGCTTGCCAGCCCGCATCGGGATTCCCATAACTCACTCCGACCATCGCACGCAGCAAGTCGGCCGGATCGATATCCTTGCGCACCTCGCCGCCGGCCACTGCGCGCTTTACGAGCGTGGCGAGCGCACCTTTGATCAGTTCAGCAGAGGTTGCATAAAGCGGGGCGGTGCGGACCGTCGCGGTTCCCAGCGACGGTGCGATCAAGCGCTTGGTGGCGATGTAGTCGACGAACAGGTGCATCCACTTATGCAGGGCCTCGGCCGCAGGCCAGATCTCGAGCAGGTGCGGCGCGGCGTCGGCCAGCAGCTCGACCTCGCGCCGGTAAACCGCTTCCACAATGGCCTCTCTGCTTTGGAAATTGCGATACAGCGTGCCGATTCCGACGCCGGCGCGGCGCGCGATTTCTTCCAAGCTCACATTCAGCCCGAGTTCCGCGAACCCCGATTTGGCAGCGTCGATCAGTAATTGTCGATTCCGAGTACTGTCGGCGCGGGGTTTGCGTGCCTGGGGCAGTGGCTTTGGTTTCACGTTTAAAAATCCATTCCTGAAATAGCACTTGCAAAACGGAGGAAGCCTCCGTATATTAAACGGAGGTTCCCTCCACTTCCAATTAGACCATGTTTGCATGGTGCAGCGGTAGGGCAGCGCGCAAAACAGGAGGAATTGATCGTGACGAATACATTTGGGGCCACATCGACTACCGACGAAGTGCTGCAAGGCATCAATTTGCGCGGCAAACGGGTGCTACTGACCGGTGTTTCCGCGGGCCTGGGTGTCGAGACGGCGCGGGCCTTGGCGGCGCACGGAGCGCAGGTCATCGGAGCCGCGCGCGATCTATCCAAGGCGCAGGCCGCTACGGAACAAGTTCGTGCGCAGGCTGCGGGAGGAGGTTCTCTGCGCTTGGTCCAGCTCGACCTGGCATCCCTCGACAGCGTGCGCCGCTGCGCCGACGGACTGCTTGCCGCGGGCGAACCCTTTGACGTGATCATTGCCAATGCCGGTGTCATGGCGTGCCCCAAGGGCACGACGCTCGACGGCTTTGAGACCCAGTTCGGCACCAACCATCTCGGCCACTTTGTTCTGGTGAACCGCATCGTTTCGCTGCTGCGGCCAGGTTCACGGCTCGTGAACGTTTCTTCTTCGGGGCACCGATATGCAGACGTCGATCTTGAGGATCCTAACTTCGAGCACTCGCCGTACGCGGAGTTCACTGCCTACGGTCGCTCCAAGACCGCCAACATACTTTTTGCTGTCGAATTCGATCGACGCCACAAAGCGAGCGGGGTGCGAGCGACGGCGCTGCATCCCGGCGCCATCCGGACCGAGCTGGGTCGCCACATGGCCCCTGGAGCGATGGAAAAATTGATCGCGGACATCAATGCCAGTCAGCCCAAGGGTGCTGAACTCTTCAGCTGGAAGAGCATTCCCCAAGGTGCGGCCACTTCTGTGTGGGCCGCCTGCGTCGCTGAAGCTGAAGCCATTGGCGGTCGCTTTTGCGAAGACTGCGACGTGGCCGAGGTCACCTCAGTCCCTCTCCTGCGTAGAGGCGTGCAGTCTTACGCACTCGATCCGCAACGCGCCCGGGCGCTCTGGCAGAAGAGCGAGGAGCTGGTCGGCGAACGCTTTAACTCGAACTGAACGAAGGAGAAGATAATGTTTACATCGACATCAAATGCGCACCCTGCAGAGGCAGGAGCGGCCGACGTGCTCATCCCCCTCATCCGAGCTGCGGCGACCATTGGCTTTGCCATCGCGCCGTGCTCACTGGGCTTCGTCATCATCGCCGTGTCCGAGCAATTGATTCGCTCGATCATGGTGGGGGATGACCCGGAAATGCTGATGAGCGATCTGCAGAATCAGTTTCCGAACGACGCGATCGAGCTCAACGAGCACGACGATGCCGGACTGGTGGCGAAAGTAGTGGATTTGATCGAGCGCCCCGACAAGGCCTTGGATCTGCCTCTGGATATTCGCGGCACGGATTTCCAGATGCGTGTATGGGATGCCTTGCAGAAGGTGCCCGCCGGCACCACGGTGAGCTACACCTTTTTGGCCGAACAAATCGGCGCACCTGGCGCGGTGCGGGCGGTAGCGCAGGCATGTGCGGAAAACCCCCTGGCGGTCGCAATTCCATGTCACCGCGCTGTGTGCGCCCATGGCGACTTGTCGGGATACCGGTGGGGCACTGAACGCAAGCGGGCGCTTCTCGAGCGCGAAGCCAAGGCATGAGGGCGGTGGCCCGCCCTATGCAGCATCCAAGCGATTGTCGCAGCAGGAAAACAGCCCTGAGGAGACATTTTTATACGGTGTAATTGACCTCATCCTGTCAAATCCAACGGTACTTGAGTAATACTGGCGGCAATTGGCTTAAGGCAGGCAATGAACAAGGTTACGCCTAGAGATTTTCGAAATGCTTTTGTTGCCGTCATGCAATCAGAGGGCGACAACTTTCGTACCGCGGTTGGTTTCGAGACCAAATCGTATAACTTCTTCATGCGGACCACCATTTATCCAAGGGTCGCCAGGCAACTCGGGCTGCTGTCGTGGAACAAGGAGTACTACACCCTTGACGGGATGTTGTACGAGGAACGCGGCGTGGACGGTACCGGGAAGTACGCCACTTATGCGAATTGGATTTCAGTGGCCATAGAGCATGAGAACGATAGTTCTCGTGCCCATGAAAAAATGAATAAGCTGCAGTCTTTCAACGCGCCGCTGAAGGTGTTGATCACCTACGCCGCCGAAGGCTCCGCTTCCGAAACCCTGCTGCAAAAGTACGAGGCCCTCATAAAGAGTTCGGACGTGTTCAACGACGTCGCGACGCTGCGTCAGCAGCTCGTCATATTGGGTACACCGAAGACCGTTCGTGAATGGCGATTCTATGCCTACGAAAACGATGGCTTTGTCCTGATGCTGCCCGGCTAGCGCCAGAACGACGGCTGCGCCGCTTCCTACAAACATGTCAGCCAATTCTCACGCGCGGACGGCGATGGCGAGAATTGCGATGAGCGAACTCCTATCGCAGAGGTGTCCATGTGGCAACTGCTATTGGGAGATCATGCCTTCGCCGATGCGTTGATGCGTCCGGGTCATGGATACGCATCGAAGCGCTGCGCGTCGGTGCGTTGACCATCTTCGCGGCCTTGCTGGCCGGCGGTGCGCACGCGGCCAAGTTCACCTCGACCGAGCGCACGCAGATCCAGGAGCCGCGGCCGCCGGACGTGCCGAGCGATAAAGTACTGGAGGCGCAGGGGGCCACAATCGGCAAGATCGAGCTGGATGTACGCCAGATATTCGATGAGCGGGATCCGCGCGAGAACAGCGGCTTGTACCACCTGGCCGATCAGCTTCACGTGCGCACCAGGCAATCGACGATTCGGGCGCAGCTGCTCTTCCGCCCGGGGGACAGATACGAAGCGCGCGTCCTCGGGGAAACCGAACGCAACTTGCGAGCGCTCTCCTATATCTACGACGCGCGTGTGGTACCGGTAAAGTACGTGGACGGTAAGGTGACCATCCGGGTGATCACCAAAGACGTCTGGACCTTGAGCCCCGGGGTGTCGTTTTCCCGCACAGGCGGGTCGAATAGTTCGGGATTCTCTCTGTCGGACTCCAATCTTCTCGGCTTCGGGAAGTCCTTGTCCGTGGATCACTCCAGTAGTGTGGATCGCACCAGCAATGGAATCATCTACGGCGACCCTAATTTGTTCGGCTCCCGCTGGACCCTGGCGGCCGCATATGTCGATGCCAGCGACGGAGCACAGCGCACCCTTGCGCTGGCGCAGCCTTTTTATTCGCTGGATACCCCCTGGACCGCCACCGTAAAGGCAATAAAGTTTGACCGCACCGCGTCCCGCTATAACCTGGGCGATATCGTCGATCAGTTCAAACGCGAAGAGAACTATTATGAGCTGAGCGGCGGGTTGTCTTCCGGTCTGATCGACGGCTGGACCCGTCGGGTCTATGCCGGAATGCGGTATGACCAGAATGTGTTTGCGCAGGTACCTGGCACGAGCACGCCTTCTGCCGTGCTGCCGCCGAATCGCACATTATCCTACCCCTTCGTCGCGGGCGAGATCATTCAGGACGATTTTCGCAAGGTTGCTGATCAGAATCAGATCGGACGCACGGAAGACTTGTACTTCGGGACGCGCTTGTACGCTGAGGTAGGCTATTCCGCCGCCGCTTTCGGCGCCAATCACAACGATTTGCTGCTTACCACCAACGCGACCAAAGGATTTCAGTTGAGCGCGCTCACCCAACTGTTTCTGGCCGGAACGGTCAGTTCTCGACTCGAGAGCGGCAGCATCCGCAATCTGTTTGTGGACGGCACCGCGACCTACTACTGGCGGTGGCGGGAAGATAAGTTGCTGTTCGTGTTCTTGAACGGCACCACCACGCATGCGCTTGACCCGGATTCGCAGCTGCTGATCGGAGGCGATACGGGTCTGCGTGGTTATCCGCTGCGCTATGAATCGGGCACTTCGCGTGGCTTGTTGACCGTGGAACAGCGCTTTTACACCGACTGGTATCCGTTTCGCCTTGCGCGCTTTGGCGCTGCGATATTCGGTGACGTCGGTCGCACCTGGGGCCGTGGCGTCATTGGCAACAGCGATCCCGGTACGCTGAGGGATTTGGGTTGCGGCATGCGTTTTGGCAATACCCGTTCCGGACTTGGCAATGTCTTGCACGTGGATGTGGCATTTCCCTTGAACGGCGATCACAACATCAGCAAGGTGCAATTTTTGGTGCAGACCAAGGCCAGCTATTGAGAAGGCGGAGCCGTATGGGTTCCACTGCCTTTGCCGAAGCCGTGCCGCTTGTTTACAGGACGATGATGCCGTGCCGCAGCGCGTAGCGCGTAAGATCGGCGATATTATGCAATTGCAATTTGCGCAAAATATTTCGCCGGTGGGCCTCGACCGTGGCTACGGCAATGCCCATTTGTACCGCGATGGTTGCACTGCGTTGGCCCTCGGCAATGAGCTTGAGCACTTCCTTCTCCCGTTTTCCCAAGGTCTGCGGTTGCGATAAACCGGCGCTGGGCACTGCTTCTTCCACGAGAGTCATCACCGCGCCCGTGACCTCGGGAGACAGATAATTCTTGCCGCTTGCGACCGCCCGCAGCGCATGAATCAACTCCCGCCCCGAGGCGGACTTCACCACATAACCTTTGGCCCCCGCCTTGGTCATTGCGCGCACGAATTGACGATCGGTGTATCCGCTCAGCGCAATGATCTTCAATTCAGGATGACGCCGGCGAAGCTCACGGGCCACTTGTTCGCCATTGATCTCAGGCATCGCTATGTCGAGTATCAAAATGTCGGGATGCAATTCGCCGATACGCTCCAGGCATTCGTTTCCGTCGGCGGCTTCACCGATCAACTCAAATTCAGGAGCACCCGCGATGAGATGCCCGATCGCTTCGCGAATCAGCGGATGATCGTCGACCAGCATGACGCGATGGGGCTTCATATCGGACTCACAGGCACTTGAATCGTCGCGATCGTGCCGCGATTGGGCGCGCTGTCAATTTGAAATGTTCCGCCGATGTATGCGATCCGCTCGCGCATCGTCGCTATACCTACGCCTCCCGTGGAGCCCGCCGACGAGCGGGCGGCGGCAAATCCGGCGCCTCGATCCATCACTTCAACAGTCAGCTGCTCATTGACGCGCCGCGTGGCGATGTTTGCGACTTTCACTTTCGAATGGCGCGCCACGTTGATGAGCAGTTCGCGTACCGCGCGAAACAGAATCGACGCCGTGAGCGAATCCAGCGGTTTGGAAACCGAATCGTCGTCAAGCAAGACCTCCAGACGGTACGTTCTTCGCATCTCCTCGCTCAGCCATTCGATCGCAGGAATCAGCCCCAGTTGTTCCAGGACGGGGGGATTCAATTGAGCTGTCAAGCTGCGCATCTCGCGAACCACGCCGGCGAGCAATTGTGCGATCTCATCGAGCGCGGGATCGGTGCCCTGCGACTCGTTGTTGTCGCGCAACGCATCGAGCTTGATCGAGGCGACATGCAGTTCTTGGCCCAGGCCATCGTGCAGATCACGTGCGATGGATTGCCGTTCGCGAACCTCGGCAAGCGCGAGCTCACGTGCGAGCCGTCCAAGCTCTTCCGTGCGCTCGCGCACGCGCTTCTCGAGCTCCTCGTTCACCGCGGCCTTGGCTTGAATCTGCGCCTGCGCCGCCCGTTTGGCCTCCGTGATATCGGTAAACGTGATGACGACGCCGGCAATCTGGGTGCCTTCGGCGCGGTACGGCACGATGCGGCGCAGATAGACTCCCTTGTGTTCGAGTTCCTGAGAACGCGGCGCCAGGGTTTGCAGGACGATGCGCGCATTCTCGATGAGGGTTGAGTCCACGGCGGCCAAACTCAAATCCGCAATCGGTCGTCCGATATCGCTCTGCAGCAGATTGAATATCCGATGGGCGGCAGGCGTGAACCATTTGATGCGAAAAGATCGATCCAGACAAAGCGTGGCTACTTCGTTGGAGGCGAGCAGATTCCGTAGATCGACATTGGCGACTTCGAGTTCACCGACCTTGGTTTGCAACTGCGTGTTGACGGTATTGAGTTCCTCATTGACCGACTGCAGTTCCTCTTTGGAACTTTCCAGCTCCTCGTTCATCGACTGCAGTTCTTCATTGATCGACATCGTCTCTTCGTGCGACGCGCGCAACTCCTCATTCGAGACCTTCAACTGATTCACGGCGCTCTGCAGGTCCTCCTGCGTCGCGCGCAGTTCCTGCCGCAATTGGCTATGAACCGCGCGGGAGTGCGCGCCGATGGCCTTGGAGTCGCTCTCTCGAAACGCGATCAAGTATCGCGCGGCACCAGGTTCGCCCAGCACGTGTCGAACCGGGAATACCTCGAGAGTAGCTTGACCGGGCTTGCCCTTCGGCATTGCCTTGATCAGCACCGGACGCTGATCGATTTGCACGCGTCGGATGGCTTCGGGCAGTTGCGTCCGGAGGCCTTTCGGCAGGCGCGGCAGCAGCGAGGTCTTGGTTGCGGGGCGCGCCGGGGACAGGAAGCGCTCTGCGAAGCCGCTCAAATAGAGAATCTCGGCACGCTCATTCACCAGCACTGCGGCAGGGGCGAAGTGTTCGAAAAGGGCGCTGCGGGTCAAGGTCGCATGCGACGCCATGCGACCAGCCTCGCTCAACGGTTCGTGGTTGAGCGGCGGTGGTCGAGAGTTTCCTTTGCCCGCCCGCCAGTCCAGCTGATCCCGAGGCGTCGTACCGATGCTTTGGTAGATTCTCCATTTTCGGTCAATCAGTTTGAAGAGTTTTTCGTGCGTGCCCACCGTCTCGGCGCTGCCCAGAAACAAATAGCCAAGGGGACGCAGCGCGAAGTGGCACAGCAAGAGGATGCGATCCTGGGTGGCCGGTTCGATATAGATCAACAAATTCCGGCACGTCACCAGATCCAGGCGCGAAAAAGGCGGGTCGGCAAGCAGGTCATGCTGACCGAAGATGACGCTTTCGCGCAGCTGTGCTGTGATTTGGTAATGATGATCGTCCTTGACCTCCTGAAAATAGCGCTTCAAGAACTCGGCACTGATCTGGCTTCGAATGCCGGAAGGGTAACGTCCGGCGCGAGCGTAGTTCAGGGAATCCTCGTTGGCGTCGGTGGCAAATATCTGTACCGCGCAATGCTTTCGCATGGCCTTAAGGCGTGCCAAGATGAGGATGGCCAGGGTGTAAGCCTCCTCGCCCGTTCCAGCCCCCGCCACCCAGGCCCTGATCGGCTCACCTGCATTTTTGCGGGCGATCAGGGGGCGCAACACCTGATTGTCGAGTACCTGCCACGCTTGCCGGTCGCGAAAGAATTCCGTGACGCCAATGAGTAGATCCTTGCGCAATGCGATGACTTCGGCGGCATCGCGCCGCAAGCGCTTGGCGTAATCGTCGAGCTTCTGAATGTTGAGCAGCCCCATCCGCCGCTCGATGCGACGCACCAGCATGGCCTGTTTGTAGCCGGAGAAGCTTTGCCCATGACCTGATTGCAAGACACCAAGAATCTTGGAGAGCGGGTCGCCCGCTCGCGCCGGTATCGGGGTCGCGCTCGGCGCGCGCACGTAAGCGTGTCGGGCGTAGCTGATCAATACACGCGGCATCTTGGGGATGGCCAACACATGAGCCACCAGACCGGTGGCGATCGCGCTTCGCGGCATGCCGTCAAATTGAGCAGTCTCCGGTGCTTGCACGAGCACGATGCCACCGTTCGCGACGATGTCTTTCAAACCGAGCGCACCATCGCTACCGGTGCCTGAGAGGACGATACCAATGGCGCGTTCGCGCTGATCCCGCCCCAATGAGCTGAACAGCCGGTCCACGGGCAGGCGGCGCCCACGAACTTCAGTCGGCGTCGAAAGGCGAATGCGGCCATGTGTGACTCCGATGTCCTTATCGGCAGGCGTGGTATACACGCAATCCGGTTCCAGTCGCATGCCATCCTCTGCCGGGCGAACGCTCATTTCAGTGTGGCGGGCGAAGAGTTCCGCCGACAGGCTGCGCGGGGTGGGACTCAAATGCTGGAGAATGATGAAAGTGAGGCCGCTGTTGGCCGGCAAAACATGCAGAAACTCCACCAGGGCATCAAACCCGCCGGCCGATGCACCAATTCCAACTACGCAAGGGAGGAGGTTGTTCCGGTTGCTAGGTTTGAGGTCTGGCACGACGGAACGGCGCCGCTTTGATGTGGCCGCCTTCCTTGGCTTGGCTCGCGTAAGGCCCATGGTTTTCGCCCGCAGTTCAAAGTGCGAGTTTACGGCAATGCGCCCGTCGAGGGGGCGCCGGATTGCTGGGGAATCAGGCCACTCGCGGGGGTTCGAAAATTTCAAGGAGTGCTACGCGCTGACCTTCCTCAAAAAGTTCGTAACAGGTTTCCCCGACAGCACGCATTTCCCTGCCCGCGCTCAACTCGGCGACCACCTGGTCGAAAAGCGGAAGCTTGAGTTTCCGGGCTTCCTCTGCGGCTTCTGCGCATAGGGTCGCCGGCGCCAGCGCAACACCGTCAGGGTCGAGAAGAAGAACTGCTTTCATCATAAATGCCTCCTTCTTGGAAGGCTCTGAACTTCATGGCCGTATCGGCTTGCGTCAGCCGTTCCGTGATAGACACCGGATATCTCGGATCGAACTGACTGAATCCTCCGCTTACGGATAGATTGAGTCCAGCCGACGAATTATCCGCGTCGATTGCATCATCAAGGTGAGCGAGCACGGCGGCGCAAGACGAGGGACTCGCTGCCCTGCCAAGCACGGCAAATTCATCCGCACGGAGTCTGCCAATGACCGCAGCCTTTCGAAACGTTTGCCTCAAGAGGTTCGTTGTGCGGATCAGCAGACTGTCGCCGACAGTCCTCCCCAACGAGTGGTTGATGAACTTCAAGTGCTCGACCTTGAGAGAAAGCAAGAACGCCCAGCGCTCGCGCGCGCCCGACATGTCCAGAAGCTCTTCGCCCGCGCAGATGAACCCTTCGCGATTATAAAGCTGCGTCAGCTCGTCGATGAGCGACATCGAATGGGTGGGAAGGCGGGAACGCAGCGGCGATACGCTTTTCATCGATACGGCGCGTCGGCAGCCGGAACAAAAGGCGCCTCGGTGGAGGACGGTGGGAATGCCGCCCCCACCGAGAACTTATCACCGTTCCACAAGCGGATCGCCGACGAACCGGGATAGCGCCTAAAAAGTTGCGTCAACACGCCACGGGCCGCTGCATCATCGATCGGGTGCGCATTGGTCGCATCCCGACGCCGGAATCGGGGGCTGGATACAAAAAGCCGAAACCGGAGTCGGGTGCGTACGGGAAATGCCAAGCAAGAAGTCGGCCGGCCCGCCTTCATGCTCGACATCGTGATCGGAAGGAATACAGATGGCGCCTGGATCGGTGGTCGCTACGCCAACGCGCCGGCCACCCCCACCGGCCGGAACGACTGCCCAAATGTTTCGCTCATTTGCGGTCAAGCGAGTGTCCTCGAAATCCTGGCGAAGTGTGAATTCCGTCTCAGGGGGGACGAGGGTATAGCCCATGCCGATGCCCGGATATTCGCCATCGCCGGTAACGACATTACCGGGTAGCAGGTATAAATTGCCCATCCGACACTTGAACCCAAGGTGTGTTAAGAAACGGCTTCGCGGCGCTCAGTCAGCCGGATTTGGCGGGCTCAGCATCGCGGGATGTTGCTGTGCAATAATACTTTATCTCGCCGCTGGCGTAACCGGGATGCGTTCGAATCAATGACCGACAATTATTTGAGATTTCTGCCGGCCTTGACGGCGTTCGCATCACTGGCGTGCGCCGCGAAGCCGGTGGCCGCGGCGAATTGCGCGGATCTGGCGCATCTGGCGTTGCCGGGCACCACCATCACGCTGGCCGAGTCCGTCGCCGCCGGTGCTTTCACCCCGCCGGTTCCCTCCTGGGCCCGCGCCTTCATGCAGCCGAAGGCGATTCCCGCGGCCTTCTGCCGTGTGACTGGGGATATCCGTCCGACGCACGACTCGGACATCAAGTTCGAAGTGTGGCTGCCGGTCTCAGGTTGGTCCGGGCGATACGAGTCGGTCGGCAACGGCGGCTTCGCAGGATCGATCCGCTATGACTCCATGCTGAACCCATTGCTCGGCGGCTCCGTGGTGGCGTCGACCGACGATGGCCATGATGGTCCGGCTATTGGGTCCACGAGTGCCGACTGGGCTTTCGGCCATCCCGAGAAAATCGTCGACTACGGCCATCGCGCCGTGCACCTCACAGCGGTGGCGGCCAAAGCCATCACCGCCGCATTCTATGGCCGCCAGCCGACACATTCTTACTTCGTCGGATGTTCCAAGGGCGGCCAGGAAGGATTCATGGAAGCTCAGCGCTACCCTGAGGACTTCGATGGCATCGTCAGCGGCGCCGCGGCGAATCAATGGACGGATCTATTTTCCAGTTTCATGTGGACCGAAAATCTCAACCTGGCAAATCACGAAGGTTATCTTTCGCCGGACGATCTCGCCAAGATAGGCACCGCGGTAACGGCGGCGTGCGAAACGCCGGGCACCGCCAAGAACGGATTCGTCAGCGATCCGCTGCGATGCGAAGTGAAATCGTCTTCGCTCGGTCTTTCGCCGGCAAAGCTCCGGACTTATGAGACCATTCACCGGGGCCCGAAAGACAAATCAGGGCGGCAGACATACGCCGGCCAGGCCTATGGCAGCGAGAACCCGGGATGGAAGGACACCATCAGCGCCGAGAACTTCGAAGCCGCCGAGACCGAAGCCCAGATGAGCATGTACGGCGGTAATTTCTTCAGGAATTTTGTCTATCAAGACCACAACTGGAGTTTTCACGGCTTTGATCTCGACAAGGGACGCGCGGATGCCGAACGCGTCGTCGGCAAGATCTTGAACGCCGATGATGTGAGTTTTGCCGGATTCAAGGCGCACGGCGGCAAGTTCATCCAATATGCCGGCATGACCGATTCGATCGTCACACCGTTGAGTTCGGTGAGATGGTACCAGTCGGTGGTGGCGGCTCAAGGCAAGGCGTCGGACCCCGCGACGCTTGCGCAGGTTCAACAGTTCTATCGGCTGTTCCTGGCGCCCGGTGTGGGCCATTGCGGCGGCGGTGCGGGCCCCAATCAATTCGGCCAAGCAGGAGGTGCCGGGGACGCGGAGCACGACATGGTCGTTGCGCTCGAGCAGTGGGTGGAAAAGGGCGTACCGCCGACCCGGATCGTGGCTACGAAGTACATCTCCGACGACAAAGCGAAGGGTGTGGCAATGACCCGCCCCTTGTGTCCGTTCCCTCAGATCGCAAAGTATCAGGGATCCGGCGACGCCGCCGATGCCGCAAACTTTGCCTGCGTGGTCGAATAAGGGATCTTAATGCGGGCTCGAACGGCCCGATCTGGCTCGGAGCGGTTGGGTCGACCGATTCCAGTGTAGAGAATAGCGAGTAGCCGGATGGCAGATAGGAACTTGCGTCAGCCGCCGTCAGGGGAGCGCGCCTCGATGGAATCGGCGATGACCCAAGCGGCGCCGATGAGAGCAAGATTCATTGCGTTCGCCGTCCAGTTCAGATGGCTGGCGGGATCGATGAAGATCGACGGCGCATGGACCAGGACCCCGAAGACGACGAACATCACAGTGAGCAGTCTTGCGCCGGTACTTGCAAGAATTCCCGTGATGATGGCAACGGCGGCGGCCCAGTGGGCGACTCCCGTCGCGCAAGCCCAGAATACCTGACCGGGCGGCAACCACGCAGGAACATACGATGCAGTAGCGTCGATGTAATAAAAGTGCACCAAACCAAACGAAAACAAACAAACGGCAAATATCAGATGAGCGAATCGCGTCAGGCGTCCAAAGGTTCTTCCGTCGATTCGCGCGGCTGTTGCAAACGCGACCAGGCCTCCCGCGACCAGTGCAAGTTGCTCGGCGACTCCTGCCCAAGTACTCAGGTCTGACGGCTGCGCCACTACTCGCGGTATGTGCAACAAACCAACGCACAGCGCATAGAGCGTTGTGAGTGCAATGGCGCCGGCGCGGGCGGTGCGCCCCCATTGAACCGCGAGGCCGGCGATGAGCAGGAGTCCGGCGACCGCGTAAGCCAACGCTGTCCGGTCAGGCACGTTGCTCGGAACCGGCTGCCAAACGAGCGCAAAATCGCCCCACGCAAGTCCGACCATCCCCAGAGCGACAGCCCCGCAACCATAGACACGCAAGCCGATCCGGCGCCCGAAATACCGCGCGAAAATATCGATGGAAACAGATCCTGCATCGCGCTGGTGAAAGGCCGGCCGGACCGAAGCCTGGCGCTCGTCAAGATAAGGCTTGGGATTGTTCACGG
>Ga0210406_10005395_pt1 | contig 13423 bp, 10 predicted proteins | sample IncBWC30MmetaG_FD_155454 | JGI IMG/M metagenome (GOLD analysis project Ga0210406, IMG submission 155454) | Forest soil microbial communities from Barre Woods Harvard Forest LTER site, Petersham, Massachusetts, United States - Inc-BW-C-30-M | ecosystem: Environmental > Terrestrial > Soil >... | reverse complement strand
ATTGGCAAGGTTACCTGAGTTTGCTCTCCTGCTGAGCGGCTCGGTAGGGATGAGCTCCTGCTCATCCGAGATTCGGTAGGGGCGAGCTCCTGCTCGTCCGAGGATATTCCGCTAGGGTTGGCCAAGCACAGAATGCGGATGAGCAGGAGCTCATCCCTACCGGGAGTCCCCCCAAAGCTCCTTCTGCACCCCCTTGAACTCTGCCGTGATATTTCCCTGAAGCGGGTGACGGCCATCCGCTACCACGCACCGTCCTCCGACATACACATCCTTAATCGCCGTCCGCTCCAGCGAAAACACAACGTTCGCGAGCGACATCTCCGGGCTAGCGCCTGCGACGCTGAGATCATCAAGATCGATCCCCACAAAGTCAGCCGGCTTACCGACAGCTAGTTCACCTACGTTTTGGCGAAGCGATTTCGCGCCCGATTTGGATGCGGTCTCGTAAAGCACGTGGCTCAGCCTTTCCCGCCCAGGCGCCGCCGGATCCAACACCACTCGCTCGAGCTGCTGCATGCGCAAGTGGTACTCCAATAGTCGAGCATCCTCTAAAAGATCAATCTGGATTTGGCTGTCGCTCCCCAAACAGATGTTTGCCCCGCGAGCCAGCAGCCAATCGGCTCGGACAGCGCCATCCGCCAGATTCCGTTCCGAAGTTGGACACGCACAGATTGAACTACCTGAATCCGCCAGGAAACCAGCCTCTGTCTCGCTGATGTGGATCGCATGCACCGCCGTAAACCGGGGGCTCAGCAAACCCATTCGTTCCAACCATGTAACCGGTGAAACTCCATATTCTTGGATGCACGCCTCATTTTCACCTGGCTGTTCCGACACATGCATATGAAGGCAAAGCTTTTGTTGCCGCGCGTAGTCAGCGATCTCGAGAAGATAGTCCCGGGTAACTGCGCGAACACTATGAGGAGCAACCCCAACCTCCGCTTCACCGCGAAAACGGAATTTTTTCACCCAACTCGAAAGTTCCTCGGTATCGGAAATGAAGGTGCCTGCGTCGTGAGTAATAAATCGGGTTTGCCCAGGATTCGGCGATTTTCCATAACCGGCCCGCAAGTAAGCCGTGCGTAATAGCACGATTCGCAAACCGACCTCCCTGGCTGCTTGAATAACCAGTTTTCCGATCAAGTTAGGATCGGAGTAACGATTACCGTTCGCTTGATGATGCAAATAGTGAAATTCACCGACGGTAGTTATTCCGGAAAGCAGCATTTCCAGGAAAGCGGCTTTAGCGGTTTGATAAATCTGTTCCGGGGTTAATCGCGTTGCCGCGTCATACATCTTCTCCCGCCAAGTCCAGAAGGTGTCCCGTTGACCCCGGTTCCGCCATTCGGTCCGTCCACGAATGACCCGTTGGAAGGTATGGGAATGGACGTTGACCAACCCCGGCAAAACCGCCCGTCCTTCTAGACGCTGCGCCCCTGCCAGATCAGCCGGCGCTTGAGAGAATCGCTTAATGATTCCGGATTCATCCGCAAAGAACGCCGTCCCGCTTTTTATTTCACCGTTTATCAGCACGAAGTCCGGTAACCAGCCACGTTCTGTGTTCTCACTCATTCGCGTAGAATTTCACCACAGAGACACACAGTACACAAAGGTTGGCATTGCAAACTCCTGGCTCCTAGGTTCTAGCTCCTCCTCTTTAACGCTCATACACGGACTCACCCCCGATGAAGACCTGATGAGCGGGTTCGACGCCGAAGTAATAGGCCAACTCTCGATAGTCGCCACAATCGTGGATCACCATGTCTGCGTACTTGCCTGGTTCCAGAGACCCAATTTCATGGCCGCGTTTCAGGCTATACGCAGCATTGATGGTTACCGCGCTGATCGCTTCGGCGACGGAGAGCTTCATCTGGGTTACAGCTAACGAAAGCACCATCGGGATGGACGGCGTCGGCGAAGAGCCCGGGTTTAAGTCGGTCGCCAGAACTATGGGCAGACCCAATTCTACCATTCGCCGGGCAGCGGGATACCGTTGTAATCCCAGGGCGTAAACTGACCCTGGCAATAAGACTGGTTGAACGCCGGCGTCGCGTAGCGCCAACATACCGGACTCATCCGTCTGCTCGAGATGATCCGCCGTAGCAGCTTTCAATCGGGCGGCAAGTTGTGCGCCGCCCGATGAACTCAGCTGGTCCACATGCATTCGCAAACCGAACCCGAGCTTGGATGCTGCCGTCAATATTCGGAATGCGGTCTCCGTATTAAAAATGTGCGGTTCACAGAATATGTCCGCGTATTCTGCCAATCGCTCATTCGCGATCGCAGGCAACATCTCGTTAATCAGAAGTTCGACGTAGTCTTCGCGCCGGTCCCGAAACTCGTCCGGAAATTCGTGTGCCCCCAGGAATGTGCCGGCCACTCTCAACGTACCGGTCTCTCCCAAAGATCTGGCAATACGCAACATTTTGACCTCGTGCTCCAAAGCCAATCCGTAACCTGATTTTATCTCGGCGGTGGTCGTGCCGTTTCTGAGTAGCCAGTGTGCCCGTCTCTTGGCACTGATCAAAAGCTCGAGCTCCGTGGCCGCCCGGGTTTGACGAACTGTCGACCGAATCCCGCCGCCTGAAGCCGCAATCGACTGATAAGATTCCCCCAAGGCGCGCCGCTCAAACTCATCCGCTCGCGAGCCGCCAAACACCAGGTGCGTGTGCGCATCGACAAAGCCGGGCAACACAATACGGTTCTCCGCATCAATGGCATCGGCATCCGCTGGTGCAACTGCCTTGATCTCATCCCAGGTCCCGACGTGCTCGATTTTTCCGTCCCTCGCCCAAAGGGCACCCTCTTGGATGATCCCGAGGTTATTTAAGTCATGACCGACCCGAGGCACTCGAGGACCGGCGAGCGTGACTAGCTGTTTGCAGTTAACGATAATTAGATCGCGAGGCATTTTTGGTGGGGCGAGGCTCCCGAACGGCCGGTTGAATTCGAGCGAAGCTGCTGGGCTGTCGAGTCCGAAGCGATTCGGCTATACCAATTCGCTCGCCGAGCCGTGGTATATCGTGTGAACAAGGTGAGGAGCGGCTGTAAGGAGGAAAACAGGCGGCCATTTCTCGGAAATCTAGAGACTAGCACACGGCAGACCCACGGCTCGGCACGCGCATCTGTCTAGCACGGCATTCGAATTCATCAACGCCGCCAGCTTCGTTAAAATTTTTAGGCCGCACAGGAGCCTCGCCTCACCAGAGATGTTCGCTCAAACCAGCGGCGTACGAATCCCCTTCTCCCGCGCCGTCTGCTTCGCCTCGTCATAGCCGGCATCGACATGCCTAGCGACTCCAATGCCAGGATCATTCGTAAGAACCCGCTCCAATCGCCGGTCGGCCAGTTCGGTTCCATCGGCAACCGTTACCTGCCCGGCATGCAATGAATACCCCATTCCCACCCCGCCGCCATGATGCACCGACACCCATGTTGCACCGCTGGCTGTATTTAAAAGTGCATTCAAGATCGGCCAATCCGCAATCGCATCCGATCCATCTTTCATTGCTTCCGTTTCTCGAAATGGCGATGCGACCGAACCGGTATCCAGATGATCTCGACCAATAACAACCGGTCCATCCAGTTCGCCGCGACGGACCATCTCATTCATCGCCAACCCCATCCGCGCCCGGTCACCATAACCAAGCCAGCAGATTCGCGAAGGCAATCCCTGAAACTGGATCTTGTTTCGGGCCAGGTGAAACCAGCGGGTGAGGGTCGGGTCATCGGGAAACAGCTTAAGAGCCAGCTCGTCAGTCTTGCGGATATCGTCAGGATTACCGGACAGCGCCACCCAACGAAACGGTCCTTTTCCCTCGCAGAATAGGAGCCGGATATATTCCGGGACAAACCCTGGGATCGAGAAGGCATCTTTGCATCCGGCATCGAAAGCTTGTTTCCGGAGATTGTTGCCGTAATCGAAAGCAATAGTGCCTTGACGCTGCAGGGCCAGCATCGCGTCGACATGCTCGGCCATGGAGGCAGTCGATCGTTCGACGTAAGTGGTAGGATCGCTTTGACGGAGTTGCTCCGCTGCCTCCAGCGTTAGTCCTTTAGGAATATAACCGATTAAAGGATCATGCGCGCTGGTCTGGTCAGTTATTACATCAACTGCCAGTCCGCGCCGAACCAGCTCCGGCAAAATCTCGGCAGTATTTCCAACTAACCCGACGGAAAACGCTTCCTTCTTTTGTCGCGCGTTTTCACACCAACCAATCGCTTCGTCGAGGTTATAGGAAATGCGATCGCAATAACCGGTATCGACTCGGCGCTGGATTCTGCGTGGGTCAACCTCGATTGCCAGACAAACGGCTCCATTCAAGGTAATCGCCAAAGGCTGGGCTCCACCCATTCCACCAAGTCCTCCGGTGACCACCAATTTCCCGGCCAAATCACCGCCGAAATGCCGTTTCGCAACCGCCGCAAACGTCTCAAATGTGCCCTGCACAATTCCTTGTGACCCGATGTAGATCCAGCTACCCGCTGTCATCTGTCCGTACATGATCAACCCGGCCTTCTCCAAACGATCAAAGGTCGACCAATTCGACCAAGCACCCACCAGATTCGAGTTCGCTATTAAGACTCGAGGCGCTTCATCATGGGTGCGGAACACCGCGACCGGTTTGCCCGACTGAATGAGCAAAGTCTCATCGTTCCCCAATCCCTGTAGCTCGCGCACAATCGCATGGAAACACTCCCAACTCCGCGCCGCTTTGCCACGTCCGCCATAAACGATCAATTCGTCCGGCCGTTCCGCCACATCCGGATCCAGATTATTCATCAAACAGCGAAGAGCAGCTTCTTGTGGCCATGCCTTACAGCTGATCTCTTTACCTCGTGGAGCGTGAACCGGGTTCATTGTCATAGCAGGGTCTTAGGGCCTTTATCGTTCTCGTACTCGTCGTCGTCCTCGTCCTCGGAACGTTCCGTTTTTCCCTTGTAGTATTGCTAATAGAACTCCTTGTTCCGACCTTAGTCTCGCCGTTCGACAATCGCATTCCACCTGATGAATCGGGTCGCCGAAATCACCCCATCACTCGTTCGTAGCCCCACCGCCTCGAGGACGAGGACGACGACGAGTACGAGAACGATTTCGACTCAGGCCAACAGCCCAACCGCTGACTCTGCCGCTTTCACTATCTTCCCGGACCGCAAAATCTGCAGCGCGACCTGAATATCATCATGAAACAGACGGTCCGATTCGGCGAACGAAATATACTTTCGAAATTCCGCATGCGCGGCTTCTATGCCCTCGCCCGCTTTCAACGGGTGAATAAAGTCCAGCGCTTGAGCCGCGCTCATCAGTTCGATCGCGAGCACCGTTTCGGCATTCTTCACTATCTCAAGAAGCTTTGTTGCGCTCGTCGCGCCCATGGAAACATGATCTTCCTGGCCTAGTGAGCTGGGGATGGAGTCAACCGAGGCCGGGTGAGCCAGCACCTTATTTTCCGACACCAACGCCGCCGCCAGATATTGCGGCAGCATAAAGCCAGAGTTAAGCCCGGTATCTTTCATCAAAAGCTTCGGCAATTTGATGTCACCCAGGGTGTCGCCTCCTAGCAACAAGAAAAGGCGGCGCTCGGAAATAGAAGCGATCTCTGCGGTGGCGATCGCCAGGTAATCCAAAAGAAAGGCCAGTAATTCACCGTGAAAGTTACCGCCGCTCACTATATCACCGTCGTCGAAAACTAGTGGATTGTCGGTGGCGGAATTTAGCTCTCGCTCTACTCCATCCTTCGCGTGCTGAAATGCCTCCCAGACAGCTCCATGAACCTGGGGAACACAACGAATCGAATACGGATCCTGGACCTTGGGGCAATCGATGTGAGAAGGCAATATCTGAGAGCCGCGTAAGAGCTGCCGCATTCTGGCCGCGACCTTCTTTTGTCCGGGATGTGGGCGCGCCTCATGAATTCTGGCATCGAACGGTGCTGCGCTGCCTCTGATTGACTCAAGCGTCATCGAGGCAACAACATCCGCGGTCACCAGTAGTTGTTGAATCCGGAGCAGGCAATGGACCGCGTAAGCCGCCATGAATTGGGTACCATTGATCAGGGCAAGTCCTTCTTTCGCCTCCAGCTGCAGCGGAGCAAGACCGAGCTCCTTTAAGACTTGTCCTGCCGGCATCCTGACCTGACCCCGATACACTTCGCCCATACCAATCAACGGTAGGGTAAGATGCGCTAACGGCGCCAAATCGCCGGAAGCCCCCAAAGAGCCCTTGGTATAAACGATGGGATAGATCCCTTCGTTGTAGAAGCGGATCAGATAATCGATGATGACCGGCCTCACGCCCGAAAGCCCAACCGCCAAACCGTTCGCCTTGAGTAGCAGCATCAGAGCGACGATTTCAGCCGGAACTTCGTCCCCGGCGCCTACCGCGTGACTGAGAATCAGGTTTTGCTGCAAACGCCGCAGATCTTTGGCCGGAATACGTTCGTGCGCGAGTACACCAAACCCGGTGTTGATCCCGTACAGCGCCTTTTCACCGGTCGCTCGCGTTTCCACAATCGCGCGCGAACGTTTGACCGCCTCGAGAGCCTCGGGATCCAGCTCTATTTGTGCCTTGGACTCAAGCAAATGGGCGACGGAATTCAGGGTCAGGTTCTTCCCGCTAATCACCGCGCCAACGCCATTTCGCTCGGATACGTCAACAGCAGAGTTGGTAGCCTGAGTTACGCGTTTAGCCATAAAATAATCGACAGTGTACCGCTCTTAGCGGCATGGTTTCAATTAATACTATTTCAAGCAGTTCATGTTAAAAAATTAAACGAAATCAGCGATTTCGCTTAAAAAAACTCAAGCAAAGACACCTGTCTGGGAGGCCTGAGGGGTCTGCATCCGTGGAGCGCTGCCTTGCTTGCGAGGCCGAAAGGGGTCGCCACGTTGGTGTCGTCGTTCGTCTGCCGATCGATATGGGAAACGACGGTTCATGGACATTTTCCTCTGAATATCGCTTCGCCGCAGTTTTGGACCACCACCTGCCCACTGCCTCGCTACTGGTCGCGCTGTAGGCTTGGCGCAGATGGAAGCGACGCAGCCCTCCACACCTCCGACCGAGTCGGCCTCGCAAGCGAGGCAGCGCTCCACGGCGCCCCTTGCTTCATATACCCTACCGGGGTATCGTATTCGTCAGCATGGCTCACGTTATCCAAAACAAGAAAAAACTTTTGGCCAGAGTCAGTCGGATCCGCGGCCAGATCAATGGAATCGAGCGCGCACTAGAGGAGAATCACGACTGCGGCGAAGTGCTTTTAACCTTGGCTGCGTGCCGGGGCGCCTTGAATGCACTTATGGCCGAAATCCTCGAGGGCCACGTTCGCCAGCACGTACTCAATGAAAAATCGACGAAATCGCAGGTCGTTGCTGGAGACGAACTAATCGAGGTCATCAAGCGCTATCTGAAATAGCGGTCGATAGCCAATCACCAAAATGGAATAGCCGCGAAAGAACGCAAAGATCGCAAATAAAAGACTCATAGCACCTGCAGTGGAGGGCACGTCCATGGAAACTGAAGTAGCACACGACATTCGAACACAGAACCAACATCCGCGTGATCACGGTCACGATCATGACCACGACGAGCGCGATCATCATGACCATGATCACGCCGCGGGGACCGGCGAATACGTGCGTTTGGGTGTAATGGCACTCATCGTCATCGCCAGCATCACCGGTTGGTGGCGAAGCTTCATGGACCGGGATTGGCTGGCGTTTGCAGGCACTCTCATTGGCGGTTTTTCCATTTATAAAGAGGCTTGGGAAAATTTACTGAAACGGCGCATGACCATGGAGCTTTCCATGACCATCGCCTTGCTCGCTGCGTTAGCGATTGGCCAATTCTTTACCGCAATCGTGATCGCCTTCTTCGTGCTATTCGCCGAACTGCTCGAGGGCTACACGGTTGGTGGAGGACGCAAAGCGATCGAAAAGCTAATCGATGCGCTCCCCCGCCAGGTTACCGTTCGCAGAGACGGTCAGGAACAGCAACTGGCTGCGGACGCACTCTCGCCCGGAGAAACGATCGTGATCCGGCCGGGTGAACGAATCCCGGTAGACGGAACGGTCATCAAAGGCGCTAGTTTTGTCGATCAATCTTCCATCACCGGAGAGTCGTTACCGGTAGAGAAAGTCGAACAAACCAACGTCTTTGCCGGGAGCATCAACAAGAATGGAGTGTTGGAAGTCAGAGTCCAGCGCGTGGGGCGCGATACCACCTTCGGAAGAATTATTCAGGTGGTCGAAGAGGCAGAGAAGTCAAAAGCGCCGGTGGAACGAGTGGCAGACCGCCTGGCGGCCGGTTTGGTTTATTTTGCGTTCGGCGCCGCGGTTCTTACTTTTATCGTCACTCGGAACCTTACTGCGACGATCGCGGTAATTATTGTTGCCGGAGCGTGTGGCGTTGCCGCCGGCACCCCGCTCGCGATTTTAGCCGGAATCGGAACCGCAGCCCGGCGCGGCATCATCGTCAAGGGGGGCCTCTATCTCGAAAAGCTGGCCGAGATCGATACCGTCGTTCTGGATAAGACCGGGACTTTGACGCTCGGCATACCCGAAGTGACCGGGGTTAACGGCGCTACCGGTGTACCGGAAGAAACGGTCCTGCAGAATGCTGCTATCGCTGAGCAACATTCCGAGCACCCGCTTGGAGAAGCGATAATACGGGCCGCAAAAACCCGAAATCTGGGTTTGCGGCAGTATTCGGATCTCCGTTACGCTCCAGGCAAAGGTCTCTCCTGCCGTGATGGCATAAGCACGATTACCGTCGGTACAGCCGCGTTTCTTGAGGAAAACGGGATCCAAACCGATGGCGCTCAACACCGGGTACAGCCGCTCAAGCCCGGAGAATCGCATGTTTATGTCGGACGCGATAAAAACCTGCTGGGAACGATTTCACTGGCTGACCGGCTGCGGGACGAAGCGATCGAGGCGGTCACCAAGCTTAAAGCCCATGGATATCGGACCTTGTTGCTGACCGGAGACAGCGCCGAAATTGCGTCGACCATCGGACAGCAACTCGGGGTCGATGAGGCCAAAGGTGATCTTTTGCCGGAACAGAAGTTGGCTGAAATTCGAAGATTATTAGCAGAGGGCCGCAAAGTCGCCATGGTTGGAGACGGTATAAACGATGCGCCAGCCTTGGCCGAAGCAACGGTCGGCATTGCCATGGGGGGAGGAACCGATGTCGCTCTTGAGACCGCAGATATCACGTTGATGACGGCAGACCTATCCCGTCTAGGCGACGTATTTCAGATCGCCAGAAGATGCTACCGGGTAATCATGTTCAATTTCTGGGGCACAATCGCCGTCGATACACTGGGTATCGTTCTGGCCTTTCTGGGCTGGTTAGCTCCTATCGTCGCAGCCCTCATCCATGTGGGCTCCGAGTTGGCGTTTATTTTGAACTCGGCCCGTCTATTCGGGAGCCAGCGCAGCAAATAAGGAACCTCCACCTTCGCATTCACCACAAAGACACAAAGGGCACGAAGGCCCGAGCGTAAAGACAGAATAATTTCAAAGCAAGGCCACGAAGGCACCCAAGGTCAATCCTTCCAGGTACCGATGGTCATCTTTGCGGCCTTTGTGGCCTTGCTGTTCAATAGATCTGTCTTCGTGCCTTTGTGTTGAATGTAGGGCCGTCGGGCGTTACTTTTGTTCCAGAAGCGGCCGAATCTCGGACTCGAAAACCACCTGGCTAGCGTAGCCTTGGTGCGACGTAACAATGTTGCCGTTGCGATCCAGGACAAACGTCGTCGGGATCGCGGTAATCCCTCCATACTCGGAGGCGATTTTTTCATCGCCAATTACGACCGGGTAATTCATGCCCGCCTTCTTCACAAAGGTCTTCACCACAGACGCTCCATCAGTATCCAGAGAGACACCGACTACGGTCAATCCTTGCGCGGCGTACTGTTTCTGCAGTGCAATAAAGCCTGGGATCTCGGCCCGGCATGGCGGGCACCAAGTGGCCCAAAAATCTAAGATCACAACTTTTCCTTTGAAGTCGGAAAGCTTCACCGCTTTGCCGTCGGGATCGTTCAGCTGCCATTCTGGAGCTGCTGTCGTGGCTGCCCGTGCTTGTTGAAGAGGGCCCGCCAACCAAAGGATTCCGGCAACCGCAATGCTAAGGGAAAGATAAAAATTTCTGCTCATAAGACCGAACGTAGTTCTACTCGTTAGAACGCTGGCGCGCACGAATTATTCCCGGATCGGCATACGTGTCGGCGAAACAGCACCCAAGTCATTAAGAAAAATCTCGCGCAAAGACGCAAAGGCGCAAAGGTCAGGAGGAATCCGGAAAAAGGATCTGGTTAAGCATCCCCACAGTGGCAACAACTCACTCAACCAACCTACTACTGGGCTCATCCCAATCCTATCGTCTCCCTTGCCTTAACCTTGGCGTCTTTGCGTGAGATTTTCTTCGTTGTCGTTCGCCGTTTCGCCGTATCGCCCTCTCGCCGATTCGCCTCGTTGTGCTAATAGCAATAGCAACATGGAGACAGATCGCACTGAGTTCAGGAACACCCTATTGACTCTCGACCTCTCCGATCGCGCGGAAGAGGAATCCTGTCGCCACCGAATGTTGGAGTTACTCCATACCCGCTCAGACTGTTTTCGCAGGGACGCGTTTCCGGCTCATTTTACCGGTAGCGCTCTGGTGCTCGCCGCCGACGGAAGCAAGGTCTTACTCCACCATCATCGCAAACTCGATCGTTGGCTGCAGTTTGGAGGCCATTGCGACGGGGAGGAAAACGTGCTTTCGGTTGCGCGCCGCGAAGCACTCGAGGAATCAGGAATTGACGGGTTAGTAGTAGCCTCCGTTCGTCCTTTCGATCTCGATATCCACGAGATCCCAGCTCATAGAGACGAGCCGGTCCATTTCCACTACGACGTACGCTATGTCCTGATCGCACCCGAGGCCGCGGAGGCCAAAACTAGCGCTGAGAGCAAGGAATTGCGCTGGTTTACCTTCGGTGAGTTAAAGGATTGGGACCTCGACCCGGGGCTGCGGCGTTTAGTGGGCAAATGGAACGTGCTGGCCACCAGACGAAATCACGGATGAGCGGGAGCTCATCCTTACCGCTGCTCCTGAAAAAAACATGTCCCACGACGTGTTCATCAGTCATTCCTCAGCAGACAAGCGGGCGGCGGACGCCGCTTGTGGTCTTCTCGAGGCAAGAGGCATTAAGTGCTGGATCGCACCGCGGGATATCCGGCCAGGTTCAGACTGGGGTGAATCGATCATCACTGCGATCGAGCAAACCAGGGTCATGCTCTTGTTGCTTTCTAAGCAGGCGAACAGTTCACCCCAAATCAGGCGCGAAGTGGAACGGGCAGTCAATCGCTCGATCATAATAATCCCGGTACGGCTGGAAGACGTGATGCCCGCTCGCTCGCTCGAGTTCTTTCTCAGTACCTCGCATTGGATGGACGCCTTTCCGCCTCCTTTTGAGAACCATTTGGAAAACCTGTCCAGAACTATCCATCAGATTGTTTTTGGCTCTCAAGTCCCGTTCTCGCATCCAAAGATACCCGTGACCCCATGGTGGCAACGTCATGCGCTCACGTTGCTGCTGGCAGTCTCCGTAGTTGCAATCACGTTCGCAATCATCCTGGGCCTCCTGCTTGCGCTGGTTATCCCACGGAACCACCAGACAACCAGGCTTGCCCAACAGTCGCCGCTTTCGCAATCCACTGTCGTACCTCAGACCTCAGTCATACCGCACGTACAGACGATTACGCCGGCGCTTCGCACCCCGACCCCGACGTTATCGCAGCCCGCTTCTGACAATGATCTTCCTCTTTTGGCCGGGACTTGGAACCAATCTTTCGATGATGCTCGCGCCACGCCGCTAACCGAGCTATTTGGCGGAACACCGGTCGGCAATATCGCCATGGCAGCCCTCACGAACAGTCGCTCGGTCCATCAATTGATTATTACCAGCACGGGCATGATCGAGATCCGTGAAGAACCTGAAGACACCGGCACTTACTCTTTCGCACGCGGCTATCTCACCCTCATCTCTAATCGAAGCCAACGTTCGGACCGGTACCAATACAAGCTTAGCGTCGCGAACGCAGCGATCCCGTTGGTTATGGCCGGCCCCGGAGACGGACTTCTCGATCTCACTGGGTTTTCCAATTATCCGACTCGCTGGGTACGCAAGAGAGACAGCAATCCTGAGTCTTTAGTTGGCTCCTGGAAAACGCCGCTACTCACCTTTGTGACCGGGTCTCAGATTGTGTTTTTGTACACCCCGGGAACATTCGAGTTCAAAGCCGACCAGACTTACGTTTTACATCTGACCCGAACCCAGACTGGCACTCTCAAGGCAACTAACGGCATCTACACCTTGACTAGCGGGCTCTTATCAGCTCAGGGAAATTACCAATTCGAAGGCTCGGACACGTTTGTGGATACCCAAGGGAAAACGACGTCTATTTGGAAACGACAGTAGAGGGAGACAAAACAACCGTGAGGGAGGGGCGAGAGAAGTAATCAGTGAAAGAGTAATCAGTACCATCCCGCTGAGCCAGCGCGGTAAAGCAAAAACTGATTACTGACCTACTGATTACTTTGCATCACTTCTCACAACGACTTATGGGTAAGCTCAACTGGGCGGAGTACGCCGCGGAAGCCTGCGGGACCGGGTTCAATTTGTTTGTAGGCCTGAGTGCCGGGATCATCAATTTCAGCCCAGATTTTCCGATGGCCCACCTTATTCCCTCACCAAGCTTACGGCTGTTGGTCACAGGTCTCATTTTCGCAGGGAGCGGTTCGTTATTCGCAATTTCACCCTTAGGAAAATTAAGTGGCGCCCATATTAACCCATCAGTTTCTCTGGCCTTCTTTGCTCGCGGAAAGATGCATGGGAAAGACTTCGTAGGTTATCTGATCGGGCAATTCCTTGGCGGATTGGCGGGTGCGTGGCTACTCGTTGGCATATGGGGAGCTCACGCGGCAAATATTCATTGTGGGATAACCGCGCCCGGCCAGGGCTACCCGATCTGGTTTGTTTTTCTGGCCGAGTTCGGTATGACCTTCGCCTTAGTGTTCGCCATCTTCATTTTTCTCAGCGAAAAATGGCTGATGCGTTGGACGCCGCTAATGACCTGGCTACTGGTTGCCTCCCTCGTATGGTTAGGTGGCCCAATTTCTGGTACCAGCCTAAATCCGGCCCGAAGCTTTGGCCCTTCGTTCGTTGAGTGGTTTTGGAACTCCCAATGGCTTTATTGGGTAGCTCCGCCGTTGGGTGGACTGGGTGCGGTAGCAGTTTTCTATTTAATGCAACCTGGTCGCCACGTCCTCACGGCCAAGCTATTTCATGTTCCCCACTACCCGTGCATTTTTAAGAACATGCACGTGCCGCATATTCGGAAGGGGTAGCGCATCGCGTTTGGGGCCGCTCGTACTCGTACT
>Ga0210406_10005394_pt1 | contig 13424 bp, 12 predicted proteins | sample IncBWC30MmetaG_FD_155454 | JGI IMG/M metagenome (GOLD analysis project Ga0210406, IMG submission 155454) | Forest soil microbial communities from Barre Woods Harvard Forest LTER site, Petersham, Massachusetts, United States - Inc-BW-C-30-M | ecosystem: Environmental > Terrestrial > Soil >... | reverse complement strand
CTGACGCGAGCAATCTCGTGTTGCTGATCGAGTGGCGCACGCAAGACGCTATCCATATGCCGCATGGACGAGGCCAACTTCCAATAAAACTGCGCGAGACCATCCACCGATGGGTTCAAGAGGGCGCAAAAAACAACTGAATGACCGGCGGCCACTCGCCGACTTCGGCCGACTTTTCAGCATGGTGATTGGCTGATAATCTGACCAGGTTCTGATAGGGGACGGGCGATATGGCGCAACCGATCAATGGTGTTGTTCTAACGGCGTTCGCCATTTGCGCGATCGCATCCGGCGTCCGGGCGGCTGAAACCACAATCGACCAGAAAGACCGGAAATTCGTCCCGTCGACCGTTACGATTCATGTCGGAGATGCCGTTCGTTTCACCAACGGTGATCCGTTTCATCATGACGTGACAATTATCCGGCCGGATGGGACCCCCGATGACAAGGGACTGCAAGAGCACGGGGAGGAGTTCGCCATGACGTTCATAAAACCCGGCACATACAAGGTCCGCTGCAGGTTGCATCCCTTCATGGCGGCCACAATCATCGTGAAATAACGGACGGTTCATCCATTCGTTTTTTTGTTGCGAGTGAGATACATCTGAGTAGCGACATGCAAATTTGTTTTTTTCTTGATATAAGACAACGAATCGGCGTGGTCGATCCCTCATCTATGCATCGAGCGGGTAACGGCCGCTCTCGGCAATTCGAATTAGGGAGAGAATAAAGTGCCACTCGACAGAAAAAATGTGTGTGCGTCGCAAGCGCCTCGCCACTCCTTCGAAGATGTCTCGCGCAGGAACCTCTTGCAACGCGCGACGGTACTTGCAGGAGGCGCAGTTCTTCTGGCCGCTTCGGTCGCAGCGCCCACTTCGAAGGCCGATACCGGCAAGCTTTCGCAACAGGCCGCGGCCTATCAGACCAGCCCCAAGAACGGCCAGCGCTGCACGGATTGCGCGCTCTTCATCGCGCCTGCCTCCTGCAAGCTCGTGGACGGCGCCATCAGCCCGGCCGGCTGGTGCAAACTCTTCGGTGCTGGCAACCTCTATGGCGTAGCGGACGATGGACCACCCAGCGCCAACTGCTGGAGACGGGCAATGCCGCAATTGTGCAGTCGTGGGCGAATGTTGCCATCAGCGGAACCCAGGGAGATTCGTTTGGGGGCCTTTCCCTTGGCGGCAGTAGCTCCGTTATCCAGCAATCGTTCTCGATGGGCGCGCTCTCGTGTTCTGATCAGGACTGTCAGCTCGGAGGTCTCGCGCTCAATGGCGCGCAAATCTCGGATTCTTATTCCCTTGGTGCCGTATCAGACACGTCCAAGGGAGCTGGGGACGACGCGTACATTGGGGGACTTCTTTCAACAGATGGAGGGGGCACAATTACGGACTCCTACGCTGCCGGGAAGATCACCTCGCCAAGTTCTGGGGGCTGCGGCGTATCTACCAACTGCGTGGGGGGGCTCTACGGAGTCGAAGACGGCAGCAGCAACGACCACGTGTATTGGGACAAGACCACGACCGGGTATGACGTGGCTGCCGGAAACGAGAGCAGCGACCCCGGCACCAGGGGGCTTAAGAACAGTCAGTTGAAAGCCCAATTGCCCAGGGGTTTCGGAAAAAAAATCTGGGCCGAAAGCCCCAACATCAACAACGGGCTCCCCTATCTGATTGCCAATCCGCCGCCGAACTGACCGGTCTACTTAACCAGTCGTACTATCCCCTTGGGACGCCCGTGCTTGGTCCGAAGGGAATAGCGCGCACCGGGGCCGAGGGGCTATACGCGCCCCCGCGCACGTGACCGCGACTTCGGGCTTGGGCGGGGGAACTCGTGCTTGCCTGGCTTCACCTACGAAGGCAACGCCGTTCAAACTGTCCCGCTGGAACGCGCACCGGACAGAATAAAAATGGGAACTGTCTGCTTGCTGTGATCCGGACGTCAGTCGCGCTGAAGCATCGTTCCCCGTTCGGGGGATGACCGGCGATTGACACATGAATTCGGCCGCATCGGGAGTCTTACGCAAGCGTGCGTACGAATTTCATATGCGATCTTCGGTTCGGGAAGAACGCATTGCCACATTGGAACAAATTTCAGGACGCGAAAAACCTAAGGCGTGATCTCCCAGACAGTTCCGTTGCCATAAGTACCACCGCGTACGGTTGTGCCGTAAAGATTGCCGTGCGAATCGCGAACGATCTGCCCAGCAGGTTCCAGTCCGTCCTTGCCGCTGCCAAAAGTGTGAAGCGTTGACTCGTTCCACACGCCTCCGGATTTGCTCAGTTTGAAAACCGTGCCGTCTTGGGTCGTGCCAACGAGCGTGTTGTAATTGCCGTCCCAGTGAAGCCCGCCAGACGGCTCCCCGCCATCCGCGCCGCCGGTGAATCCGTAGAGCGTTTGCTCCGTCCACACGCCGCCGGACTGGCTCAGCTCGAAAACCGTGCCGTAGCCGTACACACCGCTCCCATAAGTGGTTCCATACAAATTACCGGACGAGTCTTCGATCAGAATGCCGAGTGGGTATCCGCCGTCATTGCCTCCCGTGAAGGTGTAGGGCACCGTCTTCGTCCACACGCCGTTGCTTTTCTTCAGCTCGAATACCGTGCCGTTATTGGACGTGCCGCCGCCGCTCGTCGTGCCGTAGAGAGCGCTCGAGTTGTCCCGCAGGAGTCCGGCATAGGGCTCTACACCGTCGACGCCGCCAGTGAAGGCGTGGAGTATCGTCTCCGTCCACTTGCCGTTCACAAGCGAAAGCTCGAAGGCGGTCCCGGCGTCGGCAGGTCCGCCGCCGTTGGCGGTTGTGCCGTAGATATTGCCGGTGCTGTCCATGACGAGATCGCAAGCGGGGAGCCGGCCGTCTACCCCCTCTCCGCTGAAAGCATAGAGCGTCGAATGGGCCCAGGAATTGCCGCTCTTGGTGAGTTTGAACACATTGCCGTCGCTGTGAGCGTCGCCGTCTTGTGCGGTACCATACAGCGCGCCTGACGCATCCGAGATCAACCCGCCAAAAGGATTGCCGCCATTGGTAATGTCGAACTTGAGGATGGCTGTCGAGTTCCAAGTACCGTTGGACTTGGTCAGCTCGAAGACCTGTCCATCGCCATAACAGCCGTAGCCTAAGCCTGGGCAGCCCGAACCCGTTCCGAACAGCGATCCGTGAATGAAAATCCGCCCCTGGGGTTCGCTTATGGGCTGATTGTGGAAACTAAACAGGACGCTATAAGTCTCCGCATTGGCAGGCGGCGCAGTCGAAACGAGGATCGCGGCGGAAAGCGCCAGCGATGCGGCATATGCGATGCGTGTCACGGATTTTCCCCTCAGGTGCGGCGCTCTCGACGCCGTTCAGCAACAGCGGCTAGTGCACCGTACACCACCCGATAGCGGCTAGCATCGCGCTGACGTTTATTTTGACCGATTTTGACCAAATTTAACGCGCTTTTTGACGGCAGAACCAGCTCCAAGCGGCGCGCCGCGTTTGTCAGGCACGAACCGACAGCAGCCTCAACCGCCAAAGCGAGTCTCGTAGCATAGAACAAACGAGGTCAGAATCGAATTAGCGCACCGGGCAGCGACTGTGTTCTGAGTCAATGACTTTGTCACGGTTGGCTCCCTCGATTGCTCACCAAGAGGATTGGCCCATCCTCTCTGCGCCGCATCTCGGTCGCGGGGTTTGTGAGCGACCGAGATGCGGCTCCGAGAGGATGGTCAGGCCACGATTTGGACGGGTGTCCAAGGTTTTTTGTCCCGGATAATGGCGTTGAGAATCGTTAGCAGTTTTCTGGCGACGGCGATCAACGCCGCGAGCGTGGCTTTTCCCCTGACAAGGAGCTGCTGATAGAAATCCTTCAGCAGCGGGTTTGCCCGGATTTACCACTGTGGACATTGCGGAGACAGCATGGCGGATTTGGTCGCTAAGTTAGCAAGTCAAGTCGGGTCCAGAATACGAGAGCTGGGATTCGATGAACCCAGTCCACGGATGGTCGGGGATCTTCTTGAATTGGCATACCTTGGAACGCTGCGAAGCGAAGAGGGACAATTTGTCAGAGGAAGCTTGACCTTCGCGGACCCCAAACTTCCAGACGTCGATCCTCCGATGCTTCGAAGAGCAGACTACCCGGCATATTCTAAATTTGGATTGCCTGAGCGTCTGACCGTCCAGTCACTTGTTAAACTCGCACGAGCGATTGATCGCTGGTCTGGGGTCTATCGCGGTTTATGCAACACGCCCCAACGAGATCGTCGCGTGGGGTGTGGTCGATCAGCTAGTCCAACAAAACGTACGGTGGCATCGAGAATCGGATGAGGGCTTCCGGAATCCGGGTCTCTTAACCGTCACGATGGACGGCGTCGGCGACATTTCCGCCTATCATGGTGACCTGTTTCTGGGCGGCCTGAAGGCGCAGGCGTTGATCACTCGTGAAGACGACGCACTCGAATCCAAGATGGTCTCGGACTACGCTTCTGCGGCGTTAGCACCGTTCGCTATCGCCATAACGCGCGTTCTTGACGGTGAAGCCGGTATCCTGTCGCACCTTACCAGCGTGTGGGCCACTTCCGTCGCGAGGCTGTGCATAGGCTTGCGGCAGCGCAGGACCGGGGGAGCATTTCTGCTGACCCCGAAGCCAAGCAAACGTGTGCTGGAAGTTACACATCCGTTCGCATATCCGCGACTGAGGGACGCCGCCATTCTCGGCGTTTTGGACAAACAATATTTGTGGAAAGTTGAACGTGCGGAGCGCGCGCTCCTCGACAAGAAGCGCCCCGTTCCATCAGATTTGGTAGTACAAAAAGGGTTCGCTGAAGCGGATGAGGAAGACAGGGACAGTGAAATGACGGCCGCAGTGAAGCTGGTTGCTTCTTTGGCGGCCGTCGACGGACTGGTTCTAATGACCCCAGCACTTTCTGTAGCGGGTTTTGGTGTCAAGATTGGCTCAACGCCGAATGTCACAACCGTGTATGACGGTGCCGCCTTCTCTCGCCGAGGAACTCGCGCGCGAAAGATCGATCCTTCACAGTTTGGAACACGACATGGATCGATGCTCCGTTACTGCGAGCATGATCGCAATGCTCTCGGCATCGTTGTGTCCCAAGATGGGTACGTCCGCTTGATCATGACTGTTGGGAAGAGCTTGGTGTTTTGGGATAACATTAAGCTGTTGGATCACAAGAATTACTCAGCACACGCCGCACTACAAGAAAAGAGGAGGCGCGAGTCTCGCGGCCGCGACTGGAGTCCAATGGGACTCGGTTATACGAATATGCCAAAGACCATCGATTCCTTGCTGAAACCCGCGTCAAAGCGTCAAGAAAAAAGCAGATCGCCAACGCCAAAGTGACGCGCCCACTTAGTTGGATGGCTGGTTTCTTCGCGCATCGGAAGGGATTCGAACCCCTGACCCCCAGATTCGTAGTCTGGCGGTCATGGCAACCTATCTGCGAGCGCGGAATGGCCTAAGGGCGCGGCGAGAACATCTTGCGAACAAAGTCCACGGATTCTCCTCGGATTTCAGTGCCGAGTTCTGCCTTTGTATGCCTTTCCGTGCCGAATAGAACAAAACGACACAGGGCAAAAGTCGTTGATTTAACTGGCAAAATCTGGTGGGCGCGACAGGGATTGAACCTGTGACCCCTCCCGTGTGAAGGGAGTTGGGAATCCTTTGTTCGCTTGAGATTTTTGTGCTTCGCGGAGAGTTTCCACGGATTCTCCACGCATATTCGACGAGCGACATTATGCAGATCATGGCGATGGGAGTCCGGAAAGAGCGCTCGCACAGTCAAACCTTGGCAGCGAGAGTCGCCGCCGCCGATTGTCAACGACAATGAGGATATACCTGACTGTCGCACCGGACAAGGATTCGAACTCATAGCTCCGTGGAACCCAGCGGCGAATTCAATGAAACCCAATCAATGGGATAGCTGGCTGCACGAGACCAGATAGATGCGGTAACTGGCCGTCCGCGCGTAGACGTCACATACTTAGAAGATTGGAGATCGGTCAGTCGGAACAGAAAAGGAGCCGGACGATCTCCGGCCCCTTTTCGCGAGCGTGAGAAATTCAGCAGGCCGTGCTCACGGGACTAATTTCAGATTATTCCCAGAGGATCCATTGCACCCACCGCCATTGGAGCTGCCCTGTACATACGCGTTCCCATTAACGACCTCGGCGCTTTCGTAAGCGAGTCCAATGGGCATTGAAGGTGAATAGGTCGTCCACTGGTCCAGTGTGGGATCGTACACCTGCACAAGTGTCGTTTGGCATCCGCCGGACAGAGGCCCACCCCCGAATACCCAAAATTTATTGTCGAGCGCAACACCGGCAGCCGCTCCTACGTTAGTCGGGATGCTCGCGAGTTGCGTCCACGTGTTTCCTACCGGATCGTAGGCTTGAGTGATTGAGGCGGACGCGCTCGCGTCAGTTTCTGTGTATAGCTTTCCGTTGATGACGGCGGACGAGCCATTGTTAGTACTTAAGTTGGGCGAATTTGCCAGAGCCGTCCACGTATTTGTAGTGGGATCGTAGACATCAAAAGCCATCGTGTCACAATTCCCATTGCTGCACGCGGACTGTACGTAGAATTTGGAATTAATTACGCCTCCAGTTCCTTCGGCACCCGGTTGCGGCATATTGGCTTTTTGCGACCAAGTGTTGGAGGGTGGATCGTAGACATAGAGCGTGTCGGTACCATTCGCGTTGTAAAGAGAATTCTGGCCGCCCGCGATATACAGCTGCCCATTGATCACACCGGCGATTCCGAAAAAAAGCGCTGTCGGCATGGAAGCTAGCGCCGCCCAGGTATTCGTGGCGGGATTATACGCCTGCAGCGCGGCGGAGGGGCCCGATGGATTGTAACCTCCAGCGACGTAAATTATTCCGTTGATTTCGCCAGCCATTGCCGCATCCAGCGGCTGAGGCTCGCTTGCTACGATGCTCCATCCTTTCGCTGCCGCGACATTGTTCCACCCGGAGAAACTGACGACGAAGTACGAACCGGCGGAAATACTTTTCCCCTGCGCGGCGGTCCATGTATAGGTGACCATATCGGGCGCAAAATCAGCCGCGACCCCTCCCGCTTGCCCCGTGCAGCTCTGGCCGTTGGTCGTTCCCTGCGTGCAATGGTCCCAATCCGTGCCGCTTAGCTCGGTGTTGAAGTTGTAACTGCCGCTGCCGCCATGTGCGGAGAAGTTATCGCATATGTTGCCGGTTTGAGCACCGGTACATCCATGAACGGACGGTGTGGTGGATGTGAAATCGTCGCTGATTGTCAGTGAGAAACTTGTGACGGGGCTTCCCGTGTCATTCAAGACAAGAAACCCGCCTGATCCTTTGTCCGGTTCTGCGGACTGACCCGAAAGATGACTGTTGCCGTCGGTGTCGATCTGAAACCATTGATTGATTGTACTTAGATTGAATGCCTGGCCAGAACCGTCATTAAGATATCCAGTGGTGCCGTCGGTGCTGCACATAACAGTCCCACCGCATTTGTTGTTATTGGCACCGAAGGTGATGGTATTGCCAGCGTGCGCCGACGATACGAATGTCAAAGTCGCAGCAGCAATCCCCGCCGCGAGAAGACCTGTTGTACGAAAACTTGGGTGCTCAGTCGCCTTGCCGGTAAATCGAGTCATGTTATTCCCCTTCTATTTTGAGGCTCAAACCGTTTTCCCGGCCGAAGCCATGTTGCTCATAGCTGATCTGCATTCACCGTTTGCGCGCAGCTTCTCAACGTCGTTGAGCTGACGCGCTCGCGGGCGCAAATTTGGATTAAGAATTACGGTTGCCTGCCGATGGCGGGGGGCTGCCGCGTAGAGAGGGTGGCGACTTCGGTACGTCGCCGCCTTGGGAGCAGCACTGAATCACTACCCGCAGTAGGCGCCGGAAATCGGACCATGCCTATAGGACGATTCCCTACACTCATCGATGAAAGTGGGGGTAATTCGAGCGGGGGTGTGTGGCTACCTTACCACAGGGTGAGTGGATGGCGGAGGGCAGTTGGGAGTATCTTGGGAGTACGAGACCGTAAGCCACTGAAAGTCATGGTCCGCGAACTGGAGCCTGTTGTCGCCAAGTGCAGGGATTTGCTACGTTTTTCGTCGAGTGCGGTGCGTTGACATCGTAGTGCGTACGCGCAGTGGCGAACTAACGGCAGCTTGGAACAGATCTCCTCCTGCGCAACGCTTCGTTCGCCTCATCGACCGATCCACGCTTCCGTGCTGCAGCCTCAGCCGGCGTGATCTCGCCCTATAGCCGAGCCGCCGCTCTCAGCAGATCGCGTCCAAGCCCTTAGCGTGGGCACGACGCCAGCACTTCGATTTTGGTGACCGGGTGAATCTCCCACGCCGTGGCGCGCCACACACTCTCGCTAGAGCTGGCGGTATTATCGGACTGTCCTCGATGCTCTCGGTCGAACAACAGCCACCCAGTAATCCTGACGCAGCGGCCTAGCAGACGCTGCCGCAACGAGTCCGTCTCCCAATCAACTCCGGAGCGCGCCACCGCAGCACGCCAGCGAGGCGTCACCTCGACAATCACATGCCGGCGCTCATCGTAGGCGTCGGAGGGGGTCGCGGTTAGGTCGATATGGGTGTCGCGGCCGTGAGCGCTGCGTGCGTGACAGTTGACGGTTTCAATGCCTCCCATTTTTACGTCTGCAACGTACCCCACGACAGTAGCCGCCTTGCGTTCGGTCCACCGGGTCTCGTCCGGGCCGGGACGGGCCATCGCGGCGAGGGACGCCGACGGGTTGATGTCTCTGGCGGTTGGGGCCGTTTCGCGATTTTTCAGGCGGTTAAGGGCCTGAATAGCGGGTTGGACGGCGTCTCCGGTTTGGGGATCGCAAGGGCGGTGGGTGGATGGATGGCGTGCCCAGGCTGGCGAGATGGTCAGAGCGGCGACAAGTAACGGGCCTGTCACCATTAGCTTCGACACTCTGTTGGCCATCGTGTGGCGCCTACGGGTAGGGGATAATCCACGCAGACATGCCACGGCTTCAGACGGCGTGACCGCGCTCTCCAGCCGAGCTGCCACGTTCGCCGTCTTCCTGCTCGGAATCCTCGCCACGACCTTCCATCTCCAGACGGCGCAGACTGCTGGCGCTACAAATTAAGCACCAAACTCAGTCGGCTCGTGCGCCTTCACAAACCGAAGCATTGAAACAACGGAGTCGAATATAAAGCGTGCTTCCGCCGCCTCGATAAGTTCGTTGTCGTGGGCCAAGCTCTCGTTGTTCCGCACACTGTTGTACATCTCAAGTAGCTCCACACTTGAACGCATTATCTTGTCGGTAATCGGGCGAACCCCAGCGCGTCGCATGGGATTGAAGTACCGGCCAGCACGCGCGTTTAACGTCTCTTTTGCGTTCGGCTGATCGCCTCGTTCGCGCAGCAAGTGAGCAAACTTCTTCATACAGTAAGTATGCAACCGGTCAAGCGCGACCTGGGGTTTGTTCGCGCTGATGTCGCGTTCGATAGTGGCGACTAGCTCGTCGAGCGTTTCATCCTTACTGAACCGTTCGATCGCGTCTGTAAGCGGAAGACCCTCGCCCGTTCCCTCCAGTCGCGATACCACCGCGAAGTATTGCTGCTCTAGCGATTTCTGTTCTACCGCGTCGTATCGTTGCGACTGCATCCGGTAAGTCCATAGCCGGCGCAGGACTCGTCCCACAACATGTCCGGGCTCGGTTTTCAGAAAACAACGGAGCCGTCTACCCTTTGAACTCCCGTCTCGGCGATAACGGCCAGCATCAATATCGATGTCAAACTCTTCGTGGAAAAATTCCCGCATCGTGCGGTCGCTGAAGTCCAGCACGTAGCCGCCCTCCATCTGAAGAACGTCGTCCAAAACCTTCATCTCGCGCCATTTGATTTCTGGCATTTTTCGACCTTGCAGGCGCACCCTGTTTCGCGCTCCCAACATGGTCAAGCCTAGCACATCCCGTGCGTTTGGGATCTCCTCTTGCTAGGATAGCGCCATGTGCGGACGTTTCACCAACCAGTACACATGGCGCGAACTCGTCGATCTGTATCGAATCACCGAGCCCTACATCCGTCCGACCTCCAATCTCGAACCGCGCTTCAACTTCGCACCCATGCAGCGCGGCGTCGTGGTGCGGCTCGACAAGGAAGGCCGGCGCGATTCCATCGAGATCAAAATATCGTCCACGCGACACGCCCCTATTTAACTTTATCGACGAGGTTCTTCGTTGCTGCGAGCACATCGACGGCCAGATCGGACGTATCCTTGTTGGTTATGTCGTCATCCGTGAAACCAAGATTGTAGAGGGCCGTGCGATCAGAGCCGCTGAATTTCATGTTGCAAATCGAGCCAAGCAATTTCGTGGGAACAACGAGATGTCCGAAGTTTTTGACGAACGCTTTGTAACTGGAAACGGAACCTCCGTAAGGTGGTGCACTGCAACGCGCATCATTAGCTTCCACTGCCGATGACGCGAGCCCAATTGCGAGAGCGGCGGCGAGACCGGTGAAGCAAATTCGGTGCATGGTCTTTTCCCCAATTCTATTGAATTTCAATCGGCGGCTTGCACTTGTCACACACAAACGCCCCTTCATTGTTCAGTACGATTTCCACATCATCAAGCGTCGAAACACTGACCGCTATTCGACCATCAGGACGCACAGTCGCCAGCATGTAGCCAACATCACCGTTGTTCGGCGGTTCGCTACGCCAGTGATAACTTACGGTCGGATCAGGGCCACGAAGACTACGTTCGGAAATTGCGCCGCCCGATCCGGCAGCACGTTGAAGATCGGTGAGCGTGTGGAAACCTCTGAGGGATTTTGCCCACTTAATCGTGAATGGAATTGTTGTTACGTACTTGTTTGGATCGGGAGGTGGCCAAGGTCCCGCTAAAGCGGCGAGAGCAGTGGCTGCAAGAGCCAACAGAGCGACGGGCAATAAAAGAGCTTTCATAAGTGCTCGGGCGGATCGATTTGCCAGCGCAAGATTCCATCCTCTCCCTTTACCGAATGCAACACCTTCTTCACCCGCTGCCAGTGATTCAGCATCGATCCCACGCGACTGTGCATCACTCTCAACAGATTCAAATCGCTTACTCCTGCATTCAGCACCCACACTTCCTCAACCTCGCCACACGTCGAACCTGCCACAAGACAGCATCCGCAATCGCCCGTGAATGCGGCATCCGATTACCGAGAACGCGGATGGATACCCATCCCAATCAGCGCCAGAGGCAAGGACCCGATCCGCAGGCGCTGGCAAAACAGCACCATCGAGACGCCGCTCCATGATTTCATAGAAGGTTGCAATGTCGGCATCCTTCTCGGCGAGGCGTCGGGAGGGCTCGTCGATATCGATCTCGACTGTGCCGAAGCGATTGCTGCGGCTCCCCATATTCTTCCTTCTACTGGACTAAAGTTTGGACGCCTTGCCAAGCGGAATGACGGAGCATCATCCGGCGATGTCGCGAGAATGCGCGGCGAGCGCTTCGTGACAGCTGTGGAATCCGAAGCAAAGAAGAAAATGGACGCGGCTCTCGTCAAGCAGCTTACCGGCGGAGACACCATCACGGCGCGCGCGTTGTACCAGCATCACATCGAATTTCAGCCTGAATTGAAGCTTTGGCTCGCGACAAACCACAAGCCGAAAATCCCGAGCACGGAGGAAGCAATGTGGCGGCGCGTGCATCTGGTCCCGTTCACGGTGACCTTTCCCCCAGGAAAATGCGATCCGAACCTCCCGCAAAAGCTAGAGGCGGAACTGCCGGGGATTCTCGCATGGGCTCTACGCGGTTGTCTCGATTGGCAACGGCAGGGATCGAATCCGCCAAGTGCCGTAACGAACGCAACGCGCATGTACCGGAGCGAAAACGATGATGTGACGGAATTCATCCGTGATTGTGTCGAGTCCGTATCGCACGGACGTGTGACGAAGAAGGACATGCACGAAGCTTACCGCCGATGGTGCAGCGACAACGCAGGCGATGCGCTGAGCGTTCGAGAACTCACCGCACGCCTGACGAAGCTCGGCTTGATCGACGGCAAGAGCGGTTCGAGCCGCGTGGAGAAACGTCGTACTTGTCGATGTTGTGGACGTGGATTGCGATCCAATGGGGACAGAAGGGACCGAAAAGAACCAGAAACTAGAAAGTGGTATGGAAAATCGCCCCATGGGAGAACTTCTCGAATCGCCTCAAGATGTGTCCCCAGTGTCCCCATTGCTTGGATCGGCTCGCCGATAACAGTCGATCTCCAGAAAGCAGAGAACGCAGGTGCCGTTGCGAATTACATCCAGAAGAACATTCGGACGATGGAGGATTTCGACGAGAACTTATTCCTGTTTGTCCCTCAGGATAGGAAACGCCTCATCTCATCACGCCAAAACGACCTGATTCGGAGATCCCAAGGCGGAAAGGAAAAGATCAGATTGGTATCTACGGTTTCCCTGAGCAAATCTTCGAATGCCATTCTCGAAGCACAGCGTGAAGCAGCGAAAACGTCTCCCACGCTATGTAATGATCACGATTATTTTGCGAAAGCTGCCTGAGATCGCTGCTTCCGCGCCTGTTCACGCCCGGCTCGATTGCGAAAGCCCACGGCTGTTACTTAGGCGGCGGATTGGCGAGGAGGTACGGCAGGCCATCGATGATATTCGCTTTCTCGGCCCAGACCTTAGGATCGAAACCCTGTGGCAGACCGGACTGGAACTGCTGCGTCGTCAGGCCCGTGATTCCGGGATCGTTGGCAATATTGCCGGCCCCCTGGCTCAGGTTCGTGACGCCGCTCGTATCCGTGTCCCAGTAGGCGTAGGAAATGCTGCCCGCCTGAGCGCCATCAACTCCGATCAGCCCGCCTACGACACTCCCCGTTTCTCCGCCATTGACGGCTCCGGTCGAGTAGGAGGCAGCAATCGTACTGCTAACATCGTTTTCTCCGACGAGGCCGCCCACCTCAGAATAATTGCCTCCGCTTACCGCGCCGCTCGCGTAGGTGGAACTAACCGGACCGTCATTGGCGCCCACAAGCCCGCCAAGTCGGCAACCGTCGGCAAGAGCTCGATTGTTCTGCGCTTTCACGACTCCCGTGGCATACGACGTTTCGATTACTCCATTATTTATGCCCACCAAGCCGCCAGCGCTATTAAAGCTTCCGCCATTTAAACTCGAAGCGCCGGTGGCATGGGAGTCCCTGATCATTCCCTCGTTGTCGCCGGCGAGCCCCCCGACCCGGATATCAGTCCCTTTTCCCGCGACATTGGTTGTCGCATAAGAATTTGTGATAATTCCGTAGTTAAATCCGGCCAACCCCCCTGACTGTGAATCCTTCCCGATCGTTACATTTCCCGTCGCATAGGCAAACGCAATGGTGCCGAAACTGTTGCCAGCCAGCAGTCCTGCGGCCACGAAGTTGACCTTCTCTGTTGCGACGATCTTGGCGTTAACAATGCCGATGTT
>Ga0210406_10005393_pt1 | contig 13424 bp, 9 predicted proteins | sample IncBWC30MmetaG_FD_155454 | JGI IMG/M metagenome (GOLD analysis project Ga0210406, IMG submission 155454) | Forest soil microbial communities from Barre Woods Harvard Forest LTER site, Petersham, Massachusetts, United States - Inc-BW-C-30-M | ecosystem: Environmental > Terrestrial > Soil >... | reverse complement strand
CCGCCAGCATGTTGCTGATGCTGCCGAACTTCACGATCGGCTGATCAAATTGCTTGCGCGTCTGCGCATAGGCCAGCGCCGCCTCGAAAGCCGCCCGGGCAATGCCGATGGCTTGCGCGGCGATGCCGATGCGCCCGCCCTCCAGATTGGACAATGCGATCGATAATCCCTTGCCGCGTGTGCCCAGCAGGCTATCCGCTCCGATCCTGCAATTGTCGAAAGTGATGGCACAGGTATCGGAAGCGCGGATGCCGAGCTTGTGCTCGGGACGCCCGACGAGAAAGCCCGGCGTATCGGTCGGCACGATGAAGGCAGACAGTCCCTTCTTGCCCAACTCCGGATCCGTAACGGCAAATACGATCCCGACCTTCGCGCGCTTGCCGTTGGTGATGAACTGCTTGCTGCCGTTGAGGACCCAGGTGTCGCCGTCCAGAACCGCGCGGGTTTTCAAGTTATGCGCCTCCGATCCTGCCTGCGGTTCCGTCAGGCAAAAGCAGCCCACTTTGAGGCCTCGCGCCATGTCGGGGAGATAGCGCTGCTTCTGCGCGCTGTCGCCGTACTTGAGAATGGGCCCGCAGCCAACGGAGCTGTGCACGCTCACCAGCGCCGCGGTGGCGCCGTCGCCGGCGGCGATCTCCTCGATCGCCAGCGCGTAGGCGATGTAGTCGGTGTATGAACCGCCCCATTCATCCGGGACCATCATTCCGAGAAGGCCCAGTTCCCCGAGTTTGGCGACCGCCGAATCGCCGATCCAGCCGTCCTTTTCCCATTGGGCGGCGTGGGGTTTGAGTTCTTGAAGCGCAAATTCCTTGGCGGAATCGCGGATCATGCGTTGTTCGTCGGTGTAGAAATCCATAAGGAAGCCCCGAGCGCGTCGGCGGATGGCCGTATCGCGTAAACTATAAGGTGGAGTTGTCAGCGCGGCGTGCCCAAACCGTTCAAAATGCGTGAGCGAAAATGCAACAGTTGCCGAAGAGTGTGAGCCGCGCCGCCGGCGCTGAAGCAGCGCGGTCCGAACCGGGCACCATTGCGATTTGCTTCGTCGCAGCAGCACTGGAGAGCGTGCGCGCCCGCGGGCTGGATGCGGACGGATTGCTGCGGCAGATCGGACTTTCACCGGGGCTGTTGCAATCGTCGCAGACGCGAGTGTCGGCCAAACATTACGCTGCGCTGTGGCGCCTGGTCGCGCTGACCCTGGACGATGAATTTTTCGGTCAGGACTCGCGGCGCATGAAGGCGGGGAGTTTTGCGATGCTTTGCCGTTCGGTGCTCAACTGCAAAACCTTGGGGCAGGCGATTGATCGCAGCCTGCGCTTCTATGCGCTGATTCTGGACGACATTTACGGCAGGTTGAACCGCGATGGCGCTGAGGCAAGCATCACGCTGCACGAAGGCGCCGCCGGGCCGCAGCGCGTGTTTGCACATGAAGTGCTGCTCATGCTGCTGCATGGCGTGGCCTGTTGGCTCGTCGGCCGCCGCATCCCGATCAAGCGTGCTCAATTCAGCTACGACGAGCCGGCGCATAGCGGCGAGTATCGCCTGATGTACAGCACGAACATCGGCTTTCGAGCGCCGCACACCGCCATTATTTTCGATGCCGCCTATCTTGCGCTGCCGATCGTCCAGAACGAACGGACTGTGAAGGAATTTTTGCGCAACGCGCCGGAAAACATTCTTCTGAAGTACAAAAACGGCAGCAGCCTGGGCGCGCGGATCCGGCGGCGCCTGCGTCAGTCGCTGCCGGGAGACTTGCCCGAGTTCGAGGCGCTGGCCGAGGAAATGAATCTGACCCCTGCAACGTTGCGCCGGCGGTTGCACGAAGAAGGCACCTTTTATCAATCGATCAAGGATCAATTGCGCCGCGACCTGGCCATCGGATACTTGAGCCATTCGAAGCGCAGCGCCATGGACATCGGCCTGGAACTCGGCTTTTCCGAGCGCAGCGCCTTTCATCGCGCTTTCAAGAAATGGACCGGTGCCTCGCCGGGCGAATTTCGCCGGCGCTTTCAACCCTCGGAGACTGTCTAAGTTGCCCGTGGGCTATTGCGCCCTGACGCAACGCGTGTTGCAATTTCGCGCACTCGATTTGAACGTTTTTGTCACGCGGCATCGGCCGCCTTCCCTCTATAGTTTTGGGTGATACGAGGACGATGAATGAGCAGCATCCAGGTCGATTTTTCCGGAAAGGTGATTGCCGTCACCGGCGCGTTCGGCGCGATGGGCTCGGCGGTCGCTGCGTCACTTGCCGGCTTTGGCGCGCAGGTGGCGCGCCTCGATCACGCTGCCGTGCCGCCGGGAGCGCCTACGGGCTCGCTGTCGTACGGCGGACTGGACTTGGCGGACGATGCAGTCGCGGCTTCAACCATAGGGAAAATTGTTCAAGAGACCGGCCGCTTGGACGGGCTGGTCAATATTGCCGGCGGTTTTCGCTTCGAGAAGCTCGAGCAAGGTACGCTGGAAACCTGGGATTCACAGTACCGCACGAATTTACGCACCGCGGTTGCCTGCTGCAAGGCCGCGCTGCCGTATTTGGTGAAGTCCGGGCACGGCCGCATCATCAACATAGGGGCGCTCGGCGCCGTCAAGGCGGGCGCCGGCATGGGCGCCTATGCGGCCTCGAAAGCCGGCGTCGCGAAACTCACCGAGGCACTCGCCGATGAATTCAAAGATCGACGCGTTACTGTGAATGCACTGCTGCCGAGCATATTGGACACGCCGCGCAACCGCCTCGACATGCCGACGGCGGATTTTACCCGCTGGGTGGCGCCCGCGGCGATCGGCGATGTGATCGCCTTTCTGATCTCGGACTCTGCCGGCGCGGTCACAGGCGCTTTGATACCCGTTGCGGGGCGCGTATGAGCCTGTCGACTCAGCCTTCCGCCGGCGCGCGCCTGCGCGCCGCCGTAGCCGAGGAAAGCCCGCTGCAAATGGTCGGCGCCATCAATGCGTTTACCGCCAGGATGGCGGCGGCTTGCGGCTTCAAGGCGCTGTACCTGGCCGGCAGCGGCGTCGCCGCCAATTCGTTGGGGGTTCCGGATTTAGGCATCAGCACCATGGATGACGTGCTGGTCGATATCCGCAGAATCACCGACGCCTGCCCGTTGCCGATGTTGGTCGACGCGGATACCGGCTGGGGCGGGGCGTTCAACATTGCGCGCACGGTAAAATCCTTCACCAAGTTCGGCGCAGGCGGCATGCACATTGAGGATCAGGTGCAATCGAAGCGTTGCGGCCATCGCCCCGGCAAGGAAATCGTTCCCAAACAGGAAATGGTCGATCGCATCAAGGCTGCGGTGGATGCTCGAACCGACGAGGAATTTGTGATCATGGCGCGCACCGACGCGCTGGCCGTGGAGGGCATGGACAAAGCCCTCGAGCGCGCGGTCGCCTGCGTCGAGGCGGGAGCCGACATGATTTTCCCGGAAGCCATCACCGAGCTGGCCATGTACCGGCGCTTCAAGGATGCGGTCAAGGTGCCGATTCTTGCCAACATCACGGAGTTCGGCCAGACCCCGCTGTACACACGCGATGAACTGGCGACGGTGGGAGTCGACATAGTATTGCACTGCTGTTCTGCCTATCGGGCGATGAACGCCGCGGCACTTAACACCTACCAAGCGATTCGCCGCGACGGAACGCAGAAGCATGTGCTCGCCACCATGCAGACGCGCGCCGATCTGTACAAGTATCTCGACTACTACGCCTACGAAGCGAAGCTGGATGAACTATTTGCCGAAGGAAAGGAAAAGTGACAAGCAATTCCGAAGCAGGGGCCGGCGCCGGCTTCAAACCGAAAAAATCCGTCGCCTTATCCGGCGTCACCGCGGGCAATACGGCCTTGTGCACGGTCGGCAGAACCGGCAACGACCTGCACTACCGCGGCTACGATATTCTGGATATCGCCCGGCAATGCGAGTTCGAGGAAATTGCGCACTTGCTGGTGCACGAGAAATTGCCCAATAAGACGCAACTTGCGGCCTACAAAGCCAAGCTGAAAAGCCTGCGCATGCTGCCGCCCGCCGTCACTGCCATCCTCGAGCAACTCCCGCAGGCCAGTCATCCCATGGACGTATTGCGCACCGGTGTGTCGGCGCTGGGCTGTTGCGTGCCGGAAGCGAACGATCATGCTTCCGCGGGAGCGCGCGACCTGGCGGATCGGCTGTTGGCCTGTTTGGGCTCGATGCTGTGCTATTGGTACCACTACGCCAGGAGCGGCCGGCGCATCGATGTGCAGACCGACGATGATTCCATCGGCGCTCACTTCCTGCACCTGCTGCACGGCCGCAAGCCCTCGGCCAGTTGGGTGCGCGCCATGCACACCTCGCTAAACCTATATGCCGAACACGAATTCAATGCCTCGACGTTTACGGCCAGGGTCATCGCCGGCACCGGTTCCGATCTCTACTCCTGTATTACCGGTGCGATCGGCGCGCTGCGCGGACCCAAGCACGGCGGCGCGAACGAGGTGGCCTTCGAGATTCAGAATCGCTATCCGACGCCGGACGCGGCCGAAGAGGATATCCGCAAGCGCGTATCGTCCAAGGAAGTCATCATTGGATTCGGCCATCCGGTGTATACCGTGTCGGACCCGCGCAATCAGGTGATCAAGGAAGTATCCCGGGCACTCGCGCGCGAAGCGAACGACATGCTGGGATTCGAGGTGGCCGAGCGGATCGAATCGGTCATGTGGGACATCAAAAAAATGTTTCCCAATTTGGATTGGTTCTCAGCCGTGTCGTATCACCTGATGGGCGTGCCCACCGCGATGTTCACGCCGCTGTTTGTCATCAGCCGCACCTCCGGCTGGGCGGCACATGTCATCGAGCAGCGCGAGGACGGAAAAATCATCCGGCCGAGCGCCAACTACATCGGACCTGAAAACTTGAAATTCATACCCCTTGCGGAGCGGCCTTAAGTTCATGTCAACCCACGATATCAAGTCCGCCGAGAGGCCGGCTCCAGATCAGGTGCTCACCGCCATCGCGGATTACGCGCTGAGTTACGACATCACGAGCCCACTGGCGTACGAGACTGCCACGTTTTGCTTGATGGATACGCTGGCCTGTGGTTTTCAGGCGCTGAAGTATCCGGCCTGCACCAGGTTGATGGGCCCGGTGGTTCCGGGCGCGACGCTCACCGGGGGTGCGCGGGTTCCCGGCACGGCTTACGAACTCGATCCGATCACGGCGGCGTTCAACATCGGCGCGATGATTCGCTGGTTGGATTTCAACGATACGTGGCTGGCGGCCGAGTGGGGGCACCCCTCCGATAATTTGGGCGGGATTCTCGCCGTGGCCGATTACCTCTCGCGCTCGGGCAAGCGAGTGATGGTGCGCGATGTGCTCACGGGCATGATCAAAGCTCATGAAATTCAGGGCATCCTCGCCCTGGAGAACAGCTTCAATCGCGTCGGACTGGATCATGTGCTGCTGGTTCGGGTGGCGTCGACCGCAGTCGTCACGGCGATGCTCGGCGGATCGCGCGAGCAGATCATCAACGCGGTGTCGAATGCCTGGGTCGACGGCGGCGCGCTGCGAACCTACCGGCATGCGCCGAATACCGGCTCGCGCAAGAGCTGGGCCGCGGGCGATGCCACCAGCCGTGCGGTACGGCATGCGCTGTTCGCGCTCAAAGGCGAGATGGGCTATCCGTCGGCGTTGTCCGCAAAGACCTGGGGCTTCCAAGATGTCCTGTTCAAAGGGAAACCGGTGGTGTTGCCCCAGCCCCTGGGCAGCTACGTGATGGAAAATGTGCTGTTCAAGATTTCATTTCCCGCGGAGTTTCATGCGCAGACGGCGGTGGAGGCGGCCATGACGCTGCATCCGCAAATCTTGTCCAAGATCGACCAGATCGATCGCGTGGTCATCGAAACGCAGGAACCCGGTGTGCGCATCATCGACAAGACGGGCCCGCTCGCCAACCCGGCCGATCGCGATCACTGCATTCAATACATGGTCGCCATCCCGCTGCTGTTCGGCAGGCTGGAAGCGTCCGACTATGAAGACAAAGTCGCGAGCGATCCGCGGGTCGACGCGCTGCGCGCGAAGATGCAGGTCAGGGAGAATCCGACCTTCACTCAAGACTACTATGCTGCGGACAAACGCTACATCGGCAACGCCGTGCAGGTATTCTTCAAGGACGGCACGTCGAGTCAGCGCGTGGCGGTCGACTATCCCATCGGGCATCGCAAGCGCCGCGCCGAAGGCATGCCGGTGCTGGTGAAGAAATTCGAGGCCAGCGTCGCAGCCCACTTCCAACCCAAACAGACCGAATCAATCAAGGGGATGTTTGCGGATGCACGGACGCTGGCGGCCATGCCGGTCAGCGACTTTGTGGCGAAGCTGGTGACCGCGTCCTAAAAAATAGTCGTCCGTTGACAGGCATTATGACGCATCGGGCTTGCCTAAGATGGCGGCAAGTCCGGATAGTGGCGCGGATGAAAGATGCGAGCCGCTCGCGGCGAATAAACGACTGGGTCAGCCGACAATTGCAGGACACCGCGGCGCGGGCTCCGATTTGGGCCGCGGAGCGCCGTGAACCAACGGATCGCCGGCGCAAAAAGTGGTGGTCGATCTTCTATGGCAGTTTCAACCCCCGCCGCCGCAGGCCCGCGCGGCGGTTCGGCGATTCTCGCTTTCATCCTGTTGACTGGTATTCCGCGCATTTGCTGGCCTTATCCGTGGGCATCTTGTTACTGAGCGCAGCGGACGCATTTCTGACGGGCATCTTGCTGGTGCACGGTGCCGAGGAGATGAATCCCGTCATGGCGATGCTCGTGTACCGCAGCGTCGCCATGTTTGCGGCCTCGAAGATGGCCTTGACCGGCGCCGGCATCGTGGTGATGGTCTTTTTGGCGCGCTACCGATTCATGCGCGTGTTTCGGGTCGAACTGGTCTTGTATGCCGTGTTGACCGTCTATGCATGGCTCGTCGGCTACGAGATTTGGATGCTGGGAGGCCCAGGCCAGCAGTCGCTCTTGTAAATTCCCCGCGCGCCGTCACATTCCATATTATGACGCCTTCGGCTACACTTGAGGCCGCTGCTGATTTCACTTCTTCTCCTCATCATGTTGATATACTTGAGGTTTTTAACCGCCTGTTGCGCTCATGAGCCAATCACTTGCTGACCAATTAGCCACCACGGCGCTGTCCGGCGGAAACGCCGGTTTCATTGAAGATCTCTACGAACAGTTCTTGCGGGACCCGGGCGGAGTCGATCCCGCCTGGCGGGAGTATTTCAAAGGTTTAGCCGGCAGCGGCGGCGATATCGCCCACGGCCCCATTCGCGAACGCCTGCTGTCGAGCGTTCAAAGACCGCCGACGCCCGCGGCCGCCCCCAGTCAATCGGCCGGCGCGAGCGCCAAACAGGGCGCGGTGTCGCGCCTCATTCAGGTTTATGCGAATCGCGGTCATCTGATCGCCAACCTGGATCCTTTGGGTCTTCAGGAGCGCGCCAAGCCTTATGTGCTCGACCTGCAATATTTCGGCTTGTCCGATGCCGATCTTGACACCGAATTTTTCACCGGCAGCCGCAATCACGCGATTCCTGAACGCGCCACCCTGAGGAAGATTCTTGCCGATCTCAAATACATTTACACCGACACCATCGGCGCGGAATTTGCGCATGTGTCGGATACCGAAGAGCGGTTGTGGCTGCAGGATGGGTTTCAAGTGGCGCGCATGCAGCGGCGCTTCAGCATCGCTGAAAAGAAAAACATTCTCTGGCAGCTGACCGCCGCGGAAGGGTTGGAGCGCTATCTGCACACCAAGTACGTGGGTCAGAAGCGGTTTTCGCTGGAAGGCGGCGACAGTCTGATTCCCTTGCTGGATGATTTGGTGCAGCAGGGCGGCAAGAGCGGCGTGGAAGAAACCATCATCGGTATGGCGCACCGCGGCCGCCTCAATGTGCTGGTGAATTTGCTCGGCAAGTCGCCGAAAGATCTGTTCAGTGAATTCGAAGGTCAGTACGACCTCGCCAAGCTGCGCGGGTCGGGCGACGTCAAATATCACAAGGGATTTTCCGCCGACCTCAAGGCCGAATCGGGCAACGTGCACGTTGCACTGGCATTCAATCCCTCGCATCTGGAGGTGGTGAACCCCGTCGTCGAAGGATCCGCCCGCGCGCGCCAGGAGCGGCGCGGCGATACGCTGGGCGACAAGGTGCTGCCGGTGCAGATCCATGGCGATGCCGCCTTTGCCGGGCAGGGCGTGAACATGGAGACCCTGCAGCTATCGCAGACGCGCGGCTTTTATACCGGCGGCACGGTTCACATCATCATCAACAACCAGGTTGGTTTCACCACCAGCGAGCCGCACGATGCGCGCTCCACGCTGTACTGCTCCGATGTCGCGAAGATGGTCGAAGCGCCCATTCTGCACGTCAACGCGGATGATCCTGAGGCCGTGTGCTTCGTCACGCGCTTCGCGCTCGAATATCGGATGAAATTCCACAAGGATGTGCTGATCGACATGGTGTGCTACCGGCGCCATGGTCACAACGAAGCGGACGAGCCGGCGGCCACACAGCCGCTCATGTATCAAATCATTCGCAAGAAGCCGACCGTGCGGCAACTGTATGCCGACAAGCTGGTCGCCGAGGGCGTCTTGAGCGCTGCTGACGCGGCGGCGATGATGGAACAGTATCGCAGCGGCTTGGATGAGGGCAAGCCTCAGGCACGCGCGGCCTTAGGGTTGATCGGCAACCGCTACACCGTCGACTGGAGCGAGTACTTGGGTGGCGATTGGGAAGCGGTGAAGACCGGGGTCGACATGGGACGCCTGCGGGTCTTGGGAAAGGCCATTACGACGTATCCCACGGACTGGAGTTTGCATCCTCGCGTGCTCGCCATCATGCAGTCGCGCGAGAAGATGGTGAACGGCGACCTGGCTTTGGATTGGGGCTGTGCGGAAAATTTGGCGTACGCCAGTCTGGTGCAAGAGGGATATCCGATCCGTCTGACCGGGCAGGATAGCGGCCGCGGCACCTTCTTCCACCGCCATGCCGTTCTGCACGACCAGGCCACCGGACGCACTTACGTGCCGCTGCAGCACCTGGCGACCAATCAGCCGAAGTTCACCGTGACCGATTCCATACTGTCGGAAGAAGCGGTCATGGGATTCGAATACGGCTTCTCCACCACCGAACCGCGCTGCCTGACCATTTGGGAAGGACAGTTCGGCGACTTCTGCAACGGCGCGCAAGTCATCATCGATCAGTTCATCAGTTCGGGCGAGGCCAAATGGGGCCGCGTCTCCGGCATCACGCTGTTCCTGCCGCATGGCTACGAGGGCCAGGGACCGGAGCACTCATCCGCGCGCTTGGAGCGCTTTCTGCAGCTGTGCGCCGAGTTCAACATGCAGGTATGCGTGCCCTCGACGCCGGCGCAAATGTTTCACATGCTGCGCAGGCAGATGCTGCGCGCTCTGCGCAAGCCCCTCATCATCATGACGCCCAAGAGCTTGCTGCGCCATCCGCTATCCGTGTCGCGCCTCGACGAGCTTTCCGGCAGTGGATTCCAAAACGTCATCGATGAGATCGATGACATCAAACCATCCGCGGTGACGCGCGTGGTGTTGTGCAGCGGCAAGGTGTATTTCGACCTGCTGAAAGCGCGCCGCGAGGCCAAGACCGATACGGTGGCCATCGTTCGAATCGAGCAGCTCTATCCATTTCCATCCGATGAATACGAGGCTGTCTTGCGCAAGTACTCGAATGCGCGGGAAATCATCTGGTGCCAGGAAGAGCCGCAGAATCAGGGCAGCTGGTATCAGATTCGCCATCGCCTGCAGTCGAAACTCGGCGCGCAGCATGAGCTTCTGTATGCCGGCCGTGCCGGTGCTGCCGCGCCTGCAACCGGCATCGCGGCGCTGCACGAACAGCAGCAAAAGAATCTGGTCACCGCAGCCTTGCAGGGTGTACCGCCGGAAGAGACCTCCCGACAAACGATGCGCATCCCGCCCGCGCAAACCAGGACCGGATCATGACTATCGAAGTTCGCGTGCCGCAGCTGCCTGAGTCGGTGGCTGACGCCACGCTTGTCTCCTGGCATAAAAAGCCCGGCGACAGCGTGGCGCGGGATGAAAACCTCGTCGATCTGGAAACCGACAAGGTCGTGCTCGAGGTGCCTGCGCCGGTGGCCGGGGTGCTCAAGGAAATCCGCTTAAGCGACGGCACCACGGTCACCAGCGGTCAAATCTTGGCCATCATCGAGGAGGGGGCGGCTGCCGTGCCCGGCGCGAGCGCGCCCGCGATCCTTACAGCCGCGAGCGGAGCCGCGGCAGCGGTGAAGGACACGGTTGCCAAGGGCGCTGCGGCGAAGGATAGCAAGCCGGACAGCAGGCCGGACACGGCGGGCGGCAAGTTGAGTCCCGCGGCGAAGCGGGTGGCCGAGGAAAACAAGGTCGATCCGAAAACGATCGCGGGTTCCGGCCGGGACGGCCGCGTCTCCAAGTCCGATGTCGTGAATTATCTGAGCACCAAGGACGCGGCTTCCCCAGCCCCAGCCGCGGCGGGCCTCGCGGCCAAGGCGCCGGCGCAATTCGTCCCCGCACCGAGCGCACGCACGGCGCGCGCCGAGCAGCGCGTGCCGATGACTCGCTTACGCGCGCGCATTGCCGAACGCATGGTGCAGGCGCAAGCCACCCAGGCGCTTCTCACCTCTTTCAACGAGGTTGACTTGCAAGCCGTCAATGAGCTGCGCGCGCGCTACAAGGAGCCGTTCGAAAAGCAGTACGGCGTGAAGCTTGGTTTCATGTCCTTCTTCGCCAAGGCCTGCGTCGAGGCGCTGAAGAAATTCCCCGCGGTGAATGCCTCGGTGGATGGCAGCGATATCGTGTATCACGAATATTTCGACATCGGCGTCGCGGTCTCGACGGATCGTGGATTGATCGTTCCGGTGCTGCGTGACGCGGATCAATTGAGTTTCGCCGACATCGAGAAGTCAATCGGCAATTTTGCGGCGCGCGCGCGCGCCGGTTCCATCACCATTGAAGAGCTCACGGGCGGCACGTTCACCATCACCAATGGCGGCGTGTTCGGATCTCTGTTGTCGACGCCCATTGTAAATTCGCCGCAAAGCGCCATCTTAGGGATGCACAAGATTCAAGACCGCCCGGTGGTCATTGACGGACAGGTGGTGGTTCGCCCGATGATGTACATCGCACTGACTTACGATCACCGCATCATTGACGGCCGCGAGGCGGTGCAGTTCCTGGTCACGGTGAAACAATGTCTCGAGGATCCCGCGCGCATGGTGCTGCACATATGAGTGATGTTTACGATGTGGTTGTCATTGGCGCAGGTCCGGCCGGATATCCGGCGGCGATTCGTGCCGGACAGAACAAGCTGAAGGTTGCCTGCGTCGATGAGTGGCAGAACACCGACGGCACCTATGCCTTCGGCGGAACCTGCTTGAATGCCGGGTGCATTCCCTCCAAGGCGCTGCTCGAATCCTCGGAGCTGTTTCAGCGCGCGAAGGATGAGTTCGCCATACACGGCATCAAAGTGGGCAGCCTCGCGCTCGATCTTGGCGCCATGCAGAAACGCCGTGCCTCGGTGGTCAAGACCATGACCAATGGCATCAACACCCTGTTCAAGGCCAATGGGGTGGTCGGCATTCAGGGCCATGGTCGATTGCTGCCTGGAAACAAGGTGCTGGTGAAGGGGGCCGACGGCACGGAAAAAACGCTGGAGGCGAAGAACGTGATCCTCGCCTCCGGATCCACGCCGATTCGATTGCGATCAGTGCCGCACGACGGCAAGTACATCGTCGATTCTTGGAACGCTTTGGAATTCGATGCCGTGCCTGCGCGCTTGGGCGTGATCGGCGCCGGTGTGATTGGCCTGGAACTCGGCAGCGTTTGGCGGCGGCTGGGCAGCGAAGTGGTCGTGCTCGAAGCGCTGGAGCAGTTTCTGCCGATGGTGGACCAGACCATTGCCAAGGAAGCTCAGCGGCATTTCAAAAAGCAAGGCCTGGACATCAAACTCGGCGCGAAGGTATCGAGCGCGGCAGTCTCCGGCAACGCCGTGGATGTCAGCTATACCGATGCGCAAGGCGAGCATTCATTGCAGGTCGACAAGCTCGTCGTTGCCGTCGGCCGCCGGCCGTTTACCCAGGAGTTGCTGGCGGAGGGTACCGGCGTCGAATTGGACGAACGCGGATTTATCAAGGTTGACGAGCATTGCCGGACCAATGCGCCCAACGTCTGGGCGGTGGGCGATGTGGTGCGTGGCCCCATGCTCGCGCACAAGGGCAAGGAGGAGGGCGTGATGGTTGCCGACCTGATCGCCGGAAATTACGGCGAAGTGAATTACAACGTGATCCCCTCGGTGATCTACACCGCGCCCGAAATTGCCTGGGTGGGACAGACCGAAGAGCAGGTCAAGGCCGGCGGCCGTCCCTACAAGGTCGGCACATTTCCCTTCGCCGCCAGCGGCCGCGCGCGCGCGATGGAGGCGGCGGCCGGCATGGCGAAGATTGTGTCGGCGAAGGACGATGATGAAGTACTCGGGATTCACGTGATTGGGCCGATGGCCGGCGAATTGATCAGCGAAGCGGTCCTGGCGATGGAATATTCAGCCAGCACCGAAGACATTCAGCGCACCATCCATGCACATCCGACCTTGTCCGAGGCCATTCACGAAGCGGCATTGGCCGTCGACAAAAAAGCGATCGATGGCTTGAACCGCTGACGCGTTATTTCTTGCGTCTCGCGCTGATGACGTTCGGCAACTGGGCGATGCGCGCCAGCACGTTGGACAGCTGCGGAAGCCCCGCGATCGAAATGCCGATGCGCATGCGCGCGACATTGTCGCGCTTGTCGGTGACCGTCGTCATTCCCAGGATGCTGATTTTCTCGTCGGCCAGTGCCGCACTGACGTCACGCACGAGACCGCGCCGATCGAAGGCGTGTACCTCGATGTCGACCGGGAAGTCGCTGCGTCCCATCTTGCCCCAGTCGACCGCGAGCACGCGCGCCGGTGACTTGAGCTTGAGGCGCGCCAAATTGGCGCACGCCTGACTGTGGATGCTGACGCCGCGGCCGACCGTGATATAGCCGACGATGGGCTCCGGCGGCACGGGTTTGCAGCAACGCGCGTAGGTGGACAGCAGGTCGCCGATGCCCTGCACTTCGAGATCCGGGGCGCGCGCGCTTGCCGCACGCGCCGGCGAGTGCTCGGGCGGCGCCTCGCGCGCATGCAGCACGCGCTGCATCGCGCCGGCCACTTGAGCGGCGCTGACTTCGCCCAAGCCCAGCGCCTCATGCAGGGAGTCGGCACTGTCCTGGGCCAGCTCTCGAAGTAGTTCAGCGATCGGCGGACTCTTCTCGCCGAGCCGTTGCAGTTCGCGCTCCAGCATGGCGCGGCCCTCGGCCTTATTCTGCGACGTATCCTGTTTGCGAAACCAGGCACGCACTTTGTTGCGA
>Ga0210406_10005392_pt1 | contig 13425 bp, 11 predicted proteins | sample IncBWC30MmetaG_FD_155454 | JGI IMG/M metagenome (GOLD analysis project Ga0210406, IMG submission 155454) | Forest soil microbial communities from Barre Woods Harvard Forest LTER site, Petersham, Massachusetts, United States - Inc-BW-C-30-M | ecosystem: Environmental > Terrestrial > Soil >... | reverse complement strand
TAGTGTTGCATCGACCGGTTGAGCTGGTACGACTTACCGGAACCTAGCTCGAAGGAGTAGCATTTGATTGCAGTGCAAGTGGTCAGATGGGACGAAACCTCTTGCAATCCGAAATGCAAAGCAGAGGGCCGCGTTCAACCACGCTGTCTTTGGTCGGAAGCCTTGCCCTGATATCACTGACCTTTATCTGCTATCGACTGCGGTTAAATCTCGCGACGGCAGTTCTGCTGTGCCTAATTGTCGTAGCACTGCTCTCCCTCGCAGGGGACTTCCTTTCATCGACTGTTGTTTCTGTAGTTGCGGTCCTGTGCTTGGTGTACCTCGCTCCGCCCAATGACTCCTTTCTTGTTTCAGACCCCCTAGATGTTGTGGCTATCGCTGCTTTTTTCATCACCTCGTTCGTTATCATCGGCCTGATGTATCGAATGCGAAAGCTTGCTGATGAAGCCCTAACAAGAGTGAGGCGTCAATTGGTTGAGGTAGAGGAGCTACGACGGAGGCGAATCGCGGGACACCTGTACGACGATGTTTGTCAGCGGCTCACATTGGTGGCGCTTCAACTTCAAGAACCAAACCATTGCGATTCGATTGCGTTCCGCGACGAGTTACGGAACGAGGTCTCGAAGATAGCGAGTGATACGCAGACCCTAGCGCACGAATTACATTTCGCAAAGTTGGAATATTTGGGCTTGGCCACGTCCATCAGAGCCTTCTGTCGAGAGTTTTGCGAGCAGCGGGATGTCAAGATTGATTTCAGCAACGACAATTTGCCGGACCTGCCGTTGCAAATCTCAACTTGCCTCTTCCGAGTATTACAGGAAGCCCTATACAATTCGACAGAGCACAGCGGCGTGCGACATTTTGAAGTTGAACTACGCGTAGTGCCAGATGCAATCCACCTCACCGTGCACGATTCGGGGCAGGGCTTTGACCCGAAAGAGAAACAGAGCGGTGGGCTTGGGCTTGTCAGCATGCAGGAACGACTGAAACTGGTGAACGGAAGCCTTTTCATCGATTCGCAAGTCGAACGCGGTACAACGATTCACGCGTACGTACCTCTCAGTTCAGTCACCGATTCAATGCGAGCAAGGTCTAGACCCAACTCCTGATTAACGCCGTTACCGTACAAGTGGATTTTTCAAGTTTCCGATTATCCGCGCGGCTGCCCTTAATCCTAATGCCTCGACTCGTTGTGTTCGTTCTGAAGGTCCTTGAGCCGATTCACGTCATCGTTCAACACGGTCCGGTCGCGCTCTGATAAGCGCTCGTCATTGGCTGACTTTCGGAGAGAGTCAATGACATCGTTCACGTGGCCATTGTCCCACTCACCGCGTTCGAGCTTGGCTTGCAGATCCCTTAACTCTTGCTTGGTTCTCTCAAGACGTTTACGTTCCTTGTCGGCCGCCTGATTCGCACTCCAGATATGGTCCAAATCTCTCCTTATCTCCGCGAACACATGAGACCGCCACTGGTCCCCCCTGTAGCGGGCGTCACGGTCGTGATACCAATCTTGCGCGGCCGTACTCAATCCAAGGAACACCATGGCCATCAGCCCTGTTATCAAAGTCTTTTTCATAATCGCAACTCCCTGTTTGAATTTGCTTAGAGTGCGCGCCCGTGCAAGCTCGCCACGGTATGACGAGCCCGGACCTCGGACCTTCTACATCTGTTACCCAAGCCGCTATGATTATAAACTTCTGGACGAATCATGCCAACGTGAACAACTCTGCAGAAGTCGAGCTGTTTGTGAACGGAAGGCTGAGGTGGGGGACACTAGACGCAGGTTGGTCTTGGGTCCTGATTAACGCGGAAACCGGACAAGTCAAAATGATCCCAAAACCACTTCTCCGGTAACCCGACTACACACCCAAGTGGCCGCTGGCCGATGATCGTAATTACGGCGACGCCTGAACATCGACATAGAGACCATCCGGGCGTGACTCAAGAGGGAAGGAGCGAACGTTTATTCCCAACCCTGGCTGCTCAGCGCTCACATTGACCTTCATCCCGTGCGATCGGCAGGTAACAACGTACCCCTCGAGCCGACCGATTGCCAGCGATGACCCTTGGTGCGGGCAACTGTCGTCGATCGCGCACAGTTTTCCGTCAACATTGAAGACAGCAATAGAGCACCCCTCGACTTCAAAGGCTTTTCCCGCACCGGGAGGCACGTCGCCAATTTCGGCGATTCTCACCCACTTAGCCATCGTTCGGTCTCGCGAAGCCGTGCAGTTGCGTTTTCAGTCACCCGCGGACACGACCTTCACTTTATCCACTTTACCCTCCCACTCGCCTGCGTGGATGTGTCCGCATCCTCCCTGTGCGGCTTGGTGGAACCGTCCGTCGGTCTCGTGGACCATAAAGCCCATGTTGCCCGGGCGGCGGTTCGGCGGCAGTCCGAGGTTGGCGAGTGTTTCTGCGGTGGATTTGTAGGTCACGCCGATCTTCAACATCTGACGCGCCTCTTCCGGCGTGGCGATCGCGCGCCCCAGCTCTTTGGCCATACGAACGTCGCGCTCGATCATTTGGATCGTAGACATGCGCTCACCCTTTTTGGTGGCCCAGAGGTTGTCCTCGATGCCGGCGCGTGTGTGTTGCCCCAGCGCGATGCAGATCGCGGCAAGCGAGTGGGTCAGGCGGAACGTCGTCTGATAGGTGAAGAACGAGCCATGAGGCGTGCGCCGGATCAGCTCCATCAGATCAAACGGGTTTGCGCCGCAGGCGCCACCGGCACCTATGCTGAAGAAGCCGTTCAACGGCCCCATGTAGTAACCCTTGCGGATTAGCCGCTCGACGATCTCAAGACCGTGGACGTGGCCGAGCGCGAAGTAAGGCTGGATCCCGTGCTGGACCATCTGCTTGATGTTCTCGAGAAAGAAATCCGGCGTGGAGTCGGCGACCATGTTGGCCATGGCGTGGAGCATCGCTGGATTTGCAAAGCGGGTTCCCTGAAAGGAATCATCTACCGGATGTAGTGCCGTCAGGTCATAGAGACCCGTGCCACATAGAATCGTGACCTGATCGGGTTTCGGATCGATCTCGGCCAGCTTGTGGCGCGAGTCATAGCTTTGGAACTTCGCTTCCTCACCCGGCTCCGGCGCAAAAGAGATGGACCCGCCAATCTGCAGGATCATCTTGGGCACGGCCTGGCGAAGGCGCCCAATCTGATCGCCGTATTCGTTCAATTTCTTGGAGATATGGCCAGTCTTGGGATCGCGCACGTGGATATGCAAGAGCGTGGCACCCGCGTTGTAGCAATCCACCGCGACTTGGGTCTGCTCTTCCCATGTAACCGGAAGTTTCTGTTCGGGCGTGCAATCCTCCGGCATCCACATCGGCCCATAGGGCGCAGCCGTGATCATCAGCGGTGCCTGATTCTCAGGAAGCAATGAGTCATCTGTGAAATACATTGGTCATCCTCCTTGATGAAGTCGTGAACAGTGTGGCCCGTTCCGCGCTCATCCCGACACCGGGCGCCAACTAAAAAGTTATGCTCAGAGGGAACTCCGACGTTACGGTAGCTACAATCGAAATCGAGTAGAAGTGTCAGAAATGACAGGTCCAACGATGGAGTTTTCCGGTCCCTTGGTCTGGATTACCGGAGCTTCCGAAACAATCCAATTGGACGATTAACGCGCTAACCGGAAAAGTGGCCGACTCTCCTCCGTGCATCTGGTGTTGACAAGCTGAAACTAGAGACCTAGTATCCGCTCCAACACCGCTTCCCCCGAGGAAAGATTGAAGGAGGTTCTTCGTGACGGCTGCAACTCGTTTAAGCTATCTTCGTGTTGCCCTAATTTTGGTCGGTTTGATTTTCATCTTCGGAGTCTATCCCCTCATGATGGCACTGTGGCCTTCAGGATGGCGGTGGAGTCCAAACCAGGCCCAGTATGAGCAAATGATCCTCGGAGTTTATGCGACCCTTGGCGTCTTCCTCTTGATCGCTTCCCGGAATCCTCTTCGTCATCTAAGTCTGATTTGGTTTACCGTGTTTTCGAGCGTCGTCCACGCCGGAATCATGACGGTGCAAGCTCTGCGAATGCCCTCTGAGCATGGCCACTTGTTTGGAGATGTACCGGCTCTGTTTATAGTGGCCGCTTTGCTCGCATTCTTGACGCCTAGCGGTGCGGATGGTGCGCAAGTCTCCTCATAGATATATCGCGGACTTTAGGCTGAATCCGGTGCCGAATTTGCATAAGTCCTGATCATCGACTTATCGGGACTTAGCCAAGCGTGGGGCAGTGGTCGGGTGCCGGTGAGGCTTTTGCAAGCAGCGATTTCCAGCCGCCAGCCGCTTGAGACCTTAGCGGCTGCTTGCCCAGGAGAAGCACTGTAAGGAATGACAGTTGGGTCCCCGCGAACCATCCACCATCCTAGCGTTCCAGCGAAAATAGGCGAGTTCCAGGAAAGCTATGTCCTTCATGGACAATTCGAGCCGTATTGCCGGCTCATTTTTTATCTCTGTCCCAGTGCGTTTGGCTTGGCTCAGCCTGATCGTCCTGATTTGCAGCTCTCCCACTCCGGCACAAACGGAACAATCACCTGCCCGTCCGGTTCTGGTGAACGATCCCCCCAATTCCCCCACACCCAAGATGGCTATCGACGCGTCAGAAGATCTGCAGAAAGTCCCCGGAACTGTTACCGGGAGCGTTGTTGGCCAGGATGGTATAGCCGTGGTCGGCGCCAAGGTGAAGCTCACTCAAGAAGGTCAGTCGGTCAGCCAGGAAGTTACGACCAGCGAAGATGGTCAATTCACGTTTACGAATGTAGCGCCCGGATCGTTTCAGATGGTGATCACGGCGGAGGGCTTCGCAGCGCATACTTCCACATGGGAGCTGCACTCTGGGGAAAATTTCACGGTGCCGCAGGTCTCGATGGTTCTTGCGACAAAGGCTACTGAAGTTCGTGTCGAAGTCTCTGCCATTGAAATCGCGCAAGAACAGTTGAAGGATGAAGAGAAGCAGCGCTTGCTGGGCATCATTCCGAATTTTTATGTCACCTACGTCCCTAACGCGGCACCATTAACGCCCAAACAAAAATATAATCTGGCCTGGAGACTGAACATCGATCCCGTCTCATTCCTCTTGGTTGGCCAGGCAGCGGGAATTCAGCAAGCGCGAAACCAATTCAGTGGATATGGACAAGGCGCACAAGGTTATGCAAAACGCTATGGCGCCACCTACGCGAACTTCACCATCAGCAACTTCCTGGGCAGCGCGGTGTTCCCCTCTATTTTCAAACAAGACCCCCGTTATTTCTACAAGGGCACAGGCACTACGAAATCTCGAGTCCTATACGCGCTAGCGAATGCGGTGATTTGCAAAAGCGACGGCGGTCACTGGCAGGTGAAGTATTCGGGCATCCTCGGGAGCCTGGCCTCAGGCGGCATCTCCAATCTGTTCTACCCGACAAGGGATCGCAATGGGCCCGCATTAACATTCGAAAATACCGCGATGAGCATCGGGAGTACCGCAGTTTTCAATCTGATGCAGGAATTTGTGCTGCGGAAGCTAACGCACAGAGTTCCGAACACCCGCAACCCCACGAATCCGAACTTGCCGTAAATTTATAATTACTTGGCGAAGGATTTGACCGGGCACGCACATCGGAACTCTAGGATTTGCCAGTGGAAGGCCAGGCCACTACTCTCCGGATCGCGATGATTTGTTCATCGCGTCAAACGCTGCTAGCGCCTCTTCTGGCCGGGCGCGGACCACGAAATTTTCCGTAAGATTCACCCAGCGCACCTTCCCCGACGGGTCGATAAGGAATTCCGCCGGTCGCGAGATGTCTGCACCGTCGCGCCGGCCGTGAAGGTGCACCAGATCCCATCTGCGAATCACGTCCTCCTGTGCATCCGAAAGAATCGGAAACGTGTAGCCCTGCGACCGACGCAGGCTTTCGGAATCCTCGGGAGAATCCACACTGATGGCCATCACTCGAATTTTCCTTGCATCGAATTCCGGCAGCGCCTGCTCGAAACTCCGTAACTCGGAGTTGCAGAAAGGTCACCAATATCCACGGTAGAAAATCAAAATCACGCCGGCTGCCTTGGCCGCGCTCGTCGTGGCGCGGGTTGTACTCTCTGGAGTGAACGGAGAATTCAACGCACCCGTTAAACTCACTGGGTGGTTCTGCGAATCCGGCAGCGTGAAATCTGGCGCCGTCTGGCCCACCTGTGGCGCGCCGTGCGAAGCGGGTAGCACATGCCGCGCGCCGATAAAAATGGCGTAGAGGAAAAATCCGCTGAATGCCAACGCAAGCACCGCGAGGACACTGCCGAAAATTTTGCCGCGAAACAGGTCCGAATGCCGGAATGCGCGCACAAGCCCCACGGCGAGCAGCACCAACCCGAGCGCGATCATCGGCAGGTTCGCCCACGGAAAATCGCGAAGCGCCGGGAAGCGAACGAAAAACAGCGGATAGCTAATCACTCCCAGGAAAACCAGCGACGCGCCGGTCCACACCGCCCAGTTCCAGTTTCGTTTCATCGCTAACGCCCCTCCCCGCTCCACTCCAAGTACGACTTCCAATCTGCCTGCCCGGGAGCGCGGATTTGAAACTTGTGCCGCTGAGTCTAGCCGAAAATGCTATTTCGTGAGAAGTTTTTCGCGGGCGCGGTCGAGTGCTGCCACTCGTGGTTGCGTTCTTCGATGGAGCGGATGGAGACGTAGACGTTCTACCAAAACCCTTAATCCTCAATCCTGCAGGCACAGAAGGCCGAGTCCTGATAAACGCTGCCGGCTCATCCCGTCGGAGTGCCCTGGAAGAGCGCCGTGTAGGCCAGCACCAGGCTCAGGATAATCATGGCGATGGCGGTGACCCAGGCCACGATGTTGAAGGTCAGCGTGTTTACGTATTCGCCCATCAAGTCCCGGCGGTTCACCAGCAGCAGGATGAAAATCACCACCACCGGCAGCCAGAAGCCGTTGCCCACCTGCGAGAAAATCAGAATCTTCCATAGCGGCGCGTGCGGCAGCAGCACGATGCCCGCGCCCACCACGATCAAAATCGTATACAGCCAGTAAAAGATCGGCGCCTCTTTGAACTTGTGATCGATGCCGGCCTCGAAACCAAGCCCTTCGCAGATTACGTGCGCGGTCGACAGCGGCAGAATCGACGCGGCGAACAGCGAAGCGTTCAACAGACCGAAGGCGAAGAGAATCCCCGCGCCGCGTCCCGCCAAGGGTATCAGCGCCTGCGCGGCCTGCGCGGCATCGGTGATGTCGCGATGGCCGGACACATACAACGTCGCGGCCGTGCACACGATGATGAAGAACACGATCACCATGCAACTTACGCTGCCGACCAGCACATCCGCGCGCGCCTGGGGGTATTGCCGCGGACCCACTTTCTTCTCCACGAAGCCGGCCTGAAGATAAAAGAACTGCCACGGGGCGATCGTTGTGCCGATGAGTCCCATCAGCATCACCAAGTAGCCAGATTCAAAGCGAAGGTTGGGGATAATCGTGTGCCGCGCAGCGTCCAGCCAATCCGGCTTGGCCAGAAATGCGGAAAACAGATAGGACAGATATAAGACGCATGCGAATAGGAAAATCACCTCGACCTGCCGGTACGTGCCCTTCAGCACCAGCACCCACACCAGGGCAGCAGCGAGGGGCACTGCGATGTATTTGCTGACTCCGAAAATTTGCATGGATGCGGCCACACCGGCAAATTCGGCGACCACGTTGGCCAGGTCCACGAAAAATCCGGTGACCATTACAAAAAATGTCGGGCGAAACCCGAACTCCTCGCGAATCAAATCCGACAAGCCCTTGCCGGTGATCACCCCCATGCGCGCGCACATCTCTTCGGTGACATACAGCGCGATGGTCATGGGAATCAGCGACCACAGCAGCGCGTACCCGTATCGCGCGCCAGCTGATGTGTACACGGAGATTCCGCCGGCATCGTTGTCCACGTTGGAGGTAATCAGCCCCGGTCCGACCACCGCCAGCAACAGGGTCAGCCGGTGGCGCAGCCCGCGCAGACGCTTCTGCAAGTCGCTCCCGCGCGACTTCACGGCATCCACTCGCGTTGTAATTGCGTCCCAATTCATCAGCCCGTTCTCGATCCCTCTATTTCTTCACCAGCCGCGACACCACGTCATCCACCGTGATGGTTCCGATCGGCCGGCTCTCGCTGTTGGTCACCGTCAGCATGCGCAGGTTGTACTTGTCGAACAGCTCGAAGACGTCGCCTTCATCGGCATCCCCCGGCACGCCCAGCAGAGGCTCGGTCTTCAGTTCCGCCATGCGTTGCTCAGCGTCCGCGAGCAACAGCCGCGCCACCGGCACGGTACCTGAGAATTTCGCGTCCGAATCGAGCAGCACGATGGTGTCGAGCTGGTCCACGTTCAAGTCCTGCGAACGCATCCACTTCAGCACTTCCTCGCGCGTGGCCGTCTCCCCCACAAACACAAACTCAGGGTTCATCATGCCGCCCGCGGTGTTTTCGTCGAAGGCCATCAGCCCACGCACTTCGCTGGCCTCCTGACCCGGCATTTCCTCCAGCAATTCCTCGGATGTTTCCTTCGACAGGTCGGCCAGCACATCAGCGGCGGCGTCCGGCGCCATCTCTTCAAGGATGTCGGCGGCCTTTTCGGGATCCAGTTTCTCCACGATCTGCGTGGTCAGGCGTTCATCCAGCTCCGCCAGCACCGCCGCAGCAGTTTCTTCGTCGAGCGAGGCGATGATGCCCTGTCGCTCGGCGGCCGACAGCTCCTCCATCATCTCCGCCAGGTCCGCGGGGTGCAGATCTTCCAGCTTTTCGTGGGTAATGCGCAGCTTCACGCGGCGCAGCGGGTCCGGTTCGATCAGGTTGACAAACTCCCAGCGGATGGTGCGCTGCGGCAGCGGGTTTTGCAGCTTGCGAATCATTCCCGGCCCGACCACCCCTTGCAGCAGCCGCCGCACCGCTCCCGGGAGCCCGACGTCCACCTGCGTGAGCCGCAGTTCCACATTGCCGTTGGTCTTTTGCTCGGTAAGATCCACGTCGTTGACGCGCACTACCTTGCGCCCCTGGGTGTCGATAATCTGCTGGTCGAGCAAGTCCTTGCGCACCGCGAGCCACGCCTCATTGGGGGTGTACAAGGTCAGCTCCCGCTCGCTGCAGTTCAGGCGCAGGGTGCCGGGCGCCACCGCCCCCACCTGGTTGTAGCGCGCCAGCAGCGGCTGAAACCGCCCGCGGGAAAGTAGAAAATGCGAGATGCGGTTGGGCTGGTCGGCCGGCTCGATGAAGAATTCGCGTACGCGTCCGACGAAATGGCCCTGTGCGTCGTAGGCCTCGGCGCCCATCAACTCCGTAGCATAAATCTGCATAGCGCTGCCTCCTTCCCGCACAATGGACCGCGTGACTTCCTGAGCAGCCAACAAAAAACCCCGCACCGTAAAGGTCGGCCGCGGGGTAAGCACCTGATACGGATGGACTTACCTCTAGCCTGGGGAGGACCCGGCCCACCCGACCGCGTGCGGCAGCGCAGTTACTCGACGCCACACCCTGCGCATCGCGGCGCCTTGCACCAATCCCCCGCTGCGCCTTAATCGACTCGGCCCTGGCTCCACTTCACTCCCACTGATATACATCGGCAAAACTTTTACTCCGTGTGCAGTGATAAGCCCTCACGCAACGTATTGTCAAGAAAAGAATGAGGTTTCACGAAAAATTCTTGCTTTTTCCGGAGTCAGCGCCGCGCTTTTTTCGCGAAAAGCATATCGCGCGGCTCTTCGCAGCGGCTCCGGCAATACTCGCGGTAAAGAACCATGTAGTTCGCGAGAATGTAGTCCCTTGATTGGAATCCCAGGGCCCGCGCCGCCCGATCAATGGCGGCCGCCGGTCCTTCCAGTTCCAGAAAAACGCCGATTGGGGTTTCGTCCAGGTCGATCAGCAGCCCTTTGGCCCATCCCTGCGAGCCAGGCAGCCGGAAGGTGGTGCGAAGCTTTTCGTAGCGAAACCAGGCGTTCATTCCCAAGCCCTCGAAGATCCTCGCGAGAGACTTGCCGTCGGAAACCTCCAGTTCGATCTCTTCACGCACCTTGTGGCGTGGGCGGTCGCCCTTGCCGGTGCTTCCTGCCGCAGGCGCCGGCCGCTTGAAGGTGACCAGCGCACGCGTCCCCGTTCCATATGTTCTGCCGCGCGAGGCGCCTGGCGTTTCCGTTCGAATCCGCAGCAAGTGTTCGTGCTTGGCCAAATCGAATTCGGGCGTGTCAAACACTACATTCAGCTCGTGCACGCGCGGCGTCACCACGACCGCGCCGAGCTTCACCAAAGCCCGCCGCAGCGCCCGCAAATCTTCTATGCGCAGCTTGATTTCCCGCTCTTTCGCCATTCCGTCCTCAGACTGCCCAGCGGCGGCGCTTTTCGCCGTCGCTAACTTCCGCTACTATACCGGACGAACACGATTCACTTCGCCCGGCCTACCCGGCCTTCGCCGCGCGCACCGAACAAGCCGACTCATGAACCCCGACGCCCACGTGGCCACGTCCAGCCTTACGCCCGATTCGGAACGCGGCAGCGCGCCGCAGCCTCCTGTCGCGCGGCGCCATCCCGTCGAGCACGTCATCCACGGCGACCGCCGCATCGACGACTACGCCTGGCTTCGCGACAAAAGCGACCCCGCGGTCATCGCCTACCTCAACGCTGAAAACGACTACACCAACGCCGCCCTTCGCGATACCGAACCCTTTCAGGAAAAGCTGTACCAGGAAATGCTGGGCCGCATCCTACAGACCGACCTTTCGGTGCCCTACCGGTTGCGCGGCTACTTCTATTTCACGCGCACCGAAGAGGGCAAGCAGTATCCGGTGCATTGCCGCAGGCGCGACGCAGAAAACGCGCCGGAAGAATTGCTGCTCGACCTGAACGCGCTCGCCGAGGGCCATTCCTTTCTGAGCCTCGGCGCTTTCGCGGTCAGCGACGATAATTCCCTGCTCGCCTACGCGCTCGACACTACCGGCTTCCGGCAGTACACGCTGCACGTCAAAGACCTGCGCATCGGCGAGACGCTGGCGATTCGCATCGAGCGCGTCACCAGCGCGGCGTGGGCCGCCGACAATCGCTCGCTCTTCTACACCATCGAAGACGAAACCACCAAGCGCTCGTACCGCCTGTATCGTCACGTTCTCGGCGCCCCGGAGCCCGATGCTTTGCACTACGAGGAGCATGACGAACGCTTCCGCATCGATATCGAACGCACGCGCAGCGGTGCGTTTCTGCTGCTGACGATCGCCAGCCACACCACCAGCGAAGCGCGCTTCCTTTCCGCCGCGCAACCCCATGCCGCTTTCCGCGTGATTGCCGCGCGCGAAGACAATCACGAATATTATGCCGACCATCACCCCGGCTCGCCCGGCGACGCTTCCGGTGGCATCTTCTATATCCGCACCAATTCCGGCGGCCGCACGTTTCGCCTGGTCACCGCTGCGGTCGACGATTCGCGGCAGGATTCCTGGCGCGACTTCCTCCCCAATCGCCCGGAGGTCATGCTCGCCTCGGCGCAAGCCTTCGCCTCACATCTCGTCCTCTACGAACGCGAAGGTGGCCTGCCCTATTTACGCATCGTGCCGCTCGGTGAAGGTGCAGGCGATCCGCTCGCTTCCTCGCGGCGCATCGCTTTCGCAGAGCCGGTCTACAACGCCTCCCTCGGGGCCAATCCCGAATTCGTGACGGATCATCTGCGTTTCCACTACGAATCGTTCATCACGCCACGATCGGTCTTCGACTACGAATTGCGCTCCGGCAAGCAAATCCTGCGCAAGCAGCAGCCCATCCTCGGCGGCTACGATCCGACGCAATATGAGAGTGAACGCCTCGTCGCCCACGCTCCCGATGGCACGACGATCCCCCTTTCCGTTGTGTATCGCCGCGACACGCCTCGCGACGGCAGCGCGCCGCTGCTGCTCTACGGATACGGCAGCTACGGCATCTCCGTTCCGGTCGGCTTCAACTCCAATCGCTTGAGCTTGCTCGATCGCGGCGTGATTTACGCCATCGCACACGTGCGCGGCGGCGGCGAACTTGGCAAACCGTGGCACGACGCCGGCCGCATGCACGAAAAGTGCAGCACGTTCAGCGACTTCATCGCGTCCGCGGAGCGCCTCATCGCGCTGCGTTACACGTCGCCCGATCGCCTCATCATTGAGGGCAGCAGCGCCGGAGGCCTGCTGATGGGCGCGGTCGCCAACATGCGCCCCGATCTTTTTCGCATGGTCATCAGCCACGTGCCTTTCGTCGACGTGCTCAACACCATGCTCGACGCTTCTCTTCCGCTCACCGTCGGCGAATACGAAGAGTGGGGCGACCCGCACAATGCGCATGACTACTTCTACATGAAGGGCTACTGCCCGTACACGAATCTGGAGCGCAAGGCTTACCCGACGATGCTGGTGAAAACGTCGCTGAACGACAGCCAGGTCATGTACTGGGAGCCGGCAAAATACGTCGCCAAATTGCGCACGCTGAAGACCGACGCGAATCCCCTGCTCCTGAAAATCAACATGGGCGCGGGCCACGGCGGAGCCTCCGGCCGCTACGACTATCTGCGCGAAATCGCGCTGGATTACGCTTTCCTGCTGGGACAATTGGGAATCGCCAACTAACAACTCTATTCTTATGTCCGACCCCACCACACCGTTGATGCAGCAATACCACACGATCAAATCGCGCTACCCGCACGCGCTGCTGCTCTTCCGCCTCGGCGATTTCTACGAACTCTTCTACGAAGACGCCATGCTGGCCTCGCGCGAACTGCAAATCACGCTCACCTCGCGCAATCGCGAAAAGGGCCAGCCCATCCCGATGTGCGGCGTCCCGTATCACGCTGCCGATGGTTACGTCGCGCGCCTGATCCGCGCCGGATTCAAAATCGCCATCTGCGACCAGATGGAGCAGCCCGGCCCCGGCAAGAAAATCGTGCGCCGCGAAGTGGTGCGCGTCATCACCCCGGGCACGGCCACCGACGTCGCGGTGCTCGACGCGCGCGAAAATAATTTCCTCGCCGCCGTCGCCAAGCATCCCTCCGGCTCGCCGGTCGGGCTGGCGTACGTCGACCTTTCCACCGGCGAATTCCAGGCCACGGAATTTTCCGGCCCGCGCGCCGACGAAGACCTTCGCGACGAGTTGCAGCTCCTCCATCCGCGCGAGACGCTGCTCCCGCGCCCGCAACAGCTTTTCGAGACGGCGAAAACTTCCCTGCTTGATGGCACGGGCGGCGTCGAATCGCGCCTCGAAGACTGGATCTTTCAATACGACTACGCCGAGCGAGTCCTGCGCGAGCAGTTCGGGGTGGCCGAGCTAACCGGATTCGGCCTCGACGCGCACCCGCAAGCCATCGCCGCCGCGGGAGCCATCGTCCACTACTTGCGGGAAAACGCCACGCACCGCGCGGATCCGATCGATGGAAAGAACGGCAACGCTGCATCCGCG
>Ga0210406_10005391_pt1 | contig 13427 bp, 12 predicted proteins | sample IncBWC30MmetaG_FD_155454 | JGI IMG/M metagenome (GOLD analysis project Ga0210406, IMG submission 155454) | Forest soil microbial communities from Barre Woods Harvard Forest LTER site, Petersham, Massachusetts, United States - Inc-BW-C-30-M | ecosystem: Environmental > Terrestrial > Soil >... | reverse complement strand
TCGGTGAGAACCGCGTCCCGCCCCCCCGGCTCCTATCTGGGAAGACCAACAATGAATGTCAGGTTAAGTCCAAGCTAATACACATCAAAACCATAAGCGATCGGAATTTTACCCCCGCCGCATAGCTGACGACATTGGCATCGGCGATCGCGACTTCGCGTCGCAGCAGGCAAGGAGCTTTCAGATGCACCGCAATCCGGGTTTCGGATGTTGTCGATTCCCTGCTGCAACCCGCTTGGACCACCGCCGTCTTCTGCCTGCTCGTGCTCACCAGTATTGCCATCGCGGTCTATGCCTCCCGCACGGATGGCGAGTGGCCGCGGACTTATTTCTTCCTGCTCGTGATCCAACTGACCTTCGCGGCCCACCGCTACGGCCGCAGCCTTGGCCTCGACGCGGTCGCCGCTGCTCGCTCACCTATCCGCAGCACCCCCGACCGGATCCTGCTCGCGGCGGCGACCTGAGGAAGAGCCGGCAGGTCCGCGGCGTTCCGTCGCGGACCTCTGGCGGAACATCGAGAGCCCAACGAGGTTTTTGACGTCTACGATGTGGCGAAAAGCGTCGTGATCATCGCCAACCGGCATTTGCGCCGGATTTCTCAGAAAAACACATCGCGGGAGGGAACCCGAAGGCGGTTCTCCACCCATACGAGGTTGGGCCGTGTTTTGCGGTCCGGCCTCGCGGCTCTGACGAGGTTGAAATGAAAGCCTACCTGCTTGCCGGTACAGCTCTGGCGGTCGTGACTGCCGTGAACCTCTCCCCCGCCATGGCGAACCGGCTTGGCCCCTTCGACACGCGGACGACGGATTCCAGCGACATGCTGGGCCAGAACGGTGTGAATGCCGCCACGCCAACGCCTGATGGCGGTCATTATGTGTGGGAATACCACTATGGGCATAATGGAGAATGGGAGGGACATTGGGTGCCCCAGGCACTAGCCAGCGGGCCGAACCGGTAGTCCACCTCCGAAATTGAACGAACCCGCCCGGTGCCGAATGGCACCGGGCGTGCTCGTCGAGCTTGTGGTCGGCCGGATTATACGTGCAGATGAGCCTCCACCAGCCATAGCTGCTTATCGGTTTCGCGGCTGATCTCGGTGAATACATCCGCCGTGTCGGCATCCCCGAACTGTGCGGCTTCGTCGATTGCCTCGCGCACCGCCCTGCCGAACGCCGCAAGCGACGTCGACAGCGCATCGACATGTTCCCGTCCGGAGAAGATCTCGCCGGGGTAGACCGGCAGCGCCGATTGCCCGCTTACCGCTTGAAGCCTGCCTTCGGCGGTGCCGCCCAGCGCCGCGACCCGCTCGGCGAGCAGATCGCTGAATTCTTCGGTGGCCTCTGCGACTTTGTCGAAGAGTTCATGGAGGGCGATAAAGTTCGGCCCCTTGACATTCCAATGCGCCTGCTTGGCTTGCCGCTCGAGATCGATGGCCGACGCCAGGTTGCGATTGAGCAACCCAACGGATCGGAAGCGGATCGATTGAGGCAGGGTGTTCTTGGTCTCGGTGTAAGCGTTGTTGGTCCGGTTCATAGTCGGCTCCTTTCATTTGCTGGGCAAAATGTGGAGGCGGAGCCGTGATCGGCCAAATGAGTAATTTCTTTCCGATTAAGTGAGAAAATCGATTTAAGCCCAAGCGCGTTCCTCGACGAGCCGGCCGAGCTCGGATGCCAGCAAGTCGAACTCGCGCTGACGCCCGGTTCCGCGGCGCCAAATGAGGCCGATTTCCCGGCTCGGCTGTTCCCCGGCGGTGGGTAGGACAGCGAGCGTCGTCCCGCTGAGAATTCCCCCGTCGATGGCAAGCTGCGGCAGCAGTGTTGCCCCGAGCCCGTTGTCTACCATCTGCACCAGGGTGTGGAGGCTGGTTGCTTCGACCGGCTCGATCTCTTTCCTGTCCGCCAAACCGCATGCCGCGAGAGCCTGATCGCGCAGACAATGGCCTTCTTTGAGTAGCAGCAATCCCGTATGCCGCAGTTGTTCGAGGTCGACCGTCTTTCCGCCGGCGAGCAGATGACCGTGCGGTAGGGCTACTTTGAAGGGGTCCTGGAACAGGGTTCGCACCTCGACATTCCCGCAGTCGTAAGGGAGAGCGAGCAACACGATGTCGAGCCTTCCTGCGTGCAGCTCTTCGACCAGCCGCGCGGTCAGGTCCTCGACGAGATAAAGCCTAAGAGCGGGATATATGCGCCGCAGCCTGGGCAGAATATTCGGCAACAAAAATGGGCCGATGGTCGGGACCACACCCATGCGGAGGGTTCCGCTGAGGGGCTCGCTCTCGGCCCGCGCAGCTTCTACGAGGTCTTCGCCGTCGCGAAGTATTCGTCGCGCGCGCTCGACAATCTCACGCCCTAGCGGGGTCAATACGACCCGACGCTTGGTGCGGTCGACCAACGATGCCTGAAGGATGTTTTCCAGCTCCTTTATGCTGGCGCTCAAGGTCGACTGCGTGACATGGCACGCTGCTGCTGCGCGGCCGAAATGACCGTGCTCGGCGAGCAGGACAAGATGCTCGAGCTGGCGAAAAGTCGGCAGGTTGATCATCGGATCTGGAAGCGGCCCTTCTTAAATCTTGCCTCAAAGTGGCGCGATTGCTGAGAGGAAGAAACCTCGATCGAGACAACAGCGGCCGCTTCCGGAGGACGCGTGGGCGCGAGCGGTTTAGAACACTGCGTGTTGGGGATGGGTCCCGTGCGGGCGCGGCGCCGCACGACGCGCCGGGGATGCGGTCGTCTTCGGCAGGGGCTATACTCCTCTCCGCGGCGTAACGCCGGAGACGGAGAGAGCCATGCAACTGATGTACTTCACCGAGCAGCCGATGTCGGCCTATCCGGCCGACGAGGGTCTGAAATTCGGGGCCACGGCGCTGATGTTCTCCAACAGGTACTTCGATCCGGTCGTCGGCAGCCGGCTCTATAACGAGTACCTGGAGCATTACATCTATGCCGAGGAGATGGGCATCGACGGCTTCATGCTGAACGAGCACCACAACGCGCCGTTCTGCATGCAGGCCAAGGCCAACATCTTCGCCTCGATCCTCGCCGCGGTAACCAAGACGGCGAAGATAATATTGCTCGGCAACCCGTTGCCGCTCGCCGAAAACCCGGTTCGGCTCGCCGAAGAATTGGCGATGATCGACATGATCTCGAAGGGCCGGTTGGTTTCGGGCTTTGTGCGTGGCGGCGGCCAGGAGCAGCTTGCCGCCGGCGTCAACCCCGCCTTCAACCGCGAGCGCTTCCAGGAGGCGCACGATTTGATCGTCGCCGCGTGGACCCGGCAGGGCCCATTCCGCTGGGAAGGCGCGCATTACCAGCATCGCGTCGTCAACCCATGGACGGTGCCGTTGCAAAAGCCGCATCCGCGGATATGGATTCCGGGGGTCATCAGCCCCGAGACCATCGTTTGGGCGGCCGAGCACGCCTACCCCTATATCGCGCTCAACACCCCGATCGAACGCACCAAACAGATCTGGCAGATCTACGATAAAGTCGCGGCCGAGGCCGGCTTTACCCCGGGCCCGGACTATCACGGGATGTTGAAGCAGATCCATGTCGCCGAGACCGAGGAGAAGGCGCTCGCCAACGCCGCCCAATTCAGATGGATGCAGGGCGAATTCACCGGCCTCGCCCATCCGGTTTGGAGCACGCCGTCGGGCTATGGCAGTCCGGAGAACCGCCGCGCCTTTGTCGAGTTTGCCTCCGGCCGGTCGAAAAACCCCCGCTACCGCCCGGAGCTGGAAAAACAGCTCGAAGATTTGATGATCATCGCTGGCACGCCACAGCAGGTGATCGCCAAGCTCCGCATCCTCCTCGAAGAGACGCGGCCCGGCATTCTCGGCATGTGGGGGAATGACGGCACCGTATCGCACGAGGACGCCAAGACCTGCATCCGGCTGATGGGCCAGGAGGTGTTCCCGGCGGTCCGCGAGATGGCCAAGGAATTCGGTCTCGAAAGCCCGTTCGAGACCAATCAGCCGGTCAGCCTCGCCTACATGAACGGTGCCAGGGAGCCGGTCCGCGCCGCGGCCGAATAGCTGGAGTTAGTCATATGCCGTCGATCGTCGGGACCTGGAAATTGGCTCGTGCGACCGCTCGCGACGCCGCCGGAGCGGCGTTGCCGGAGCCCTATGGTGGAAAGGGCATCGGCCGGGTGACCTTCACCGTCGAGGGGCGAATGATGTCGGTCGTCTGCGACGGACGCCCGGAATTGCCGGCGGGCACCGCACGCGAATACAGCTCCTATTGCGGCAATTACACCTTCGACGGCTCCCAGCTCGTCACCCGGGTCGATGCCGCATCCGATCCCAGCCGCATCGGCAGCGACCAGGTGCGCGGCGTGCGCTTCGAGGACGGGCGCATGATCCTCTCACCGCCGCCGCGCCGGGCCGGCGGGCGCGAGGAATACCGGGAGATAATTTGGGAGCGCATTGCCGAGCAGTAGCAGTCCCTTCACGCGGGCCGAAGGAGAGCCGGTGATGATCGTCGGAACGGGGAAATACAAATACCAGGTCAATGCCGACTGGGCGAAATTACCCGAGGGCTGGTCGTTCAAGGAAGTCGGCGGGGTCGGCGTCGACAGCTCCGACAATGTCTACGTCTTCAATCGCGGCGAGCACCCGATGATGGTCTTCGACCGTGCCGGCAACTTCTTGCGCTCATGGGGCGAGGGGAAATATCCGCGGGCCCACGGCGTCCATATGGCGCCGGACGACACGATGTTCCTGACCGACGACGGCGGCCATTTCGTGCGCAAGGTGACACTCGACGGCAAGGTCCTGCTCGAGCTCGGCGTTCCCGGCAAGCCCGCACCCTATATGAGCGGCGAGCCGTTCCACCGCTGCACTCATACGGCCCTCTCGCCGAAGGGAGAGATCTACGTCTCCGACGGCTATGGCAACTCGCGCGTCCACAAATACTCACCCGACGGCAAATTGCTGATGTCGTGGGGTGAGCCCGGCACCGGCGAGGGCGAGTTCAACATCGTCCACAACATCTGTACCGACGCCGACGGCTGGGTCTATGTTGCCGACCGCGAGAACCATCGGGTCCAGGTGTTCGACGGCAACGGCAGGTTCGAGACCCAGTGGAAGAACCTGCACCGGCCGTGCGGCATATACATGCCCTATGCTCACCGGCCGATCTGCTACATCGGCGAGGTCGGCCCCGCCGCCGCCGTCAGCCGCGACATTCCCAATCTCGGGCCGCGAGTCAGCATCGTCGACCATGAGGGCAAATTGATCGGCCGGTTTGGTGACACGCCGGCCGGCACCGAACTCGGCAAATTCCTCGCACCGCACGGGCTCGCGGTCGACCGAAACGGCGACATCTATGTCGGCGAGGTTTCGTGGACCGCCTGGCCGCAGATCTACCCGGGCCAGCCCCACCCCGCCAATTTGCGCTCGCTGCAGAAATTCGAAAAGGTCGAGTGAGGTCCGGCCGTACGCTCCGTAAGATCTCCGGTTTCCGCCTGACGCGGGCGCAAATACTCCTCCCCAGCCGCGAAGCGTCGCTAACGCTCTCGCCCGCCTTTCGCAACGACGGGCTGGTCCCAGTGGTCGAGGGGATCAAGGAGTGAGCTGTACGACGTCCCAGTCCTTCGCCATGGCGACATCCTCGCGGTTCCACCAGCCGCCGCCGAGCGCCTGGAACAACGCGGCAGTGTCGGCATAGCGGGCGGCCCGAGCCTGCACGAGGGCGATCAGCGCTGTCTGATAGGTGTTCTCGGCGGTCAACAGCGCCAGATAGTGGATGGCGCCGAGTTGGAGTTGCCGGCGGGAGATATCGAGGCTCTTGGCGGCAGCGCGCTCCGCCGCATAGGCGGCCTTTAGCGTCTCGGCATCGGATTGTAGTGCATGCAAAGCGTCGGCGACGTTCTGGAAGGCGGCGATGACGGTGCTGCGGTACATCGCCGCCGCCTCGTCGAAGGCGGCGTCGGCGGCGCGCTTCTTATGCAGCAGGGTGCCGGCATCAAAGATCGTTTGCGCGACGTTGCCAGCCACGGTCCAAAAGGCAGTGCCAGGCGTAATAAACAATTGGCCGATTTGGTTGGCGGTCGTGCCCGCATTCGCGGTGAGCGTGAACTGCGGCAGCTGAGCGGCGATGGCGACGCCGACCAGGGCACTGGCCGCATGCAACTGCGCTTCGGCGGAGCGCACATCCGGCCGTTGGTCGACCAGTTTCGACGGCAGGCTGACCGGCAAATCCTGCGGCAGCTGAAGCGCGGCGAGCTCGAACTTCTCGGTCGGCTCTTGGCTCGGAAATCGGCCGATCAGTGCCGTCAGCAGGTCGCGCTGCACCGCCAATTGCTTCTGCAACGGCGGCAATGTCGCTTGGGCTTGCGCCAAGGTCGCCTCGACCGCCGCCACATCCGCCCCGGCCACCTGCCCGAGATCGAATTGCTTCTGAAGGATACCGAGTGCCTCGGTCTCGATCTTGATGATTTCCTCGGTCGCGGCGATCTGTCCCCGCAAAGACGCCTCCTGCACCGCCGCGGCGACAACGTTCGACGTCAGCGTCAGATACGTGGCCTCGACCTGGAAGCCCTGAAACTCGGCGGTAGCCATTAGCGATTCGACCTGCCGCCGCGTCCCTCCGAACACATCGGGCGCATAAGACACGACCACCTGGGGAGTGTGGAGGGTGAAATAGGGCGGGCCGGAGGAGGCAGCGGTAAAAACGACGCCGGTCGCGGTCTTGTTGCGGCTCGGCGAGTAGCTGGCCACGGCGGTGGGGAAGAATGCGCCCTGCGCGGCATAGACGTTTTCCCAGGCCTGGTGCAGCGCCGCCTGCGCCGCCGGCAGGGTCGGGTTGTTCTTCAGCGCCTGCTCAACCAGGGCATTGAGCGGCGGCGAATGAAACAAACTCCACCACTGGCGCGGGATGTCCAGGCCCTGCACAAAACGTTGCGCGGCACCTCCCGCGACATCTGCCGAGCTGGTCTGCTGCGCCAGTGGCTCCGGCGTATACCTATCAACGTCGGGGGACGCGGGCCGCTCGAAATCCGGCCCCACCGCGCAAGCGCCAAGAAGGGCGGTGATCGTGGAGACGGCGATGCACGAAAGACGCCGGCGAACGACCATGTCGACCTACCCGGCCGGCGCCGGATGCGGCTCCGGCGTTTCGACCGGCTGTCGCCGCCGGGAGAACAGGTCGATCAGCACCGGCAACACCACCAGAATCAGGAATGGCGCCAGAAGGCTGCCACCGACAACGACAATAGCGAGCGGCTTTTGTACCTGCGAACCGATGCCGGTCGACAAAGCCGCGGGCAGGAGGCCGACGCAGGCGACGATGCAGGTCATCGCCACCGGGCGCATCTGCACTGCGCAGGTGCGGAAAATGGCCGCGCTGCGGTCGATCCCCGCCTCTATTTGCCGATTGAAGTAAGCGATGACAATGATCCCGTTCATGGCGGAGATGCCGAACAGTGCGACAAAGCCGATCGCCGCCGACACGCTGAACGGGGCGCCTGTCAGGAACAGGGCAAAGATGCCGCCGATCAGGACCATCGGCATGGCGCTGGCAGCCAGCATCATGTCGGTCACCCCGCCGAAGTTCAGAAACAGCAGGATGAAAATCAATGCTAGACTGAGGGGCACTGCAACCGAGAGCCGTCCGATCGCCTCTTGCAGCTCGCCGAATTGGCCGACCCACTCGAGACGGTAGCCGGCTGGCAATTGCACCTGCTGCGCGATTTTCTGCTGGGCTTCCAGGACGGCGCCGCCGAGGTCGCGTTCGCGCACGCTGAATTTGATCGGGATGTAGCGCTCCTGATTCTCCCGATAGATGAAAGACGCCCCGGAGACGAGCCGTACGGAGGCGACGTCGGTGAGCGGTATCGGCACGACGCCGCTGCCGCTGGGGTTTGGCGCGCCGATCGTGATGCGGCGAATGGCGTCGAGGCTTTGGCGATAGTTCGGCGCGAGGCGCACGACCATCGGAAAGTTCCGATCGCTACCCTCCTCATAGAGATTGCCGGCTGCCTGGCCGCCGATCGCAGCGGCTACCGTCGAGTTGATGTCGCCGGGGGCGAGCCCGTAGCGCGCGGCTCGGGCGCGGTCGATGTCGATTTGGACCGTCGGCTGGCCAAGTGAATTCAGCACAGCGAGATCCTCAACTCCCGGCACCGTGCTCATGACTGCTTTGATTTTGGCGGCCGTCTTTTCGAGTGTCCCGAGATCGTTGCCGAACAGCTTGATCGAGTTCTCGCCCTTCACTCCTGATGCCGCCTCGGCGACGTTGTCCTCGATATATTGGGAGAAACTGAACTCCACGCCTGGGAATTGGGCTTCGAGCGCCGCGGTGACTTGCTGAGTCAGCTTCCCCTTGTCGACGCCATTGGGCCAGGTATCGAACGGCTTGAGCGGCACAAAGAATTCGGCATTGAAGAAGCTGGTGGCATCGGTTCCGTCATCGGGTCGTCCATTTTGCGAGATGACCGTTACCGCCTCCGGAAATCTCTTGATGACGCGGCGCATTCGATTGACATAGCCGTTTGCCTCCTCGAGAGAGATGGAGGGCGGGAGGGTCGCGCGTATCCACAGGTTTCCTTCCTCGAGCTTGGGCAGGAACTCCAGACCGAGAGACGGCAGCGCGATTGCCGCAAGAGCGAGCAGCAGTGCGGCACCGCCGAGCGTGATGATGCGGTTCGCCAACGCAAATTCCAAAATCGGCCGGTAAGCTCGATGCAGGCCACGCATGAGAAAGGTCTCGGCCTCGCTCACTCGTTCGGGCAGCAAGATTGCGCTCAAGGCGGGTGAAATCGTAAATGTGGCAATCAGGCCACCGGCAATCGCGTAGGCGTAGGTCTTCGCCATCGGCGCAAAGATATGACCCTCGACACCCGACATCGTGAACAGCGGGACAAAGCCGGCGATGATGATCGCCGCGGAAAAGAAGATCGCCTGGTTCACCTCGCTCGCCGAGGCGTAAATCTCGACGAGCTTCCCCGACAAGCGCGTTGTCCGCCTGGCACTCTGTAGAGTTCGTTGCCGCAATGGCGTGGGCGGCTCGGCAAGATGGCGGAAGATATTCTCGACCATAATCACCGTGGCATCGACGATCAGCCCGAAGTCGATCGCGCCGACCGACAGCAAATTCGCCGATTCGCCGCGCAGCACGAGCATCGTTATTGCGAAGAACAGGGCGAATGGGATCGTCGCCGCGACGATCAGGGCGCTGCGAAGATTGCCGAGGAACAACCACTGCACGAAGAAAATCAGCGCGATGCCGAATATCATGTTGTGCAGCACCGTGCCCGTCGTCAGCTTGATCAGGTCGCTGCGGTCGTAGATGCGCTCGATCTGCACGCCGGGCGGCAAGATGTTCGAGCTGTTGATTTTCGCGACTTCGGCCTCGACGCGACGGATCGTCGGCATGCTCTCTTCGCCGCGGCGCATCAGTACTGTGCCCTGAACGATATCGTCGTCATCGTCCTGGCCGGCAATGCCGAGACGAGGCTGATGGCCTGCGGTCACGGTCGCGATATCGCCGACACGTACGGGGACGCCGTTGACCGCCGTGATCATCGTGTCGCGGATCTGATCCATCGAGTGTATGAGGCCGACACCGCGAACAATCGCGGCCTGCGGGCCAAAATTGACGGTCTGGCCGCCGACATTGATGTTGCTGTTGTTGAGCGCCTGCAGCACCTGCGGCAGAGTGATCCCCTGGGCGAGCAGTCGGTCGAGGTCGACGGTGATCTCGTAGGTCTTGGTCTTGCCGCCCCATCCGGTGACGTCGAGCACCCCCGGCACCGCCTTGAACCGCCGCTCGAGGATCCAGTTCTGGATGGTCTTGAGGTCGGTGACGCTAAAGCCGGGCGGACCGACCACCCGATAACGGTAGATCTCGCCGATCGGGCTCCACGGCGAGATCTGCGGGGTCGCGCCATTGGGCAGCGGCCCCAACTGCGACAATCGGTTGATCACCCATTGCTGCGCTTCGTCGTAAGTAAAGGCGTAAGTAAACTGCACTTTGACGTCCGACAGCCCGAATAGCGAGATCCCTCGCACCGCGGTGACGTGCCGGATCCCGGCCATCTGGATCTCGATCGGGATTGTGATGTAGCGCTCGATCTCCTCCGCCGACTGGCCTGGGTTCAGGGTGTTGATGTCGACGAGCGGCGGCACCGGATCGGGATAGGCCTCGATGTTGAGCTTGAGGAAGCTCACGATGCCGACGCCGAACATGAACAGCAGCAACAGCACCATCAGCACCCGCTGCCGCAGAGCAAAGGCGATTACGGCGTTCATGCTGGTAGCGTCTGCTCAGTCGCTGCTAGCGGCGCGGTCGATGAATAGCGCGCCGCTGGTTACGATCTTCTCGCCGGGGGACAGGCCGGCGAGGATCTCGACCATGCCATCGAGGCTCGGCCCCGTGCGGACCGAGCGGACGGCAATCGTTCCGTCGTCGCCCGCGACCCAGACGCGGGCCGTGTCGCCCTCGTAGACGATCGCGCTCTGCGGGACCGCTGGAGCCGTCTCGGGGTCGCCGGTGATGATGCTGAAATTGGCGAACATTCCCGGTTTCAACGCACCTTCAGGGTTTTCGACATCGGCGCGGACGGACAGGCGGTGCGTGTTCGGATCGATTGAGGGTGCGACCCAGGAGATCTTCGCCTTGAACACGCGGCCGGGGAAGGCCAGGACATGGACCTCCACCGCCTGACCGATTCGCATCAACGGCGCGTCCGCCTCTCGCACGTTGGCGATCAGCCAAACAGTCGACAGGTTGCCGATCGTGTAGACGGGATTGGAGGCTCCGGTCGCGGTGCTGTTGATGTACTGGCCGAGGCCGATCTGACGCTGGGTGATCGTGCCGCCGATCGGCGCCGGGACGATCGTGACCGGATCGAGCTTTTGCGTCGGCTGAGCTTCGAGGGATGCTATTTCCTTGTCCGCTTTGCCGAGGATTCTCAGCCGATTGCGCACCGCGGCGAGCGCGATGTCGTCGCTGCGGACGGTATTTTGCGCCGTGACGAAATCGGTCTGGGCCTGCTGCCAATCCTTGAGCGCGCCGCCTTGCGCCAGATAGAGCTCATGCGCCCGCTTTTCGTTGGTTTGCGCCTGTGCGAGCTGCGAGCGCGCCGTCTGCAGGTTGGCGAGTGCCGTGATCAGATCGTTCTGCGCCTGCACAAATTCGCTCGCCTGGATGGCAAAGAGCGGTGCGCCCGGTTCGGCGACATCACCGAGCTTGGCGATCAGCTTGATGACCCGACCGGAATAGGGCGAGAAAACCGGCGTGGTCAGATCGTCGTCGATCGCGATACTGCCTTCCGTCACTTGCTCGGGGCGAAAACTGACGAGTTGAACCGGCTGGATCTTGAACCCGGCCCATTGCTCGTTGGTCGGCCTGAAGGTCCCAGGCGCCGCCGCCAACCGCGGCGGGCGGGCTTGCTCCGACCGATCGCCGGCTCGTCCCCCGATCGCCAGCCAGGCAAGGAATCCAGCCCCGGAAATCAAGATGAAGGCGGCGACCACTATGAGTTGGGCCACGGGCGAAAGGTGCCGACCCAAGAGGGACAACCGTAGCGGGATCTCCTGTGGCATCAGATGTTGGCCAATGGGTGTGACGATGACAAATCGTTAACCGACCGCGACGTACTGGTCGCGCGAAAGCCGCTTCTCTACTGGTCTCTCTAGCGGAAGGGGGCGAGAATCGCCAGCACACCCGGGAGAGCATTTACGTGGGGGTTTGACGCTTGGGCTTTTTCTAGCCGTGCGCTTCGCCTGGCCGCAGATCTATCCGGGCCAGCCGCAGCCCGCCGATCTGCGCTGCCTGCAGAAATTCGAAAAGGGTCGAGTAAAACGAATCTTTAGCGCAAAGGACGCAGAGGCGTAGGGCGGAAAAGCGCATCCTCTGGCATACCGGGCGGATGGCGCGTAACGATGTCGAGCGTCAATAGATTGACGCATGCCCAATTAACGAGATTTCCCCTTGCGCGCCCCCGGAAGAAGCGTAGGATTTTATATATCGTCAGCAACGGTCACCGGGCGCTGACGGCCGAGAGACACGGGCCTCCCAACGAACGGCGAGGCGGCGCGCGCACTCCCGCCCTTTCGGGACGTGGATGACGCGATGTCATATTTGAGCGCCCGCGCAGCTTCACTGCAAACGAGCGAGCGGGATGCCACATTGCTCTTATTTGGTGCCGCGCACTACAGGGAGATTGCGAGCAAACTGCGCGTCGTTGCCCGCGGATGCAACTTCCCAAATGTCCGGAAGGATCTGATCGACCTTGCCGCTCGCTATGATCGCAGAGCTGACTACTTCGATCGCCCGCGTGGGGCTGACGACCGATTAGGCGTGCCTTCTATTTAATTCCGGGTTGTATGGAACGGTCTCCGGGCTCTCGATCGGCACAAGACTATCGGGATCAGGCTGAGAGATTACGCGGCCTCGCAGCTAAGGCGACGAGCCCTGCGGTTCAGCGGGACTACCGGGAACTGGCGTCGGAGTGGGCTATGATCGCAGATCAGATCGAAAAGCTCCGTCCCGCTCAAGGTTAGTCCCTGCTGTTACAATTCAAAGTGACCCGCGACCGAATTGGATGGAAGATCTCGGCGATCTCAGATAACGTCTCTCAATCGGCGCTTCCCGCATGAGGCTGTAGCGCCGGCTGAGAGATGCGAGCGCTCCCGCCTGACGATGGGAGAGCGGCGCAAAATGAATAACCTTCAGGACGGCACCCACTACAGAGAAATCGCCAACCAGCTGCGCGCCATTGCCCGCGAATGCTATTTCCAAAATGTCCGGAAGGATCTGATCGACCTTGCCGCTCTCTACGATCGCAGAGCCGACGACTTTGATCGCCTCGCGGGGCTGACGGCCGATTAGGTGTGCTTTCTATGTAATTCCGGGGTTGTATGGAACGGGATCCGGGCTTTCGATCGGCACAAGACTGTCGGGATCCGGCTGAGCGATTACGCGGCCTCGCAGCGAAGGCCACGAGCCCTGCGGTTCAGCGGGACTACCGGGAGCTAGCGTCGGAGTGGGACATGATCGCAGATCAGATCGAAATGCTCCGCTGCGATCGTTAGCTTTCGCAATGGCAGAAAAAATCGACCGGGCGGAGACTGGGGGGTACCGGACTCCGCCCGGGAAGTTACCCTGAATGTGTATGGGGGATATAATTCAGGGCTGGCCTGTTGATAACGGCAATCGCGGTTCGACGGTAGGTTCGGAATCTACTCATACTGAGAGCGAAATCGCGTCGCTCCCCTTCGTCTCCCGCGAGGGTTATCAACAGCTAGTGTCCTGAATCAGAAGTTCCTATCCACATTGGGCCGGGACGGCGATCGTGCGGTGACAAAACCGTTCGATGGAGGCCAGGATGTCGTCGGCGGTTTTGGTCCAGCGAAAGGGCTTGGGGTCGGCATTGCGGGCGTCGATGTAGGCGGCGATGGCGGCCTCCAACGCGGCGGTAGAGCG
>Ga0210406_10005390_pt1 | contig 13430 bp, 15 predicted proteins | sample IncBWC30MmetaG_FD_155454 | JGI IMG/M metagenome (GOLD analysis project Ga0210406, IMG submission 155454) | Forest soil microbial communities from Barre Woods Harvard Forest LTER site, Petersham, Massachusetts, United States - Inc-BW-C-30-M | ecosystem: Environmental > Terrestrial > Soil >... | reverse complement strand
CGCCGACGTCGAATTTTTTCGTTCGCTCTCGATCACCTATCCCCGTCGTGATCGAGACCGCGACGCGCGAGTGGGGTGGGGGAGGGGGGAGGGCAGATAAACGAAAGAACAACCCCATGCACTGCTAAAAAATTCCTATTCCCGCTTTACCAGATCGGCCAAAGTCGCGCGCGAGAGCCGGATTAGCTCAGCTAAAACGCGCCTTTCAGCGATGGCTTCCGCCGTATAATGGCCATGTCGGAAGGCGTTCTTATTGCCGACAGGAGCACCGGTTCCGGCTGCTCCGCCATGCATTCTACAGCGGCGTTTTCCGCGCACCGCTGGCGATTGGCAAGGGGCGCCGCTCCGGGTTCGAGCACCGCAACGGAGTGTCCGGTGCATCGACAATTTCTCGCATTGCATCAGTTTGTTGGTCCGATTTGTCGCTGTTCACTCCCGGTGCGCGTACGACACCCACGATAGCCTGACCGCCGGCGTTGACATGGACGTGCTCGACCGTGACCTTCTGCTGTCCTTTGCCGCGAAACCGTTGCAGGGCCTCGACTTGCAATGCGAAGGTTCGCAGCAGCTTGACTGCTAAGTTGCCATTGCTGTCCTGCTGATGGAGCGTCTGTGCGCCTTTAAGCCGTCGCAAAGCGCCAATCGCGGCGAAGTGCGTTGCGACCATCTGGGTCGCGAGCATACCCTCGATTTCGTCGCGTGCTCCAATACCGGTCACGGCGGCCAGGGCATTATTGATGTCTTCTGATTCGGGTGGGTGCGCTGGGTCTCCGTCGCAAGCCGCGTTGATGATCCCACTGAGCATTAAAGTGGCAAAGCTCGGCTCGGCCGTACCGAATGCAGAAACCAACCGCAGTGCGTCAATTGGCTGCATGTCGACGTCGAGCGGCTTACAGGGGACAGATTTCACTACGATCCGCGGTGACTTTCTCTTGCCGTGCGCGCCCCCGCTACCGGAAGTCATGGTGAACAACCGCAAAAACCGCGCTACCCATCAACCCGCTCCCGACCTGGTCCAGGCCCAGCGACCCTCGCCTTTGACCCATCGCAGCGGCAGGTATCAGCACCCGTGCAGTTTCTTCTCCTCTGCAATCTGCTGCCGCAACCCCGAGGCAACCCCGCGCAGCTGCTCGAGCAGCGCAATAAGGACCTGGCGGGCGATCTCGGCCTTGTCGCCGGCGTCGTCCATATCAGCATCTCGGGATCGAGACGCAGAATTTCTGTATGAATATCCTTGAGGTGGCGGCGAATGATATCGACCACCTTGTGGTGTCGGATGTCCACTTCTTCGTCGAACCTGCTGGTTGGCAGTTCTCCAAATTCGGGCGTGGGGTAGTCGGCATAGTTCAGCTTCATGATCTTGCTCTCCTTTGCTGGGGTTGAAGACCATCAGCAACTCGCGGCCCAGCACTCGGCGCGCAGCCGGATCTCGCCGCACTGGCGTGCCGCCGTTGTCAGCGCTGAAGCTCGAGCACCTCCTTTGCGCGCTTCAGCGCGGCCGCGGTTTTCTCGGGGTCCTCTTTAAAGTTCAGTGTGGCCGCGGGCACCGGTCCGAAGCGCTCGTTTTGGACGAGGGGACCCGGCAGCGTGAGGTCGCCCTCGAAAATACCCCGCTCTTTCCACGCCGCGGCCTCGAGCTGCATCACGGCAGCGTTGAAATCCGGGCCTTCTTCAGCAGAGCAGGGGGCAAGATCAACAATCTGCTCGGCAAAGGGATCCTCACCAATTTCTTCGGCAAGCTTCGATCGTGCGGCCGGCTGGTCGACCATAGCGAGCCTCGCGATCGCTGCGGCATGCCCGGGCGAGATGAGGCCCTTCAATTCAGCGCGCCTGGCCCGCTCAGCGAGCGCGAGCCGCCGACAATGCTTTGCAGCCCATAGTTCGCCGCGATCTAGGCTCTCATGCCAAGCGAATATTTTCCCGATCGGCCAGCGCATGATCGGCCTGAGATAGGTGGCGAGTTGAATCTCCTCGGGCGACACTGCGACCGCATCGCCATAGAGTGCCCGGATGCGAGCCGCTTGTTCTTCCCTTAGTCGTCGCGCGCCCTCCCGCCCGGCCTCGCGCTCAGCCTGTCGCTCGGCCTCCTTTCGCCGCCGGTGATGCTCCTCCTCCATCGCGTCGATGGCGCGGAGGATCTGGCGCTGAGGTTTGCGCAGCTCCTCGCAAATCGCGAGCACCGTGGCGGCAGGCGGAATGTAGTTTTTGGTGCGCCGCACCTCCCATATTGCGGCCCATAATGCTTTAGCGGGCTGGTCGGCGAACATCTCCGGCATTCGCTCGAGGAATATGCTGGAGTCCGGGACGAAATTAGCCCCTGGCATGTATAGGCAGGCCGCGAGCACTGCCACTGCCTTCGCCGCAACCTGCAGCCCGGCAGGGGCCTCGTCGTCCTCAATCTGACGCCGCAGCTGCGCGAGGCGATCTAGTGGCAGCAGCTGAGTATAGCTGGGATCGAACAGCGCGCGTCGCTCTTGCTCATCGGGCTCGACACGTTCAGTGCGCCTGATCGGGATCACGTCACCCATCCCCTATCTTAGCAAGGACCCTTGTGAGAGCAGTAAGGGCCCGACCTTCATTTCCCCGTCCATTCCCCCTTTTCGATTCATCCCTCAGCCATTTCCGATACGCCGCGTCGAAATCTTTGAGCTTCGTGCCGCGGCTCAGGTGCCAGTCCTTGAACTGGCCGATAATGATTGGGTCCAACGGGCTGACCCCCAGGCTTTCTTCGCGGGCCCATGCCACGAACTCGGAGCTCGGTTGATAGTCTTCGAGTAAGCGTCCGCCGTTCAGCGGTAACAGCAAAGCGCGTTGGCGTTCGACTGACCCTGATCGAGATTCGGAAAACCCCCCCTCGCGCGCGCGTCCTCCCCGAAGGGGAGGTTCTGTTATCTCTGTACTTTCTGTTGGGGGCCCGGCGGCGGCCCCGTTTCGAGCCGGAAATGGCCCCGTTTTCGAGCCAGAAACGGCCCCGTTTTCAGTGGCGGTTTCGGGGCCGGCAGCGGCCCCGTTCATTAGAGGCGCCGATGCTTCCTCGTCGGGAATGATCCGGTAGACGTTCGCGCGTCCGCGCCCACCTCCCTCAACGACGAGTTCAAGAACCCCATTCTCTTTGAGCTTCCGGACGCAGAGACCCACTTTTGACCTGTCGATGCCCACTTCGCTGGCGATATCGTCGCGGCTTAGCGGCGGCGTGATTCTGTCTCTGTTGGCACGCGAAGCGATGGCGATCAGGACGTTGAGAGCGCGGCGGGGTAGGCGCAGCCTCGCTACGCGCCGCGGGACTATCCCGAAATGCGAGCCAGTCATTAGCCGGCCCCCTTGCGCCGCGGCAGTTACCGGCGGGTCCGGCGCCTCGCCGCCCTGCTCTCCTCGTCGAAATTTTTCTCACCAGCTTCGAGCCCCGGGGCGATTTCCATGCCGAGCCGCAGCCGCCGTTTGCGGAGCGTCGACTTGATTTCGGCCAAGGACACTTTCCCGAGATTCGGTATCCCTAAGAGCTCTGCCTCGGTTTTCCCGAGTAACTCGTGGAGGGCGTCAATGCCGTCAGCCAGCAAGGCGTTCGTCACGCGGGTCGAGAATTCGAGCTCTTTGACGGGTAAAGTAAGATCGAGCGTTGATGCGCCGCCATTGATCACGCCCGGCCGTGGCCGGCCGGCCCTTGCGTTTTGCTCGCCCGCAGGCGCGGGCTCGCTCGTGCTGCGCCGGCGCCGCCCCTCGGCGTACCGCTCAAGATCCCCGACGTCGTAGCTGATAATTCGGCCGCCCCCCAGCTTTGAGTAGGGAGGACCGTTCCCGGCCATGCGCCACTTTGCCAGGGTCGACGTGCTGGTCCCGAGATATTCAGCGGCCTCCGGGGGCCGAAGCCTTTTTCTATTTTCCACCCGGTCGCTCCATCCAGCGGCACGAACCGGCAAGTAAAGGCGCGGATCGATCAGCTTGTCATTTCGAAAGCGTCATCGCCCCGAAGAAACCGTTCTAAGGCGCGTTAGAACGTTATGCTGAGGCCCGCCCGGGCCAGTGCCCGCCAGCTACGTACCGGCGAAGCCGTGGCCTGGGGCTGAAACCTCTGCGTCGCTACGGGCGGCAGGGTAATTTCCGGTGGCACGCGCCAGGTTTGCCCTGCCCCTAGCAAATTGGTTTTGTTCGATTCAAGTTCCTCGCCCCTCGATCGGTACCATTCCGCCATCGCGAGGAACTGAGCTAGCTCTTCGGGCGGGCAGACGAACGTAGGGGTAATATCGAAAGAAAAGCCGCGGCGGTCGAAAGGTAATCGCCGCACCTTCGCTGCCCACAAATGAGCTACAGCCCGAAAATCTGGCCAAATCGTGTTTACCAAGGTCGACTTCGATACCCGCCACCCAAAGTCTTTGCAGAACTTTGTCACAGTGGCCATTGTTTGACCGATTGTCGCGTTCTTGCTTCGCCTGTCTTTCCTCGCAATGATCTCGCAAATGAACTGCCCGAGGGCGAGGCCATGATAATACCGCGCCACGCTCGCCTGTACGACCTCCGAGAACGGGGGGGCTAAAGTCGCAATCTTGAAAAGCCCAGCCCATTCCTCCGGCGTGAACGTGTCATGCGGCAAGTCGCCGCCGTCGATGTCAATTTTCAGCTTATGAACTAGGGCTGAGGCACGGAAACGCTCCATCTGGATTGCATCTCCAGGCCAAAGCATCAATCCCGCCAAGTACACAATGCTAAGATGGGCGTGGTCAGGCGCGATGTCGCAGGGAGAAAGGTCCAGCAGGGGCAAGGGGGGGCACCTCGTGCGGGGCGCGCTCGTGCGGGGATCCATCGGCGCGGCAGCCCGGGCACGTCCGGGCCATTCGGCGGCGAGCCTAGCCGCGCCGATCGCGATAGTATCTCAGCGCGCGCCGCCGAGCGACACGACATTCGACGGCATCGGCCGGATCAGGTTCTCGACGTACTTTCCCCATGCCTCGAGCGCGGCCTTGCGCTCGGCGACATAGGCGTGCCTGTTGTAGACGGCAGCCACTCCCCGGATGGTGCCGCCGACATGGTTTAAGATCCGGTCGACGACATGCGGCGCCACGTTCAGGCCAGCCATGCCGGTGGCGGCGGTTCTGCGCAGGTCATGAAAGATCCAGTCCTCGAGCGCCGATTGCTGGTCGAGCCGAGTCTTCGCCTTGCTGAAGCCGCTCACCGGCCGGCGTTCGTTGGTCGTGAACACGAATCGAGGCTCATTCCCGATCTTCGGCAGAGCCTCGAGGATCTCGATGGCGAGCGTGGAAAGGTGCACCTCGTGCGCCCGGTCATTCTTCGCCTTCTCTCGCGGAATTATCCACAGGTGCTTGTCGCGGTCGATCTCGCTCCATTCCATCGCGCCGACCTCATCGCGGCGCTGCGCTGTGACGAGGAGCAGTTGCAGCAGCGGACCGAACGGCCAGCCGAGATCGTCGCAGCCAAGCCAGAAGCGCCGGATCTCATCATCCGTCAGGGCGCGGTCTCTCTCCCGCTCAGCGTCCGTCTTCGGCACGCGCGTAGCCGGCGACGCCTCGATCAGGTCGCGATCGACGCACCAATTGAAGAACCCGCTCAACGTCGTTCTGACCCGGTTCGCCTGGACCCTGGCACCCCGGGCCGCGACGCGGTCGAGGACGTCGATCACGTCGCGCCGGGTGATGCTCTTGATCGATCGCCCTTGCCAAAATGGCCCAACATCATGATCGAAATTGCGCTGGTGCTCGGGCCAGTAGCGATTCGCGCGCCCTTTGTGGTGCTTTTCGATGAACTCGGCGAATAGGGCGACGACCTCGGTTGTGGCGGGCACCCGCCGCGCGGCCCGCTTCTCCTGGTTCGGATCAATGCCGTCCGCGATCTTGCGCAGGATCGCCCGCGCTTCCGCGCGAGCCATCTCGGGCGTCCACGGCGAGCCGTGCTTGCCGATCGTATAGCGGCTCGTTTTTGCGCCGCGGCCGCCCATCCGATATTGCACGACATAGGTCGCCCCGGCGCCGGTGAGCTTCGCCCCGAACCCCGCAACGGTCGTGTCCCATAGAAAGGCAGCGCCGGTCGACGGCAGCGCGTCGACTGATTTAAGCGTAATTTTTGCTTTCATCTCGTCCTCGGCCGGGCGCCTAGGCAGGTGCCCAGCAATCACCCAGCAATCACCGGAAATCATAATCGCGGAACGTTACGGAAACAAGCGGAAAGGTGAAACGCCATTAACCCATTGATTTTTCCGCTTATTGGAATTTACCGGAATATCACGGCTGTCTAGGCCAACCGCTTCGTAAGCGGTAGGCCGTTGGTTCAAATCCGACTCGGGGCACCAGCCCTTTTCGATCGCCCGTGCCGCAACAAACAGTTGTGTTCGGAAATTGCTCTCCGCTGCATCTGCAGCGGGATCGCCCGTTAAAGTTGAATAGGCTCCAGCCAGCGGCCGACGCAGACGCCCGGTTCCATTCGCAGTTTGGCGCCGGACCGCAATGCCCGCCGTGTCAGATAAACAAAATATTATTATAGCAATAACGTGCGCCGCAGTCAAGCGTGCTCCGAGGAGCCCCGTCTTGCGGCAACTTCGGCACTAGGTTGCCGCCAGCCGACCGATTTCCGGCCGGCCAATCGCGCTGGACATTGTCATCCCGAAACCGGATTCTATCCGAAACTTCGGCGCCGGGGGCAATGCTCCAGTGTACGTCTTGCAGGAGCTAGGCTGATGGTAAGTGGCAACGGGAGGTGAAAGCGATGATCCGGACCAGTGGGGTCGACCATGTCGTGTTGCACGTCAACGACGTACAACGTGCGAAGAAATTCTACACCGACGTGCTCGGCATGACCGTTTATCGCGAGGATGGTCGGCAAGTGTTTTTGCACGCCGGGCAGCAAGGGGTGGCGCTGTTCGAGAAGGAAGGCGGGGCGCCGTTGACGGCCGGCAACGACCTCAACCATCTCGCCCTCAACGTGGCGTCGGGGACCTACGAGACCCTCAGGGCCGAGCTGGAGGGGCACGGCGTGACCGTCACCGGCCGCCCGGGCGAGGACCGCTGCATCTATTTCTGCGATCCCGACGGACACCGGCTGCAGCTGATGATGCGCAGGTGAGCGGCTAGAGCGAGGACCTTGCGCCCAGGCGCCAGCGGCGAATGGAAGGCCGATCCGACCTCACTCGAACAACCCTCGCGGTGCTCTTTGTCGCAGGGTTGATCGCCGCCTGCTTTTGGATATTGCGGCCGTTTCTCCCAGCGGTCATCTGGGCCACGACGTTGGTCGTCGCAACTTGGCCGCTGATGACCCAAGTCCAGCGGAGGCTATGGAATATCCGCGGGCTTGCCGTTGCCGTCATGACCCTCGCTCTCTTGCTTGTTTTCGTCGTGCCGTTCTGGCTTGCCTTCACCACAATTGCGGACAATTTCGAGAGCATTGTCGGGTGGGGCTCTTCCCTGGCATCGTTCAAATTACCGCCGCCGCCGCAGTGGTTGACGGGTGTTCCGCTGTTTGGTGCGAGAGCGGCGCAATTCTGGGAAAGCGTTGCCGCCGGCAGCGTGGATGCATTGGTCGCGAAGGCGGCCCCTTATGCCGGCAGCGCCGCGAGCTGGTTTGTCGCGGCTTTAGGCGGCCTGGGCATCGTCTTTGTCCAGTTCCTGCTTACTGTCGTCGTCGCGGCCATCATGTATGTGAGCGGCGAGAAGGTTGCTGCAGCCACTCAACGTTTCGGATACCGCCTTGCAGGCGACCGCGGCAAGGAGTCGGTCCTGCTGGCCGGCCAGGCGATCCGCAGCGTTGCGCTCGGTGTGGTGGTGACCGCACTCGCGCAGTCCGTGCTCGGCGGCATCGGTCTCGCACTGGCGGGCGTGCCATTCGCGGCTGTGTTGACGGCAGTGATGTTCATGCTGTGCATTGCCCAATTCGGACCCTTGCCGGTGCTGGTGCCGGTGGTGATCTGGCTATACTGGAGCGGCGAATCAGGGTGGGGGACCGTCCTCCTGGTGTGGACGATCCTGGTCGGCAGCCTCGACAATATCCTGCGGCCGATTCTAATGAGGAAGGGTGCTCACTTGCCGCTGGTCCTGCTCCTCGCCGGGGTCATCGGCGGCCTGATCGCCTTTGGACTGGTCGGTATTTTCCTCGGCCCGGTCGTATTGGCGGTAGGATACACACTGCTCCAGTCATGGATCGCCGAAGAAACAATATCACGCGACCAAGTTGTAACGCGCTCCCGCAGAGCTGGGCACTCATGATGCGCCGCGTTTTCGGCGGTTCGGCCTGCGCACCTCTGGTCGCAATCACAACGGAGTAGCACGGTGGCTGGTGCATTATCGCTGTTCTGCCAAATTGTACTGATCTCGTCGGCGCTCGTCTTATCCACTCCGACGGGCGCTCAGACCGGAACGAATACGACTGCTCAAGAACAGACGCGGTTCCTGGTTTATTTCGATGAATTCAGCGCCTTTCTCTCAGACGAAGCCAAGACCATCGTCGCCGATGCGGCAAAGCGGGCGCGCGAAGCCGGCGCTCGCCGAATTGTCGTCCAGGCCCGGGCGAGCGCCACCGGGAGAGCCGAGACCAACAAGTATCTCGCGCAAACGCGCAGCTCGATCGTCACCGATCAGCTGGAAGCGGACGGTATTGCCCGCACACTGATCCAGCAGGAGCCCATCGGACAGACCGGCTCGAACGATCCGACCGTCACCGAACGCCGGGTCGACATCATAATAGAACCGTGACCCGCGCCGGCACCGCGCCGCCTTACACGAGTATTGCCGGGGAAAACGCTAGCGTATACTTCTGGGTGCAGCGATCAGGCTCCGCCGCTTGAACGGATCGCCGCGCTGGGAGCAGGCGAGCGAGCGCCGTCGTGCCGCCCACGCCCTGCGGCGCAGCGGTGCCGCGCTGGAAAGCGAAGACCGCGCGCTGACGCGCTTCACGGTGGTCGATTTGTTTGCCGACCGCGCGGTCCGGCGGTCGCTGATCGGCGCGTTTCTGATGATGCTGTCGATCACCTTCGCTTTTTGGGGTGTCGGGACATTCATCCCAACCTATGTCGGCTCGGTCGCCGCCAAGAGCGGGCTTTCGGCGCCGTATTGGTCGGCTTGGGCCGGACTGATCACCAGTATCTGCGGTCGCCGGCTTCATCAGCCTCGGCTTCATCGCCGACACATTCGGCCGCAGGGCGGCGGCGATGCTGTTCTATTTCATGTGCCTGATCCTGACGCCGGTGGTCTATCTATGGGCCCAGGACTTCACCGTCCTATTGTTCTGCGTCGGCGTCTTCGGGTTTTTCAGCCTCGGGATCTGGGCCTGGGCGCCAATCTGGCTGCCAGAGCTGTTTGCGACGCGAATGCGCGCCACCGCGGTCGCGTTTTGTTTCAACGCACCACGCTTTATCTCCTGCATCGGCCCGCTGATCGCCGGCACCTTGATCGTCGGCCTCGGCGGCTTTGGTCCCGCGGCGACGATCGTCGGCCTGATCTTTATTCTCGGATTGGTGGCTGCACCTTTCCTTCCCGAGTCCAACGGCAAGCCGCTGCCGGAGACGCTGTCGCCGGTGCAGCCGGCCGTCACCAGCTGATCGTCAGCGTCCCCTCCCGCATCTCGAAGCTCTTGAGACGCCTGAGAAAGCTCATCCCGAGCAGGGACATGTTCAAATTCTCGTTCACGGCGGCCGACACGTTGTCGATCGAGAGCCGATCGATGCGGATCTCGCGCAGTGTCACCGGCGCCTCGCGAGCCAAGCCGTTGGCGGTCTGGGAACGCTGATTGAACACCAGCTCCCCGGGGCTGATACCGGCGGCGCGGGCATCCTCGGCGGTCAGCGTAACCCGGCTCGCTCCGGTGTCGACGAGAAACCGAACCGGCGCCCCATTGACCATGGCCGTCAGCGCGACATGGCCGCGCGCATCGGTACGATAAACGAGGGTACGCACCGCAGGTCCGGCCCTGAGGATCGTCGGCACTGAAGCACTGTTGCCGGGTGGGACGGCCGATACTGGGGGCCTACCGGTGGACGGAGGCGGCGATGCACCAACTGTCGGCAATCCGGGTTGGGCCGGTGCCGCAGGTCGCAGGTTCCAGTAGATCCACCCGTAAACCTGTCCGTCGGGATATTCGACCTGACAGAGATTGTTGCCGGCCGAGACGATTATGCCGGTTTTATTCTCGCGATCGGTCACCATTTGGCCGACGGCGCACGTGGTCAGCGCCTGCGCTTCGGCGAGCGACGGCGCCGCGGTCACGACAATGGTGCACAGCGCCAGCGCAGAACCGTGTCTCATGCTCAATTTGGCCGAACCAGTTCCGGGGAATGCCGGATGACCGTCTGCCGCCCGCGCTTGAAGGCCGCGAGGGGCTGGCGGATTTCGGCCACCGCCTGCTCCGGGGTTACGGCATCGATCACGACGATATCGGCCGGGTTGCCGACCTCAAGCCCATAGTCCGTTAGATTCAGGAGCCGGGCCGAGCGCTCGGTCAGCATCGCGAAGCATTCGCGCAGCTGGGCCGGCGCGGCGATTTGCAGGACGTTGGCATGCAGGTTGGCCATGCGGATCAGCGAGCAATCGCCGTAGGGGGTCGCCGGATTGAGCACATTGTTCGTCGACAGCGAACAATTGACGCCGTGCTCGACGAGAAAATTGGCGTCGGCGACGCCGCGGCGGACATTGTGGTCCTGGTCGCGTCCCATCAGGTAAAGGTCGGTCGCCGGCAGAACAGTGACGGCAATCCCGACATCGGCAAGCCGGCGCGCCAAGATTGCCAACTGGCCGGGCGGCATCGTCGACAGCTTGGCCATGTGCCCGACCACGACCCGCCCGCCGCGCCGGTATTCTTGGGTCAGCTCGCAGACGAGGTGGATGTCCATCGCCTCGGGCGTATTGCCGACATCGAGATGAATGTCGATGTCCACATCGTATTCACGGGCGAGCTCGAAGATACGCCGGATTTGGCCCGCATGGTCCGTGTCATAGCGCGGCGCACCGCCGATCGCCCGCGCGCCACGTTTAAGCCCCTCGACCAACAGCTCGTCTGTGCCGGGATAATTGGTCAGCCCGTCCTGCGGGAAGACGCAGATCTCGATGTCGATCGCCCAGCTGTAGTCGGCGATCCGCGACTGCACCCCGTCGAACCCGCGCATGCCGATTGCGGGATCGACCTCCACCTGGGTGCGCATGCGGGTCGTGCCATTCAGAATGCACTCGACGAGGGTGCGCTCGGCCCTCGCGTGTACGTCCTCCTGCGTGATGCTCTGCTTCAGCGCCGCGACCTGTCGCATCGGGCTGATCTGGCGCCCGGTCTCGGGCGGACAGCGGTCGATGATGCGCGACTTGTCGAGATGGATGTGCGTCTCGATCAGACCGCCACAGACCAGCCGCCCGCCGGCATCATAGGTCTCGCCCGCCGCCGCGAGATGGGGTTCGATCGCGACGATATTGCCGCCGGTGACCCCTATATCCAGCGGCTGTTCGCGCGGCCGATCAGCGAGGCGGGCATTGCGAATGATCAAATCCATGCGATCGTCTCTTTGCCATACAATTCAAGCAGCTACGCGCCCCACCCGAGCGATCACAGCGGCCCCGCGCCGCAAGAGATCCCGCTGTTTTCGCTGTTTTTGCAGGAAATTATCAGAAACGGACGCTCCTCCGCCGCGGAAACCCTCGACTCCCGGCGGGGTTACCAACGTCAAAACAGCGGCGGAACAGCGTCGCGGCGGCGTCCATCCGACTAAGATTGTTGCGATAATAGCACTTACAGAGCCATCTGTCAACAAGTAAATGCTATTTGCCCACGCAACGATCTCCCAAAGATAAGTGTGGTCAGGCGTAGATCTTGACCAGCTCGCCATGGGCAGATTTGACGGCGTCTTCGGGCGCCATGCCCTGCACCGCCTTCGCATACATGTCGGAAATGATGTACTTTGAGATCACCTCGGCGGCCGGACGTAGCGAAGGCCCGGCATAACCGGCAAAGTGGCCGCTCTCAGCCGCGCTGCGGAACGGCAGCATGATCGGGTCTTCCTGCCACAGCTTGTGGTTTTCCCACATCTTGGTGGGACCAACCGAGAAGCCTTGCTGCGTGACCCACCATTGCTCGTAGATTTTCTCCGTGTGGAACCAGCGCAAAAAGTCCTTCGCCGCTTTCTGATTTTTACCATAGCCCATGACCATGTCCGCGAACGGCACATGCCAGCTGAACTGGCCGGCTGGCCCCCTGGGCAACGCAGTGTGGAAGATGTCGTCCTTGAGCGGTTTGCCGTCGTCGGTCTTATACGAGTCGGGCTTCTTTTTGGCTTCGAGATAGATTGAGGCACCGTTATTGGTGGCGCTGATCGTGCCGGAGAGAAAGGCGCGGTTGTTGCCGGAATCGTCCCAGGCAAACCCGCCGTCGTCGCAGGCATCCTTCCATAAGGCGACCGCGAACTTGACCGACTCGAGTGTTCCCGGGCTATTTAGCACAACCGTCTTGCCGTCCGCTTCGACCTCCTTGCCGCCCCACGACCAGAGATACGGGTACCAAAACGCGTTCGCGTCGCCAAAGGCGTGCGCCAAGGTCTGGCCGAGCGGATGCCCCTTGGCCTTCAGCTTCTTGCCGGCCTCGCGCCATTCCTCCCAGTTTTCCGGATATTTCTCCGGTCCGTAGCCAATTTCGTTCCACCACGAGGCGCGGTTGACGATCTGCAGGCCGACAATCGTGTTCGGGACGGCGAGCCACTTCTTGCCGTCATAGGCGATCGCCTTGGAGGTTTCATAATAGCCGCCCTGCGCCTTCCCGATTTCCTCGGCGACGTCGCTGACATCGGCGACGCTATCGGCGTAGAGCTGCGCCCAATTGTTGATCGCGCTGATGATGTCCGGCCCGTTGCCGGATTGGACGGCCGAAGTGACCCGCGCCTGGATCGTCAGGCCGTCGACAGTCTCGAGGTTGAATTTGATGCCGAGATCCTTCTGGGCCTGCTCGTTGATCTTGGTCCTGAGCATCTGGTCGGAGACCGGCACATAGTCGGACCCCCTGACCCAGTGAAGCGTGGTGCCTTGGGCAAACGCCGGTGCCTGCCCAGAGGCCAGGATCGCGGCGATCCCGCCACTGCCGGCGGTAAGCGCGCCGGCACCGGAAAGGTGCAACAGTCTACGGCGATCAAGGCGCTTCATGGTTCTCTCCGGGGTAACTTAATGGATGTAGTGGATCGCGGCCAAAACTCCGGTTGCGACGACGACCATACTGCCCAGTCTGGTCAGCAGCCGGTGCTCGACCAGTGCAAGGTCGGTACGAAGCGCGGTGATTTCGGCACCCAGCGCCGCTTCGGCAGCCCTCACATCCGACTTCGTCGCGACATTCTCGTGGATCGCGTCCAGAATTTCCGTAGCAATGTGCTCTGCGGCATCGCGGCTGATGCCGCCTCCTTCGAGGGCGCGCGCCAGGGTAAGTCGATCGGCCATCTGCTACCCTGTCAGATTACCGCCTCGGACCGCGTG
>Ga0210406_10005387_pt1 | contig 13434 bp, 12 predicted proteins | sample IncBWC30MmetaG_FD_155454 | JGI IMG/M metagenome (GOLD analysis project Ga0210406, IMG submission 155454) | Forest soil microbial communities from Barre Woods Harvard Forest LTER site, Petersham, Massachusetts, United States - Inc-BW-C-30-M | ecosystem: Environmental > Terrestrial > Soil >... | reverse complement strand
ATCGCGAAACTCACGCGCTGCTGAGCCAGGAGGCGATCAACCGATTTCACACCGACGCAGTCAAGATCAGTTTCGTGCTGTTCGATGAGATAGAGAAGGCTAGCGACTCTCTTTGGAATCTGCTGTTGGGTATTTTGGACAAAGGAGTCCTGACGTTGGGCGATAACCGCAAGGTCAACTTTTCTTGCGCGATGATTTTCATGACTGGAAATTTGGGGTCTGCTGAAATGAATTCCGTGCTCCAGCCGCGCATGGGATTTGAAGCGGCTGGACTTCGGCGAGAGATGACAGCCGGATCGGTGGACGAGGGGATTAGCAGCAAAATGACCCGCTCCGCGACTGAAGCGGCACGGCGGAAGTTTACCCCGGAGTTCATCAACCGACTGGACAAGATCGTGGTTTTCCAACCGCTCGGGAGCGATGAACTCCGTCGCATTGTGGATATCGAGCTGCAAACCGTACAGGACCGGATCACGAAACAGGCTGTGGATCGTTCGTTCCAATTCACTGTGACGGACGCGGGAAAAGAATTTCTGCTCGAAGCGGGAACGGATATTCGGTACGGCGCCAGGCATTTGAAACGCGCCATCGACCGATTGCTGGTTCAGCCTCTAGCGAGTCTCATCGCATCGGATCAGGTGAGAGGAGGGGACGTGCTTTCAGTGGATCACAAACCGCAGGCACCCGGGATGACGTTTGTGAGAGTCGGGGAGAGACTTATTTATGGGGCGAAGGCGGCATGAAGTTGAGGCGGTAGTTCAGGCGGCCCGGTAGCGACCACATTTGCCCTGACCGTTTCCCCAAACCGCGGAGTAAAACCTGGCGCGCCCGCCCCGGCCAAAGTAAGCCCAGTCCCTCTCTTCACGCTCCGCGAGCAGCTCGCAGTTCGAAGCTGACCTCGGCGCGACGACGGCATTCGTCATGAAGTCGTTGAATCAGCTTGACGCCCATCACGTTGCACAATCAACCGAGGGAACGTGCCGCACTCTTGGGCTCGTAACTATCGGTGTCATCCGGGAGTTCGTGGCAGGGCCTGCTAACGCCCTGCTGCGTTCCCAATTGCGAAGCTTGAACAACAGTTCGCGTTCACCTCCCACATCTAATCGCCAGCAGGTGCTGGACAAATAACCTTCTATGAAGAGATATCCAAGATCGCCTTCCACAGACGGCCCGATCCAGGCAGCTCAGTATGTCAGGATGTCGACTGAGCACCAACAGTACTCAATTGACAACCAATCAGAGGCGATCAGTTCGTATGCACGAACGCACCGAATGGAAGTCGTAAAGACTTACTCCGACGCGGGAAAGAGCGGCCTCAACGATTGAAGATCGACCCGGTTTACGTCAAATGATCGAAGACGTCGAGCGCGGTTCGCCAGGCTACTCCATGATCCTTGTTTATGACATTAGCCGATGGGGCCGCTTTCAGGACGCTGATGAGAGTGCGTACTACGAATATCGTTGCCGGCGTGCCAGTATAGCCGTGCACTACTGTGCAGAGGCGTTCGCTAACGACGGCAGTCTTTTGGCGGCTCTGCTCAAGACCATCAAACGTACGCTGGCCGCAGAATACAGCAGCGAGCTCTCCACTAAGGTGTTCGCTGGCCAGTCTAGGTTGACGGAACTGGGCTTTCGGCAGGGTGGAACTGCGGGATACGGTTTTCGCAGGCTACTCGTGGATCACGATGGCAAGCCGAAGTTCGTTCTTCAACGTGGTGAGCGGAAGAGTATCGCGACCGACCGGGTAATCCTGATACCAGAGCCCCGCGAAGAGATTGCAATTGTCAGTGAAGTGTTTCGACAGTACGTCGCAGACCGGCGCGGAACGCAGAAGATCGCAAGTATGCTGAATAAGCGCGGTATCCCGTGTGAAGGAGGACGGCCGTGGACGCGGTATATCGTTCGGCGAATGGTGACCAACCCGAAGTACACTGGTGCCAACGTAACGAACCGCTTATCCGCGAAACTACAGGGCCGCCGAGTGAACAACCCTCCGCCTGGCCAGCGTCTGCCCGCTCGTTATCGAGAAGATCGCCAGTTTCGGAATGCCGGTGGGCGCCGAAGTCTTCGAGACGGTCTATTGGTCCGGCCGCTTCGCCGAAGCCTACGGCGTCGAACACGTCGAGCGCATCACCCGCGTCGACGTCAAAATGCACCTGTGCCACACCAGTCGAGCCAAGGACGGCAATATCAGGCAGGCGCTAATCGATCGGTTGGAAAGCCTGGAACGAAGAAACAGCCAGGGCCGCTGTACGGCATCTCAGGTGACTTATGGAGCGCGCTAGCAGTCGCAGTGACTCAGCATGATCGGATGTCGGTAAGCGGGCTCAATCGGAAGGTGGTGGGTAACTGAAATGGCTCGGCCGAGGCTGAACGTCGACCTGGTGGAAATCATCGGCCTGAGATACGCCGGGATGAGCTGGCGCGAAATCTCCTCTCAGACGGGCCGCGGATACGGGACGGCACGTCGGGCTTACCGAACCGCCGTCGCGTTGCTACAAGTGAGCCAAAACCCCAAAGCGGGCGCTGCGGTGAAGCGGGCGCGTAGAACAAACGGACTCAGTGATGCATCTGATGCCTTGGGGACCAGAAATGAGCATCAATCTGGAGCAGTTGAAAACAGAACGTGATCAAGCGGAATCCAAAATGGCGTCCGCCATTCGGGAAGCCAATCGGGCCAAAGAGCGGTTTGTTGTCCATATAGATGCTTATGACGAATGGCGGGCAAAGAAAACCGCAAGCTCGGCCGCGATCGCTGAGTTCGGGAAGGCCAACGCGGTTTATCGAAAAGCTATGCGACAGGCCCGATCTGGACGGGACCGGGCTTCAGACACCGAGGAGGGCGTTGCTGGGCGCGTTCCCAAAACCCCTCTGGTAATCGGATAGAATCTACACTGGGCCGGGGGCACCGCGAAAATGAGCGTGACAAGTGAAGGCGGGCGCTTTTAAGGGGTGATAAGGTAAAGCGCCCGCTAACCGCAAATGGGTTCTGGGTAGATAACGCCGGCGGTCGCCCTTGAGGTTACCCGATCTTTTCAAGTTACGAAATCTTACATTCCCACACAGTTCTGCCCGCCTCCTGTCCCGCAAAGGCAAGCTTCAAGGCCGAGGAAGTGGGAGAAGGCGCGCCGGGTATATTCCCTCGACTGGCGTGTAGTCATGACCAGGGATTGACGCAACTCGGCGCGCCCAAGGTTTTGATGCATCACATCACTGACTAGGTTGAAGAAACAAGCCCCTTGGAATCTGTGAAAGGCGAGTCGGGATGCTCTCAGCCGTTCGGAGGAAGACCGGCCAAGCCGCATTCTTCCCCGGCCCGCCAATCGCTTGGACGCGCTGCACAACTGAGCCGGTTGAAAAAAAGAATATTCCGTCGAAAGCTAGGGCTTTCCGCCCTGCGGTAATGCCTGGTTTTCCGCATACTCAGGGTGCGCACCTTGGGGGCCTTGCAACGGGCGCTATCGAGTGATATAAATCGTCACCAGTTCGCGGCAAACGGTCAAAAGGAGTCGCATGAGCATGCATTCTCAGCTCATCGCAACGTGTTTCCTTGTCGGGTGTCAGCTCACCGCTAGCACGATCGACTTATCAGCAACATCGGCAACTGCTTCCTGGGGCAACAGCGTTGATTTCTTGATTACGGGACCCTCTCTGGTCGTGGAAGGAGACGCGGGATATCTGGGCGGTCCGGTCTTTGTACCTACCGGTGGGCCCGTAGTTGAGGCATGCGCATCGGCTTCTGCGTTCGATTGCATGTTTGAGCTTCGAGAGCTTCGTTTCGCGCCACTAGTCCCAGTTTGCAACGTGAACAGCTTCGGCGGTTTCTGCTCGGGAACCGGTAGTGTGGACGGCACAATTCCCTCTATGGCTCTGGTGCCCTCGACTCCGAATCCAACAATCACGTTTCCCGCGGTACTTACGGGTGGATACGACCTGTGTGGCTCGTTCTCACCCCCGTGCCCGCCGGGACCTCTGATCGCCCACATCAATGTTGACCTTCCTGGGGAGCTTACACTCTCCTTCGAGGGGCCGTTCCCACCTACACCCGGCGGCCCTAACTTCGAGTTCGACTTGTTTCGAGGAGCCCAGTTCGTCAGTACTCCGATCCCGGAATCGTCAACCTTGCTCTTGACGCTGATTGGCTCAGCCGTGCTCGCACTGGCGGCGGCCCTGCGGTGCCGCAAGCCGCTTGCATAGTCTCGTCTTCCAGTAACTCGTGGATCTGATCCAGCTCAATCCGATAGAATCGACTCTGGGCGGGGATTGGTATCTGATCAGGGCCTGAGGGAAGAAAGCCGTCTCGAAACTCGCGACGGTTGAGGTTTTGTTCGTCGCCTATTCCCGCCACGCCCCAGACAATAAAGCCGTGCAGCGCATCTTGGCGGTCTACGATCAGCGGCGGACGATAGGCCACGTCACGATGGCGCCCGGCCTTTTCCAGGCCGTCGCGAACGCCTTGGACTGGTGGGAAGTGACCCTGCCGGCGCTTTGGAACCGCGCGCCACTTGCACGATGACGCCGTGCTCGACGTCATCGCCCCGGAGGCGGATGTTATCGCATCCGCGTCGGGCGGGTCCGCCGATGGCTCGCAGAGAAACAAGTTAGCTTGTAACTTCCATGCCGATGAGAATGATACGCACGCGGGAGACAGATTGATGTGGGATGGCAACAAAATCTGCGCTCTCGCACCAGTTGAAAGCAAGAATATTCCCTTGGAATCTGGCGCTTTTTTATCCCATAAGTTGTGCCGCTGAGACATCCGGCGCATCTACAGTAGCGGGACACGTCAGGAAGGCTGTCGAGCAGCCTGGCCCACTTGGATCCTCAGAGCCCGCAAACCTGGCGTGTCCATTGCAATCCACCAAGGACTAAATTTCTTGCACCACCTTCGATGCAGCGTGCATCTTGGTTTTGATGTCGAAGCCATGTGAACTGTGCGAAGCCCTTCAAGCAGAACTTGGCGCCGCTCGCACGGAGACAATGGCAATACACCAGGATCGTGCCGGACGTGTTGCGGACCCAAAAGCTGCGCCGCTAGAATGCGCTGCGTTGTTCAGAGACGCGATGATGCGCTGGGTAATCGCCGCCTCGAATCTTGAATTTCATTACGCTGATCACAGTTGATAGCCCGCTGCATAGCCAGATCCGCTCAACAGCCGTGCTCAGTGCGGTGAATCTCCAGCATGGAACGGGCATTGTCGGCGTGTAGCCGAGCCATCTCGGTTAGCTGATGCTGCTCCGCAAAAGCCTTGTCACTTTTCCTGCATGCCTTCAACTGGCCAACAGCCTGTGAAAACGCTAGGACCAACTCATTCCATAATTTGACAAGATGGTTGCGCTGGGCGCAATCGGCCATACAAGGAACACCCCAAACCAAAAAATGCCACGCTCTGCGTGAGAAGTCTAGCTAGGAAAATTGCCGATGCTCAAACTAGGTCACTACCACGTGGCGGCCCCGCTTGACTCCGATCGGAGCAAGGCGCATGCTTTCGGGTGAGAGATCCCACGCTCTCGGTGTTTTCTCCTTCCGTTGAGGCGTGGCTTGGCGGTGGGGCCTGGTCAGAGTCCCCATCGCCCCGCTTGACTCTGCAACGCCAAGGGCCTACGGGGTGTGCCAAAACCCTTGGCGCCGATCGCGCGAGCGGATGGCGAATCTGAAGGACTTAGGCGAGTCGTTCACTTTCGAGCGTGCCATTTCGACCTTGATATTCTGCCAGTGTGCAACGGTGATCGTCAACGCGAACGCCCAAGTGCGCCGAAAGCCCACGCGTCACGGTCGGCTGTGGGCGCCGATGACCAAACAGGAGGTTTGTCGCGAGCCGCTGAAAGCGCCCTCGCAGATGGAGATCCATCCGGGCTACCTGCGGTTGTGTCGATCCAGCGACGCACAGTCTTTCCAGTAACATCTAGGAGCAGATCTACCAAGTTAGGGCGTGCGCGAAGTACTAGGATTAGCAGCAGCTTAAGAATTCGTAAAGAAGTGGCGAACCCCGTGCATATCCGGCTGAAGGCGAAACAGATGGAAGTGATTTTAACTGATTGAGATACCCTGCGGCCGTGACACGTTCAGGGTAACGATTACCACCGGAATCGGTGAGTCCACAGGCTGTCCGGGCTAAGTGTTAACGCTCAAAAGTGAAAGCGTATCCCGTTGCTTTTGGACATATCGATCATCAACGAGGCGTGAAGACTCTGACATTCGGTGACATTTTGTGACGTCAGCTTCCGCAAATCGAAGCCCAGGAGGGACGTGGACCGAAAAATGCCGTCGTGCCAAGCCCGGCCAGCTGTCCGGAGGAATGCGTCAATTCATCTTTCTTGGCTACGCAAGTCATCTATAATACGGAAATACGGATTGCATTCGAATCCGCCAGCCCCCCTTCGAATGCGGACTGCGAGCCTGCCCGAGTGAAAGCGTTCGGTCCGTACCGACTTGACACTGTGAACCATTGTCTGTGGCGAGGTAAGGTACGTGCGGCCCTTGCTCCGAAGGCGTTTGACGTGCTCCGTTACCTGGTCGAACACGCGGATCGCCTTGTGACACAGGACGAGCTTCTGGAGGCGTTGTGGCCGGAGACGTATGTCAATCCGGAAGGCATCCGAAAATACGTCCTCGAAATCCGGAAAGTGCTGGGAGATCGGCCGGACGAACCGGTATTCATTGAGACGTTCCCGAAGCGAGGCTACCAGTTCGTAGCTCCCGTTTCAGCCGAGCCCACCGTGGCGCTAACGGTTTTCATCAACGACGCTGTCGACAAAATGGTGGGACGACATTCGGGCCTCGCCCAGCTTGAGGATTATTTCCAATTGGCATTGAGCGGCCAGCGACAGGTGGCCTTCGTAACAGGTGAAGCAGGAATCGGCAAGACCACGCTCGTGGACGCGTTCCAGAACCAAAGCGCTCGTGACTCGAATCTACGAATCGCGCGTGGGCAATGTATTGAGGATTTCGGGGGGATAGAACCTTATTATCCAATTCTGGAGGCGATCGGCTCGCTGATCCGACGCGAAGAGGACGGTTCTTTGATCGAGGCGCTCAGCCAGCGAGCGCCCACTTGGCTGATTCAATTTTCCGGGCTCGTGAGACCCGAGCAGCGGGAGACGCTGCAGCGAGAGATTCTGGGGAGCACTCGAGAACGCATGGTGCGCGAACTCTGCGAGACTCTCGAAAGTATTTCGGCACAAATGCCGTTGCTTATGGTTTTGGAAGATCTCCACTGGGTCGATCCTTCAACTCTGGACCTGATCTCGGCATTCGCCCGTCGCAGAGAACCGGCGAAGGTGCTCCTGCTTTGCACTTACCGCCCCGTAGATGTCGTTCTTTCCGAAAGCCCGCTGAAGACTTTGAAACAGGATTTGCTGGTCCGCGGCCTGTGCCACGAAGTTGTCTTGGAACGCCTTGACGAGTCGGACGTCGCGGACTACCTGGCGAAGAATTTTTCCGTGGAGAGTCTTCCCGACGGTCTTGGGAACCTGATTCATCGCAACTCAGGAGGAAACCCGCTTTTCATGGTGGCCATCGTGCAGGATATGGCCAAGAAGGGTTTGATCGCAGTGGAGCGCGGGAGGTTAATTCTGGCCGCGCCCCTCGGAGAAGTCTATCCCGGCATACCCGAGTCGCTGCAACAGATGCTCGAGATCCAATTGGAGCACCTGGCTCCGGAAGATCTGCGCATCCTGCAGACTGGTTGCGTCGTCGGAGAACGTTTTTCAGTGTGGGCCGTTGCGGCGATGCTGGATGTCTCCCCGGCTGAGCTCGAGGAAGCGTGCGAGAGGCTCGCCAATCGTCAGCAATTCATCCGCTCAGTCGGGATTCACAAAGCCGCCGACGGATCCCTTTCGGCTCATTACGAATTCGGACATTCCCTCTACCGGCAAGCTCTTTATCGTAGCCTCTCCAGTCTTCATCGGTCTACACTGCACCGGAGTTTGGGTGAGCGGCTGCTGCCTATCTGCAGCGCCGGAAAACCGGAACTGGCCTCAGAACTTGCGCTGCACTTCAAGGAAGGCCGTGACTACGAGCGCGCGGCGCGCTGTCTTATGCTTGCGGCAGAAAACGCAGCGAACCGGTTCTCCCACCGAGACTGCATTCAAATCCTCGGGCGCGCTCTCGAACTCGTTTCCGGTTCTAAGCCCGAGTTGGAAGTCGAAATTTTTCAGCGCGTCGGAGATATGCACTACGTGCTCGGAGAGATGTCCGAATCGGCTGTGGCTTATCAATCTGCGGTAGATCTGGCGAACGAGGCAGGTCTCAAGGCCGCTCATGCCCGCGCCCTGGTCCATCTTGGTTTTCCCGCCTGGTATCTGGACGCGGCGCGCGGCAGCGAGGTCGGCCGACAGGCGATCGAGGTAAGCGAAAGCCTTGACGATCCCCTCCTCGCGGTACAAACGCGGTTGGCGGTAGCCGGGTTCCGCTTCGTCTACGACGCTGGGCGGGAAGAAGACGCAAAGGCCTGTTCTGACGCCCTCCAGATCATTCGGCGTTTGGGCGGTTCGAGCACCGTTCACGATGGCTACATCTACGTGCTGGCGCTGCAGGGCGACTACTTCGAAGCTCAAAGCCAGGCCGACACCTTAATCAAAGTGACCGCCAATCGTCTCGGGCGGGTTCCGAAGTTCTTGATCCTCGTCGCCCGCGGCCGGTTCGGGGAATTGCTCCGCATGGTTCGAACAGGAAGAGAGGTGGAAGAGAAGAATGGGCAAGATCCGTGGATTTCTATCTTCGGAGAGTTGTGGTTACGCACGCTCTGCTACGACTTCGAAGGAGTGCGCCGCCTCAGCAAGACCGTGATGCGAAGCGAAGCTGGCCAGCATGCCTCCTGGATCAGGACTGTTTCCAGAATCTCCTCCGGCCAGGCCGAGCTCTATCAGGGCAATCTCGATAAAGCCCTGCAGTGCTTTTCCCAAGTGCTTGATCGTCGGATTACGCCTAACTTCATTCTGCATTGGCGCTGGCGATTGCACGCTCGGCTCGGAATGACGGAAGCGCGGCTGCAGGCTGGCGATGTCGTAGGTGCTCACCGCGAAGCGGATGAGGTTTTGTCATCCGCTTTTTCTGCGATCGACCCCAACATGCGCGCACTCGCTTGGGAAATGAGATCCCGAGTAGCCAAGGCGGAGAACGACTTCAATAGCGCCCACAGATGCATTGATCGTGCCCTCGCAATTCTCGACAGGTTCGACATCCCTGTGGCGGCATGGCAGGTCCATAGCAGCGCGTGGAGTTTGTACGAAGACAGGGATCGTGAAAGGGCTAGCAGACATTGGGCGCGAGCGAAAGAGCTGATCATGGGAATCGCCCGTTCATTTGAATACGACGAGCCGCTCAGGGAATTACTGCTGACAGCTCCCCCGGTTCGGCGTGTTTTGGTCAAGGCCTCGGCAGGCCAGGCCTACCGCTCCCGGTCCTGATCGTGTCGTGTGCCCCCTTTGGCAAACAGAACGCAAAGCAGGCACCCTTGCCGCTCGTTTCCACCCACATTTGTCCGCCGTGATCGAGCACGGCCTGCCGCGAGAAGGCAAGGCCCAGGCCGAGGCCGCCCGACTTGCCCGCGGTCGCAAAGGGTTGGAAGAGGCGACCGCGAATTTCGGGATCGATTCCTGGTCCGTTATCGCGAACCTTGATCAGAACGGAACTATGCTCAGGAATGGCCGAGATTCGAATATTGCCTCCGCTGGGCATGGCATCGAGCGCATTTACGAACAAGTTGACGAGAACTCGTTGGATGCGTTGGCGGTCTAGAGTGATAAGCAGGTTTTCGGGGATATTCTGAATTATTTGCACTGATTGAGCCTCGGCGACAAGAGCTACTTTGTCTATTGCGCCGATAGCCAACTCCCGCAGATTGCATGGCTCCAGGTCCCTGTCTGTCCCGTTGTAGCGCGTTAAGATCTCGTCGAGCAGTTCCTTCATGCGGACCGAGGCGCCATGCAGATTGCGCGCAATTCGATGGACTTGTCGTTCGGACAGTCTCGAACTGATGAGCACCTCCGCGCTGACCTGGATCGTCGACAACGGATTGCGGAGGTCATGGACAATTGATGTGATTTCGGGTACGGCACCCACTGGTTCGACGACGGTTGTTCGTCCGGTCATTCGTTTCCTTCTTTCTGTTGAAGCCGTTGCATTGTTTCGACGAACCGCTCCCGGAGAAATTCAATCAATTCGCGGTCAGAAAGGAATTTGGCCTGCTTCCCCGTGTCTACTTCTTCCACGACGCCCTCCAGTTGGCTGTCTGGCGCGATCTTCCGAAGCTGCACTACAAATCCTCCTCGCATGACAACCTCAGAATACGGGTTCCATGGCCTCACGCACGTGGAAATTTCGTAGAATTAATGTAGCGACGCGTGGCTTGGGGTTCTACCAGACGCTGAGAGCCCGGCGATGCCGATCGAGAGCTTCAAAAACGCGTCGATCCGTTTCGCACTTCTCTAGTATTTCGAGAAGTCGTGATTGAACGCCGTCTGAATCACCACGTCCGATTCGACTGCTCCCACCCTCAAGCTCCGTGAGATCACCGCGATGCACTTCTGCCCTGCCGCGGCAAGTGCCTTAGCGCCCGCATCGGAAGCGAGCGAGACCGAGTACCGCGACAACAATCCATACTGATGAGTAGCCATCTCGGACTTGTGTTTTCGTGGGCCAAATGAGACTCGGAATACCTACCGATAAGGCCGGAACGGTCCGCCAGACGCATTCCAAAGCAAGGAAATCGTTCGGAAAACGCTCGGCGGGCCACATGACGAGATCCCGACTTTTCATTCCCAAAATCATCTCCCCACTGGTACGCGCCGGCGCTCTTCATCAAAAAAGTTCAGCAGGATCGTCAACCGCGTCGTCGACATGTTTTCCTGAGTGGGATTGAACGGCGCGATTTGCACAAACCGCTTGCCATCGGGAGCTATGTCGAACATGCGATAGAACGATGGACTTAGGAACTCCCGTTCACTCCAGATGCGTGGTTTCTCTGGCAGGAACGCTGCGCCCTCGGACCGGTAGTAGGCAACCATCATCCGATTCGAAGAGAGGTAGAATAACTCCCGCCCTTTGCGCGACCATACCGGAAAACCTCCCCCTCCGTTAGAGATCTGCCAACGTCCTCCCGTCGCAGGAAAAGATCCCACGTAAACCTCCTGCCGCCCCGTTTCATCCGATACATACGCCAACCAGCGGCCGTCTGGGGAAATATCGGGATCCTGCTCGTTGAAAGGCGACTGTAATAGCGGCTCAGGCTGTCCAGCGTTCAAGGAGCCGTCGGGATTCTGGGCAATTGGAAGTATCCACAGGTCGCTGCCGGTTCCTACCGACTGAACGGAAAACACGAAGCGCTTCCCGTCGGGAGAGAACGCGCCGGGCTGCATGGCGCCTGGCAAAGAATGCAGTGTGACCTTTGCGCCCGCGCCGTCCGCACGCACGGCCTGAAGCTGGTTTGGCCTTGTGTCGAGCGAGGCGTACAGCAAATATTTTCCGTCGGGCGTCCACACCGGGTTGGAGTTTCGACCGCTGAACGTAAGCCGAGTGCGCGTATCGCGCTCGGTATCGTACACCCACACGTCACTGTTGGAACCGTCGGAAACGCTGAGCGCGATGCGGCGGCTATCGGGCGCCAAACGCAGCGAATACGCGCCGGGAAGCGCCGCTACCAGAGCGGGTGCATCCCCACTGGTCCTCCAATAAATTGAATGCGATTGTGTGGATTCGCCGGGCAGGAATATCAAAGATCCATTACGCGCGAAATCGAACCATGCACCGCCCGTCACAGAGTTTGAAGCGATGCCCTCTAAGACCGGAGCCGGCTGGCTGGTGAGCCGGAGTCGATCCGGGTCCATTCTGGCTGCGAACAAAGTTCCGTTGTGTACGAACAGCAAATGCCCGCTCGGCACGTACCGGCCAAAGGTGCCCCCTTGCCAAACCACAGTCCGCCGCCTTGATTTCAGGGACTGCGCGGTGATCGTCGCCGTTTCGAAAAATGGTAAGAGGTTCGTGGTGAACAGCACCGCCTGTCCTCCTGGCAATACCTGCGGCCAGCGATGCGTAGCTTCGTGGCCTTCCTTGTCTAGCTCAGTGAACGGTTGCGGACTCCCTCCGCTCTCGGGGATGCGCATTAACCCTGCTCGTGTATCCAGCGCCGCCAAGATAAACCCGTCCTCACCCCAGCTCGCGCCGCGAAAATTGGGAGCGTCACAGAGAATTGAAGGCGTTCCGCCTTGCGCGGAAACTTTCTTGAGCTTGCCCGCAGCAGCAAAGCCGATCCATTGTCCATCGGGCGAAAAGAAGGGATCTCGTGCACCTTCTGTCCCCTGAAGTTCCGTCGCTTGCATCTGATCGAGACGCCGAATGGCCAGCCCTATCGCCCCGCCCGCTCCTTTTTGACCGAAGACCAAGCGTGTGCCGTCCGGCGAAATCGCGATCGTGCTGAACGTTCCTCGCAGCACCGCGCTCGGTCCCAGATCTACCGGCAGCAACATGCGCGGTCGTTCCACTTGCCGCGCCGGCAGGAACACCAGCGCCAACCCGAGCGCTACCGCCAGCGCCGCGGCGATGATCCACGGTATTGCCTGAGTCCTACCCGGCCGCGCGATCGTCGCCGTTGGCGATTCGTCCAAGGCCATCCGCACATCACCGATATCACGCCAGCGCGTTCGCGGATCTTTCCGCAAACATTTTCCGATCGTTGGACGCAGGTGCGCGGGCACCGGATCGAGTGCCGGGTCTTCCTTGATCACGGCGGCCAGAATATCCGAAACCGTTTCTCCTTTGAACGCCTGTTCGCCCGTCAACATCTCGTACAGCACCACCCCAAAAGCCCATATGTCCGCTCGCTTGTCCACTGCCTTGCCACGCGCCTGCTCCGGGCTCATGTATGCCGCCGTGCCGAGGATCATGCCGGCGCGCGTAGGGGACATGGTGAATGTTGGCGAAGCCGACGCATCAGTGGAGTCAGGTTCGGAGATCTGTGCTACCGCTGCTAAACCGAAATCGAGAACTTTGACCATTCCCGCCGGCGTGATCATGATGTTGGCCGGCTTAAGGTCGCGATGAACGATCCCCTTCTCATGAGCGGCTTCCAGCGCATCGGCGATTTGCTTGGCGTAGTTGAGAGCCGTCCCCAGGGCCAAAGGACCTTTTAGGGTTTCACCCTCTACCAGTTCCATGATCAGCGCTCGATCTTCGACGCCGTAGATCGCAGCGATGTTCGGATGGTTGAGCGAAGCCAGCACTTTCGCTTCGCGCTCAAAGCGAGCAAGCCTTTCGGGATCGTGTGCGAGGGCGTCGGGAAGTATCTTTATCGCGACTTCACGGCCCAGTTTCGTGTCCCTGGCACGGTACACTTCGCCCATGCCGCCAACTCCAATCGGCGCAAGGATCTCGTAAGGGCCGAGGCGATCGCCGGGCACCATTACTTGCCTCCTGACGGCACGCGCCGGCGCAAT
>Ga0210406_10005386_pt1 | contig 13434 bp, 9 predicted proteins | sample IncBWC30MmetaG_FD_155454 | JGI IMG/M metagenome (GOLD analysis project Ga0210406, IMG submission 155454) | Forest soil microbial communities from Barre Woods Harvard Forest LTER site, Petersham, Massachusetts, United States - Inc-BW-C-30-M | ecosystem: Environmental > Terrestrial > Soil >... | reverse complement strand
CAAAATGCGGTGCTTCCATGACTCGGTATACTGCGTCATAAAAAGGATGTGGCTGATGCGCTTCCATCGCACTTCGTGAACAAACTCATCGAAGCTGGTCGCGCGCGTCAGGTTAACGTTTGCGTTGGGCTGAACGCCATGCCGATCGCCGCCGCTGATCACAAGTTGGTTCCACCTTCGCGCGATGGCGTGGGTCTGACGATTCTCCCGCCAACTGCGTAGGCCATTCAACTCCAGCGCGTGGATAAACTGGCCGTGGCTCCTCAAAAACTCATGGACGCAGAAGAGATGCCGCTCGGCGCCTACGTTGTACAGGTCCCACACGGGATGGTTGAACACGATCAGAACATCCGGCAAGGCATGCAGCTCGGAAAGAATCTCAGTGAGACGCGGAGTGGACGGTGCGGCCGTGAACTCTGCGAAAATACGCATCCAGGCCGCGGCGAATGTACTGGGCAGGTTGTGGATTCCAAGATGAAATACCGTCTTCATAAAGGGCACGGTCCACTCGACGGCGATCGGGATGTGACGGCACTCCGGAACCGAACGCAGCATGAGTGGTGCCTGGATATCGTCGTGATCCGTGATGGAGACAAGAGCGGGGAGTTGCAGGTGATCTTCAATTTGCCGGCGCTCAAGGTCAAAGGCCGTGCGTGGAGGAAGAGGGGGCGTCCAGTAACTGGCCGCGTAATTCAGTTCAACGCCGTGAACATTGCGGCAGTAGCGCTCGCGGTTCGCGAAGATGGGACGGAGAAGCTTGTATTCAGTTCCCATGTCGGCGAGAAAGTCGAGCGTCTCTTTTGACATGCAGGTGTGGCTATGGAGTGAAACACCGGATGTGAAATTACGGGATACGTCTCGATTACGCCACGTGTAAGAGATACTTGACTGCTTGATAACCGGCTCCGTTCGTCGGTAGAGCTACGCTAAAGTCCCCTGAATATGGTGTGCAGATATTGAACAGACCGATAAGCTTCCATATCTCTCTGTGTTCATGCTGTGTTCATGCATTCACGCGGATCGGCAAGACGAAGATCGTGTCTGCTGCACGATGCAACGCCGCCTCCTACATAGATAAGACGCGAGCAATGACCAGTTGGATAGCGGATTAATGCGATTTAAATTGATGTGCCTTAGTTCGTTTAGAGTGCCCACTCAATCCATTCACCCGCTTGAGAGCTTGTCGAGAAGGAATCGTGAACCTCTGCGGAGCGGTCCGTCGGTCCAAACTATACCGGTGAGTTCATCGTCTGAACATTGTCTGAACACCGTCTGGACATCGCTACAGGAAAACACGGTTTTACACCGCTCCAGTGGAGATGCCGGCACTTGTGGGCTATCTCCTCCGTTCAGCCTGCATGCAGCACGCTACAATCAGCCAAGCATGATCGCTCACCTCCGCGGACGCCTCTTCTCAAAAACCCCGAACCAGGCCATCGTCGAGTGCGCCGGCGTGGGATACGACATCACCATCAGCGTAGCTACCTTCTCCGCGCTTCCCAGCGAAGGAGGCGAAGTCAATCTGCACATCCATACTCACGTCCGCGAAGACCAGATCGCCCTCTTCGGCTTCTCCGAAACGCAGGAAAAACGTCTCTTCGAAAAACTCCTGACCATCAGCGGCATCGGCCCCAAGCTCGCTATCACAGTCCTGAGCGGCATCAGCTCCGACCGCCTCGTCACCGCCATCCGTTCCGGCGACCATGCCACCCTCACCCGCATCCCCGGCATCGGCAAGAAGACCTCCGAGCGCGTCGTCCTCGAACTCAAGGACAAACTAGACGATCTCGCCGTAGCTATCCCCATCACATCCGGAGGCCCGCACCACGGACCCGCCGGCGACGACGCCCTGTCCGCGCTGGTCAACCTCGGCTATCCCCGCCCCGTCGCGCAAAAGGCCATCGAGACCGCCATCGGCAAGAACCCCGAAGCCGCCCACGACTTCGAACTCCTCTTCCGCGCCGCCATGGCTGCCATCCGCTAGTTCTTGTGTGGCTGGAGCTCGACCGGCGATGGCGGCTCACATGCGGAGCGTGCCGTGAACTCAGGGGTACCCCCCCTCCCCCTACCTTCGCGACAAACCGTCTGGAATCAGCAATTTATCGGGGTGTTAGTGTCCGCAAAATCGTCATAACAAAGGGGTTATCGCTAAATTCCTCCAAACAAACAAGTTAGCCCCGGAGGGAGAGTGTATCCCTGCGGGGCTTGCTTTTTTTTCTTCTGTTTTAAGTATAGCGGATTGAGTGGAACTAACCTGCCAACTCTATTTGCTTTGCTTTGTGGGGTTTAGGTGGTTTGGGGGCTTGACATGCGATTTTTGGGCTGAAAACGCGAAAAATAAAATTCAAAGGCAAAAGCAAAGGCGATAATCAGTTTGCTTCGCCCATCAGCGCGCTCAAAAGCCGCGCGATGAATGGGGCACCCGCACCCGGCACGGCACTGTAATCGAGCGAATTCACGCGTGGCAGGGGGCTTTTTCATGAGCTAATCATAGATGTCTTGTGGTGTTTGGCGCATTGTAACTTATGGCGATTTTCAACTCAGAGGATATGTTAGTGATAAATGTGGATTTATGGGGATCGGGGAACAAATGTCGGCAATAGCCAATAATGCTAAGTAACTAATAACAAAGACATTCCCAGGAAAAATTAGTGCCCCGTTTTCCACAGAATTTAATTGCCCAATTCACGCATGGTAGTGCATCATATAGCTAATCCGCTGAGAGGCGGAGGCAGACGCCTGTGCGTCGCCCGGTCGCCAATTGAGGACCGGTTTTCACTTTAAGGCAACGTTTTTGTACCACAACCTTTGACTATTCCTCGCCAGTTCCGGTGGTATTTGGCGTCATAAAGAGTCTTAACCACCTCCGTACCGAACGGCGCGGTCATCTCTTCACCTTTTTTCTTGCAGATGAGATCGCGACCGGCTGGATTCGCCAAGAGGTCGGCCAATTGGAGCCCGGCTATATTGGCCTCTTTTTTTTGGATCTTGAGTTGGCCAGACGATAGTCGGGATTGAAAACGATTCCGAGGCATCTTGGGGGTTCCATTGTTGTAAATGTGAATGTAGGCCTTTTCTAGTTTCATGTTCGGCTTCTTCCCGCGCCACTCTGCCATCACGTCCCCCTTCCCATTCCGATCATCTAAGAGCATGACGTAACGCTCCAGCATCGCAGTTAGGCAGTAATGATAGGGTTGGAACCGCCAGACTTGATACTTTTCAAAGTGCTCTTTTTTATCGATGAGCACGGTAATAGCTGTATATTCCGCATCGTTCACCATCTTAAGTAATCCGTGGGTGAACGCTTCTCTGATTTCATCGTTAGCCAACGCATCAAATGGCGGCGGTTTCTTGTTGATTATTTCGCGCCTATGCAATACGACCGCATTGCTCCCGAAAGCCGCTATCTTTACGGAGTTCATCTGCTCTGTGAGACGAGGATGAGCACCGTCTAGGTCTAAAACCACCCCGGTTAGCGAAAGGAATTGCTCCTTCGGGTCGTTGCGCGTGTTTAGGTTGTCATGGCCAAACTCATCGATGAATAATCTGTACACGCAACTTGCTCAGAATAGGGATGATCCAGTCTACTCCACCAATAAATTATTCAGGAGTATTCGGAACTAAACTAGGAACTCCGTGGCGGTTTGGGGCTTGACATGCGATTTTCGGGCTGAAAACGCCAAAAATTATTCGACGCCAATAACTTCGTATCCGTATCCTCTTCTAGTTTTATTGAACCGTGCTGATGGTTATCGGTGCCGATATCACGTCAGCATTCGCAACGGGAAGCGAGGAGCGGTGCGGGCTTGTCTCCATATTGGCCCTTCCGTCAACCCGCGATGAAATGACAAATAAGTAAGTCTGTCCGGACCGCAGCAAATCGGGCGGTATTGTCATCGAGGTCTTTGCCGTGCCCAACGTTGTTGAGGAGATATATCCGATTGTGCCATCAGGGAATGTGGTCGTGCTCATGATGGCCACGTTATAGCCGAACGGTGTGCCAATCGCGGGTGGGTTCCAACTGAGTGTCACAGCCGTGCCGTTGACTGTGCCGGCAGTGAAGAGGTCGGCGCCGTTGATCTTCGGGCTCTGTACAGGCGAAAGCAGCGGTTGGACTGTCGTGGTTGGCAGCGAGGTGGTCTGGCTGTTGGTCACATTGATGCCCTGGGTTTTGCCTCCGGGCACCGGAACAGCTATGGAAGCGTTCTGGCAAACGCGGAAGGTGCGTCTCCAGGTGGCGGGGAATGGATCACTGTATTGGACAGTCCCGGCTTCCACATCGGTTGTCAAAGGCGGATTTATCGAGCAGGAGGGTGATGTGAAGGCGGAGACGATGTACGCCTTGGTCCAGATGAGATCGATCGGGTTTGAGAGCGATACGTTTGGGCCGTCGGCGGCGATGTAGGGCTGTACGGAGAGGTAAAAGCCGCCTCCCACAGTGGTTGGCGCGGTTGGCGCTATGTGGTCAAACAGTGGCGCCCACGAGGAACCTTTGACGCTGAGGTTAATCGATGCCGGAACCGTGGGATTCAGTGCTCCGCTGATCGTATTGTGTCCGCCGGTGGTTAAGGACAGATTCGACAGCGTTAGCTCAGGACCCAGTACGTACCCGTCCATGGATCCAAATGCAGTCGGTTCGTACTGTCTCACGAACGCATTCTTGATCACGGAAAAATCAAGGTTACTGTTAATCACAACTCCCCCGAAGAATGTAGTGGAACCTGCATTCGTCGCACCCCCTAAGAACGGCACGGCCGCTTCGAGAGAATTGAATCGCAACAGACTGGGTGCAGCCGTCGGATCCAAAGAGGTGAAACTGAAGTTGACGTACGTCGTAGCAGTGGTCTGAGCAGTGGGATTGGCGGTTGGAACAAAGATGTCGCTGCCCAAGTCGAAGGTGCTGCTGCTTGTCCAGTATGTGTCGCGCGGTCCAAGCTTCAACCAGTAGTATCCGGCGGGGACATTGGGAATCTCGAAGGTTCCATTCGTGCCGGCGGTTCCGGAGAGCGACTTGAAGGAGCCGTCCGGTTGCGGTACGAGGGCTGCAACGTAAGAGCCCAGGAGACTCCACTCGAAGGGAGTATTTGTTGAGCCGCTTTCATTCCACAACGTATCGATGTGGCTGATGCGGATGGTACCGGATGGCGTCACCGCCCAGGACTGTGTCGCGGATGCTCCGCCTGAGGCGGTCGCAGTCACGGTGAAGCTGTTCGAAACGCGGGATTGCTCCGCCGCGGGTGTCCACGAGATCGTATTTCCGGTGAGCGTCGCGCCGGTTGGTTCGCTGGTCAAGGAGAAGGTAACCGCAGTGCCAGTTGCCGCGACCTGGTAGGTGTAAGGCGATCCCTCAACGGCTTGCGTAACTGCCGCGCTGGTAAAAACAGGCGGAGCCGGGGTTGGGTGATTTCCGCTACTGCAGGCTGTGAGCAGAAAGACGATCAGTGTGGCAGGTACAACATGGTATCGCGCCAAGCGGTTCTCTCCAGGGATGCGATGGCGATGCCGGTTTAGTTTGAGGGCGTTGTTGTCGGATTACAAGAAAAAACTTTGATGGCCCCGGAATCGTGTCTGCGATTTCCGAGGCCATTGTCATTTCCTTGCAGACGGCCCGTAAGCCGAATTCTGTTCTAGATGATCATTCCTCTACGCGACGCATTACTGCGGCGCTTTAGCAACCTACCCGCAGGTTTTGGCTCTGGCATTGAACTTTCGTTCTCCGCCAGTCTCCCCGCCTGGGCGCATCGGGCCGATACGCTCATCGCCGCCTGGAGAGGAGCGGCGAGATCCCTGCCTATTTGGTCTTGCTCCGTGTGGGGTTTACCGTGCCGCGGACATTACTGGCCGCGCGGTGCGCTCTTACCGCACCTTTTCACCCTTACCCTGAGCCGCTTGCGGATTTGCCGAAGCAAATCACCAACTTAGGGCGGTATATTCTCTGTTGCACTGGCCGTCCAGCCGCCTTGACGCGGCCGTCCCGGACGTTATCCGGCACACTGCCCTGCGGAGTTCGGACTTTCCTCCCCCGCCTAACACCTTGCGGCCTGAGCCTCAGGGTGAAGGCGGCAGCGATCATCCAGCCGCCTGCAGTTCTAAGTGTATCCCACGAAGCGAACAAAAGCCGCCTAATTGCGTATAAGACAGTAGGTTGAGTCTCGCTTTGCGGGTCTCCGACTGGTAGTCTCAAGGAAATCCAGGGAAGACAAAGCAATGGAATTCAAAGAGGCCGTAAAGATCGCGCTGCAATCGCTATGGGCGAACAAGCTGCGTTCGGTGCTGACGTTGCTGGGCGTCGTTATCGGAGTGACGAGCGTGATCGCCGTGGTCACGCTGGTCAACGGTGCGAACACGTACGTTACGACCAAGTTCGCTCGCTATGGCGCGGACGTGTTCACGGTTTCGAAGATGCCGCAGATCATCACCAGTCCTGAGGAATATCAGCGGTTTCAGAAGCGGAAGGACATTCTGTTCCCCGACTTCAAATATGTGGAAAGCAATTGCAAACACTGCGTCGGGATTGGAGCGCAGCAGGCGGTGACGGGAAAGATCGTGCGTGGAACCCAGTCCACCACCGATACAAGCATTCGAGGCTATACGTGGCAGATGCCTGCGCTGCAGAACCTGGACATTACAGAGGGGCGCGGGTTCACGGAGGCTGACGAAGAACATGCCTCGCATGTGGCGATCATCGGGACCGATATTCAGGACCATCTTTTCGCGGGAGTAGACCCGGTGGGACAGGAGTTGCGCGTAGACGGCACTCCATACACAGTGATTGGGATCAGCGAGAAGCAGGGGAGCACGTTTGGGGCAAGCCAGGACAACTGGGTCGGAGTGCCGCTGACGGCGTTTCAGAAGAGCTATGGGACGGCGAAGACGCTGACGATCTATGTGAAGGCGGGTGAGGCTGGACCGAGACTGGAGACTGCGGCGGACGAGGTGAGGGTGCTGGTGCGGGCGCGACGGCATGATGCTCCGGGAGTGCCGGATTCATTTGAGTTGGATACGAACAATACGCTGGTGGGATTTTTCAGCACGGTGACGCAGTCGTTTGGAGCGGTGGCCGGGGCGGTGGCGCTCATCTCGCTCATCGTGGGCGGCATCGTGATCATGAACATCATGCTCGTGAGCGTGACCGAGCGGACCCGCGAGATTGGAATACGGAAGGCGTTGGGCGCACGGCCAAACGACATTCTGATGCAGTTTCTGATCGAGTCCGGGACGATGGCGCTGGTCGGTGGAGTGTTCGGTGTCCTGGGTGGGATACTTGTGGCGCAGGTGATTACGATTCTGGCGGGATTTCCTTCGACCGTTGCGGTGTGGAGCGTGCTTGCCGGGCTGGTGATGGCCACCGGCACGGGAATCTTCTTTGGTGTCTATCCGGCGCGGAAGGCGGCGCAGCTGGATCCGATTGTGGCGCTGAGGTCGGAGTGAAACAGGAGTGAGGCGGTTGTCAGATGTCAGTTCTCAGTCGTCAGGAAAAACGGCAACAACTGAGAACTGACAACGGAGAACGGAGAACTAGATGCAGATTGCCGATACGAAAGAAACGATAACGATGGCGTTGGATACGCTGCGGGCGAACAAGCTGCGTAGCGGGCTGACGATTCTGGGGATTGTGATCGGCGTGATGACGGTGATTATTATTTCGTCGGTGATCAATGGGTTGAACTCGAGTGTGTCGGGCCTGGTCGAGTCGCTCGGGACCAACGTGATCTGGGTCTTTCGGTTTCCGGTGATCGGGGTGCGGCAGACGACGGAGATGCTGACGCGGAAGCAGCTGACCTACGACGACGCCATGGCGATGAAGGATCTGCCACATGTGCTGGCGGTGTCGCCGGGATTGCAGTATCGGGACCAGCGGGGGGTGCAGGGCACTGTGGCAGTGAAGTTTGGCACTAAGAAGTTTGAGGGAACGGTCCTGGAGGGAGATACGGCGAGCGTGAAGGACGTCTATGACCTCAACCTGAAGGCCGGCCGCTTCTTCACCGATGGCGACGTGGAGCGGGCTGCGAACGTTGTCGTGCTGGGGAACGATACGGCGGACGCGCTGTTCGACACGACCGATCCCGTGGGCAATGATGTGACCATCGCGGGCATGGTGTTTACTGTCGTCGGCGTCATGGGTAAACGGCCACAGGCGTTCGGCGGAGGAAAGAACCCGGAAGACAATAAGGCGTATTTTCCCGTGACGACGTTCCACAAGATCCATCCGGAGGTGTTGGATTACTGGATTAGCCTGAAGTTCGACGATCAGAAGAACAAGGCCATGGTGCAGGATGAGCTCACGGAGTTGCTGCGGCGCCGGCGCAAGGTGAAGAACGAGGCTCCCGACAACTTTGCGATCTTCGGGACGGACTCGCTGACGCGGCTCTGGGATCAGATTACCTTTGGGCTGTTCGCGTTGATGCTGTCGCTTTCCGCGGTGGGACTTCTGGTGGGAGGAGTTGGCGTGATGAATATCATGCTGGTCAGCGTGACGGAGCGGACGCGGGAGATTGGTGTGCGCAAGGCGATCGGCGCGAATAAGCAGACGATTCTGACGCAGTTCACACTGGAGGCGATTACTTTGTGCGCGGTCGGTGGCACTATCGGGGTGCTGGGTGGGAGTTTGATCGGATTTGGGTTGCACTTCATCTTTCCCGCGGCGCTCTCCGCGGTATGGATTGGCGCCGCGTTCATGAGTTCGTGCGCGATTGGGCTGATCTTCGGGATCTATCCGGCTTGGAAGGCGGCGAATCTGAATCCGATTGAGGCGCTGCGTTACGAATAAGGCAGGGAGTAGGGAGTAGGGAGTAGCAAACAAAGCGCTTGTCTTGCTCGCTGATCCTTTGGCTCGATCTATCCCTTGTAAACTGGATGGATGCTGGCTACGGTTGTTGAGATGGTGATGGCGCTGTTGACGCTTGCCGGGTTGGCTTATTTGTTGCTGGCGCTTTGGGGAGCCCGGGATTTCGCGCACTACTGGCGAGGCAGGAAGGTCGATCGCGAGTTTACTCCTGATGTCAGCATTCTGAAGCCGGTGAAGGGTGTGGACCCGCATATGTATGCCGGCCTGGTAAGCCATTGCAGGCAGCTGTATGCCGGCAGCTTCGAGATCATCTTTGGTGTGAGCAGCCTGGAGGATCCTGCTGTGGGGGAGATCGAGCGGCTGCGGGCGGAGTTTCCAGAGTGCGCGATACGGCTGGTTGAGTGTCGCGAGCGGTTGGGAACGTCGGGCAAGGTGAGCAACCTGGTGCAGATGCTGCGCGAGGCCCGGTTTGACCATGTGCTTATCAATGACAGCGACATTTGCGTGTCTCCGTTTTATTTGTTGCGGGTGATGGAGTGTTTTGCGGATGAGCGGGTGGGGATGGTGACGGCTCCTTACATCGGCCACACGGCGGAGGGCGGGCCGGCGATGACGGTCTGGTCGCGCCTGGAGGCACTGGGGATTTCGACCGACTTTCTTCCCGGGGTGCTGGCGGCGCGCTGGCTTGAAGGCGGGATTCGCTTTGGTCTTGGGTCCACGCTGGCGATGTCGAAGGCTGCGCTGGTGAAGGCTGGAGGGCTGGAGCCGCTGGTGGAATATCTCGCGGATGACTACGAGATGGGAGAGCGCATCGCGAAGGCGGGTTACCGTGTCGAGTTGTGCGGCGAGGTGGTGGAGACGACGGTGCCTGCTTATACATTTCGCGGGTTCCGCGATCATCAGCTGCGGTGGGCGCGGTCGACGCGGGACTCGCGCAAACTGGGGTATATGGGGCTGGGGATTACGTATGCGTTGCCCTGGGCGATGATGACCTGTGTGGCGAGCGGATTTGCGCTGTGGAGTTTTTCGCTGTTGAGCGTGGTGGTCCTGGCGCGGGTGGCGGTGGCGCTTTCGGTTGGCGTGGGGGTGTTGCGGGATGGGCAGGTGCTGCGCGATCTGTGGCTGCTGCCGCTGCGGGATTTCTTTGGGCTGGCCTTCTGGGCGTGGAGCTTTGCCGGCGATACGGTGGTGTGGCGAGGAGAGCTGTTCCGTTTGCGAGATGGGCGAATATCGCCTGCTGTGGGGGAGAGGTAGAGAAGCGAGCTTCGGTCGAAATGGCAGCGCGCAGTTTGGGTAGACTGCGCGGCTGCTGATCGCCTTTTAGTTTGTTACGTACGACGCAGTGTCGGAGCTCTGTCGGATTGGGATCGGCGCCGAATTTTGGAACGCAAGGCATTCCGAGATGCGCTTGAGCATGTCGGTGGGGTGGATTGGCTTGGTGAGAGCAGTGAAATAATGGCCGCCGTGACGGGCTTTCTCGAGTAGATCGACCGTGGACGCCTGTCCGGAGAACAAGAGGACTTTGAGGTTTGGAATTGATTGCGTGAGCATGATCGCCAGTTCGACACCGGTGATTCCAGGCATGACGACGTCAGAGATCAGAAGTGCGGGTGTGATCGCATTCGCAATCCGGAGAGCGGTCTCGCCGTTGTAGGCGGTCACCGTGATGAAGCCGGCGTGGGTGAGGATGATGGACAACGTGTCCGCAATAACCTTTTCGTCGTCGACGATGAGGATGACCGGAGCGTCTTTGACGGGTAGAACAACGATGTCTTCCTTGGCCACTTCTTCGAGTGGAACTACCGGAAAACTGAATTTGGGCGACATGGGAGATACCTCTGGATTGACCGTAGTCCACCTTTGGGGATACGGGTTAACTCTTTTGTAACTGCGAGTTGAGGCTAGGTTTAGCTTTTTTCCAACACTTCGCGTTCTTTTTTCCACTATTTCTTCTTGACTCGGGGCAGATTTCGTCAGATTATTTTTACGACTAGGTTACGTTTACGTCTCGTTTGCATCAAACAGTGCATTAGGAGTAGACAAAGGAGGCAGGAGGAGATCATGAGCAACGACGGCAATTTCGCAGATAGACAGACGAAGTTCGAATCGGTGCTTCAAGTCGACGTTCCGAAGGGGCGGGACGGCAAACATAAGAGCATCATCACGCGATTGCTGGGCGATATTGCGAAACTGGCCGACGGAGCGGCGCTGAAGATACCTCTGTCCCAGCTTCCGGATACGAAGGAGAATATTCGTTCGGCGTTGAGCCGGGCTGCGCGGCAGGCGAATATCAACCTGGCTACGTCCAGCAATGATGAGTTTCTGTACGTGTGGAAGACGGATAAATAAGGTGCGGATTTCGTCCTTCGCAGGGCAGAGGTACGGCGCGGGACCTCTGTTCTGGTGGATGGTGATGGGGTCTGCGACGATCGCTGTGGGTGGCAGAGTATGCGATCGCGACTATTAACCGCAGATTCCTCCGCTGCGCTGCGGAATGATAAACAAAAGACAGGCGATGGCTAGATGCAGTTTTGCTCTAGTAGGGGTTGGGCTGGTTGCTGAGGATCTCTTTGCCTCCGCTCTGGGCGATGAAGTAGGTTTTGCCGGGGAGGGTGGGGACGGGAGTGCTCAGGTCCTGCCATAGGAAGATGCGGCGGGTTTCGGTCCACTTGAGGCTGAGGGAGATGTTGTCTTCGAAGAGGGGTGGGGCGTCGGGGAAGAAGCTTCCGTACCAGAGGTTGGAGCTGCGACCGTTGAGGATGTGGAGCGGTTGGGCGTTGTTGTCGGGGCGGTGGAGGTAGAAGCCGAGGGTGCTGGCGCTTTCATATTCGCCGTGGATGACGATGAGGTCGTCGGGTTTGAGTACGGGCGCGATCGCGTTGGCGAGTTGGCGGGAGGTGAGGACGGGGGAGAAGATCTGCAGGCCGATGTGGGCGGCGAGCAGGAAGGCGAAGGTGGAGGCGGCGAGCCAGAGGTTGCCGGCGTGGGGCTTGTAGTTGGCGCGGCAGGACCAGTTGGCGAGAGTGCCGGTGAAGAGTGCGATGGCGGTGAGGAGGAGGGGGTCGTGAAAGGCGGACATGGCCTGGGTGTTGAGGTCGAGGAAATGGCCGAAGGAGAGGGCGTAGTCTGCGGGGTTTTGTTTGAGGAGGGTGGCGAGGTCGGTGCCGGGGGCGGAGAGATGGGCGCGGAAGACGAAGAATCCTGCGATGAGCGCGGCGATGGAACCGATAGCGAGGACGACGATTGAGATGCGCTGGCCGGCGCGGGGGAGGGGGTTGGGGATGGTGAAGGATTCGGCTTCGGTCGCCTCGTCGTTGAGCCAGGCTGCGATGAGGAGGATGAGGGGTGGGATAGAGGGGAGGACGTAGTACTCCTGGCGGGTGGAGAGGGAGAAGAAGAGGAGGGGGATGGCGGCCCAGATGCCTAGGAGGAGGCGGGTGCTTTCTTGCGGCGTGAGGGTGCGGATGGAGACGAGGGGGCGGAGGGATTTGCGCCAGGGAACGGTGCGGAGAGCGCGGAGGAGGTAAGCGCGCCAGGGCATGAGCCATATGAGGAGGAGGCCCCAGAAGAGGTAGAGGGGGACGGTGTCGTAGTCGCGAGGGACGCGGAGGTTGAGGTACCGGAGGAGATGCTCGTTGACGAAGTAGAACCAGAGCCAGCCGTGGACGTTGCCGTCGGTGGGGAGGGGGACGGACCAGTGGCCGTGAGTGAAAGTAAGGTTGCCGGGGTGACCCTGGGTGGGATTGGCGAGGGCGATGAAGATGTGCCAGGGCGCGGCGATTGCGAGGAAGACGATGGTGCTGGAGACGGGGGCGAGTTGCTTCAGGCGGGTGAGGACGGCGGGGAGGTTGCGGCGGGTCAGGGCGAGGTGGGCGAGGACGATCAGGACGGGGAAGACGATGCCGATTAGTCCTTTGGTCAGGACGTTGAGAGCGCAGCAGGCCGCGAAGGCCCAGCAGAGGAGCGGGTTTGGGGTGGTCCGCTGACGAGGATCGCTTTCGGTGAGCCAGTAGCAGTAGAGAGCGAGGGTTAGCCAGAGACAGACGATGGCGTCGGGAATGAGGATGCGGGTGAAGATGAAGATGCCGAAGCTGGATAGGGTGAGGAGTCCGGCGTAGAGACCGGCTCGAATGCTTGCGAAAGCTTGGCGGGCGAAAGCCTCGACGATGAGGGTGAGAGCGAGGACCGTGAAGGCGAGGGGCAGGCGTGCGGTGGCGGTGTGGACGCCGAAGAGTTTGAAGCTGGCGGCGATGCTCCAGTAGAGGAGGGGGGCCTTTTCGAGGTAGCGAATGCCGTTGGCGTAGAGGGTGACCCAGTCGTGGCGGAGGAGGATCTCGCGGGCGACCTCGGCGTGGACGGAGTCGGCGTCGTCGAGGAGGGGAGGAGCGATGAGGGCGAGGGTGGAGTAGAAGAAGAACCAGAGGGCGATGAGGATGAGACGGTTTCGGCGCGTCTTGATCTGCGTCTCGGAGGGCGAGGTGGTCACGTGAACAGTGTATGAGAGTGACCGCGGATTGACGCGAAGACGACGGATTGGAGGCTTGAGCTCTTATGTGGTCCGCCACATAAGATCTCCTGGACTAAACCGCTGCGCGGTATTGATGTAGCTCGAAGTTCTGTGTCCCGAGTCCAGGCTGGTCATGCGG
>Ga0210406_10005385_pt1 | contig 13434 bp, 18 predicted proteins | sample IncBWC30MmetaG_FD_155454 | JGI IMG/M metagenome (GOLD analysis project Ga0210406, IMG submission 155454) | Forest soil microbial communities from Barre Woods Harvard Forest LTER site, Petersham, Massachusetts, United States - Inc-BW-C-30-M | ecosystem: Environmental > Terrestrial > Soil >... | reverse complement strand
TGATCCGGCAGCCTACCTGCGAATGGGTTTGTCCCGAATCGCCGATTACCCCGTCAATCGCATCGCTGAGTTGTGCCTGGAACCTTGAAATCGATTCGAGACCATGAACCGCGTGGGCATGTCAGCTGAAACATCAAAGCGGGTCCCTGGCCTCGGTTCTGGGCATAAAACGCGACTACACTCAAGACCCGGCGGTACAGTTACGAGGCAGAAGTCGGCTTGTGGGAAGGCCCGTGACTCCCGAGTGACGGGCAATCCGAAAAGTTTCGGTTCGTCCGTCGGATTGGTACCGAGAAACGCGCATCTCGTCAGTGCTTGATTTCCTGACGACAAGCTGACTTATCGGGACGAATTCGCACCTGTGGGCAAAATAAGCTGAACGCTCACCTATTCGGCGAGGTGCGCGTTGATGTCGGCTTCGAAGGTCAATGGATCGACAACTCCAGCATGGCTGATCGCGATCCGACCCTCATGGTCGACAAGAACGGTCAGAGGCATTTCTCTCAAATGGCATGGATCAACAAGAGGCCGACGACAAGCATCGCCGCGCAGGTTACGCCATGAATTGAGAACGCTCGCGACTTCGACCCGCTCGACCCCAGAATGATTGACATGTCGCCAAGAGGGATGATGGCCAAGACGAGTAGAGCTATGCCTACCGACCGCCTGTCCGCGGTCAGCATCATTGTCAGCACCACCAATCCACATGCGGCGTCCCGAATTCCTTTAAGACGTAGCCAGGCACGAGTGTCAGCATCGGATGCAGGCGGCTTAAGACCAAATGATCCTGAGACTCGTTCAGGAGATACAAGGTAGAAACAACCGATAACAATGATCGCCCCAGCCATGAGAGCAGCTAGAGAAAGCGGGATAGCGTTATGCATCAAATGTCTCATCATTAGAAAATCTAGCAACGCTATATTTGATGCGAAGCATTTGGAAAAGTTTCATCATCTGCCCAGCGTTGATCCTAGCGGTGCTATACTTCCTATCGATGGCAACGACGCTGGCAGCTAACCGAATTGCGGAACGAAAACTGCGTGACAAGCAGGCCCGCCGGGCACAGATTATCAGTGCCGCACGACGAATCGCGGAGCTTGAAGGGTGGTCCAACGTAACCGTTCGGCGGTTATCCGACGAAATTTCATACAGCCAACCCGTCTTGTACGCTCATTTTGGAAGCCGCGAAGGGATTCTCTCCGCGGTTGCTATCGAGGGTTTCCAGGAGATGGGCCTGGCTTTGGAGAAGGCCCGGAAACGGGTGAAGCGTGGGAATGCGGTCGAATCGGTCGCGGCCGCATATCTGGAGTTCGCCGCGTCTTCACCCGCACTGTATGAAGTGATGTTTTTGCTCAGCCTGAGCGTGCCATTCGGTGAAGCGGCTACTCCTAGGGAGCTGCGATTCGCGTTTTCCCAACTCCTGGAGTTGTTTCAGGGGCAGAGCACGAAGGCAGAAGTTCTATCGGAACTGTTTTGGGCGAGCCTTCACGGTATCGCCGAGCTATCAAGAACCAAGCGATTTCCGCCCAGCCGTCAGAAAGAGCGCGTGAGGACGCTCGTCGAGCTCTTCAGCTTTCCCAAGAGATAAAACGGCACAGGTGGTAAAAGCGCGATGACTGTCATCGGCGCGCTCTCGAACGCTCCGCAGAACATCTCGCCCGCCTTCACACCGCGCTCAGAACTAGCGTTAAACTCCTTAATCAACCGGTGCATTTTGGCACGAACGGCCTCTTCCACCGTCGAGGCCTGCGGCGCTTCCAGCTTGCCAACCAGCCGCTTTATAGAACATGGTCATGGATAGCGCTGCCTTCGAAGGCCACCGTTTGTAAAGCGTGGGCTTGCCCACCTTGGCCTGCTTGGCCATGGCCTCCATGGTGAGTTGGCTTGCCGGACGAACTCTGGTCTGTGGTGCATGGCCGCGCTTTACCCTGGATCGTTCTGCCGCCTTCGCACTAGCGTTATTCGGAAGCGATCGCAGCATACTGTTGAGGTCCGTCGCGGTGAAGCCCGGCTCTTGGTAAGGTGTCCGGCTTTGCCTCAGCGTGCCAGCTCTAGCAAGCGTTGGAAGTCTTCCGGCGTAACAGGCCACGCCTGCATCCGATCGAGGTTGTCACGCGCCAGATCGCTCAGAACATGCCCGGGAGGTGCCTCGAGAAAAAGCTCGCATCCCAGTTCTTGGGCGACGCTGGTTGCTTCGTGCCAACGGACTCCGTGTGCGATGTTGTCGGCCAGGTCTTTCGCGACACCAGCGGCTGTCCGCACAGCGCGCGCTCTCACATTGCTTATGTAGACGCACTTCGGGTCTCGTACGTTCAGGGATTGCAGTTGTGCGCGCAGCGAGTCGGCGACGGGCTGGAGAAGCAAGCAATGGGACGGCCCTGCGACCGGCAGAAATTCCGCTTTCCGGGCGCCCGATTCGAGTGCCAGACAGAGAACCTCACGCATGCCTTGGATTTCGCCCGCTATGACGATTTGTCTTGGAGCGTTGATGTTGGCGACAAACACTGGACGCTCTTTGCTGTTGACGCTCGCGACGAGCTTGGCGGTTTGCGGTTCGTTCAAGCCGACAATTGCCGCGAGTCCATATCCAGTTGGATATAGCTTTTCCATCTGCTCGGCCCGAGAACCGACCAAATGTACCGCGTCGCGAAGTGAAATGGCTCCGGCGGCCACAGCGGCGGAAAAAGCGCCGACGGAAAGGCCGGCAACTGCAACCGGTTCCAGCCCGCTGTCGATCAGCGCCCGCGCGGTACCTGCCCCTGCAGCGAGCAATGCGAGTTGGACTGCTACCGGCGACCGCAAGGCTTCCTCAGAATCGAGTGTGCGCACGTCCCGCCCTAAGATGTCACTCATCTCTTGCAGTGATTCCTCGACCGCCCGATGGCGGACGAGATCGTGCAGCATGCCTGGCTTCTGCGAGCCTTGTCCCGGAAACAACAATCCCGTGTTCATGCCAACGTTATTCTCTCCGCCAGGCGCCAGGGATCGTCCGTCAGGATCGGCCCAGTCGGCGTGCGCAAAAGAACTCTGTCCTGGCCGTCGCGCACATATTCTTCCAACGAGAAGCCACCGGCAGGGGTTTCGAGTCGAACATCGATTCGGGCTGGAGTGGTATCCAGAATGTTCCAGAAACAACGAACTTCATCACGCAGCACTGGTTGGGGGGCGTATATCACAAGGTCAAGATCACTCTCAATGTTTGTAACAGACAGGCCAGTAGCTAGCTCGTACCCGACGCTTCCCACGGGTCCCCATTCCAGCGTCAACGTGCGAAGCTTCTCTTCGACATAGCGGAGCGTCTCGATTGCCGGAAGGGATCGTCGTGCGCTATTGGCGTTACGGGAACGCAGCACACCGGGACCGATTACCCGGTGCACATCCTCACTCATGACAAATCCCGCCCATCGCTGATTTCGACTCGGACCGCGCACGCCTACAGCGATCATTCCCGGAGGCGCGGCTTCTCGCCTTAGAACGACGAATCGGCTCTTTATCAACGCTGCGCGCACCCATTTGGGATTCGCTGCCTCGGTCTCCGCGCTGCTGCCGGGCTTTAAGACCAGAAGATCGTGTACGCGGGGTGTGTAGTTTGGTGTCGAGAACATGTGTCAGAAGAGCCGCGCGCCGACAACGAGCCAAACCGAAAGCGTGATCCACCCAAGCGCGTCGGATGCAATCAGGCTGGAGCTTGCCACTTCGGGCGTGGCTTTGAAGCTTGAGCCGAACACTAGGCCGAGGAATCCACCCGGAATGGCGCTGATCACCATCACGTCACGGATCTGATGGTGGCTCATGTGGAGGAGTGTGGTCACACCGAGCGCCAGAATCGGTTGCAGAAGAAGTTTGGCGAGCGAGGCAATGAGGACGTTCCTTTCGAGTCGAAAGCGATGCGCGGACGCTACGACGCCAGTCAGAATGAGTGCGGATCCGGCAGCGGCGTTCCCGAGCATCAGTAGTGTTCCCTTCAGGTAACTCGGAAAGTTCAGCTTCAGCGCCACGCACGCGAGGGCCAGCAGGGTAGCCCAAACAACCGGGCGGACTGCCGCGCGCGGCAGGTTTCGCAGCAGAGTGCGTAAGGAGACCGCTCCGCCGTTCGAATCGCGCTGCGCTTCGAGAAGCACCAGTGTGACGGGAGAAACCGTAAGCGCGCCAATGGCGACTGATAGTGCCGCGGGTACAGCTGCATGCGCGCCGAACGTATCCGAAAGCAGCGGGAGAGCGACTGCTGGGTTTGGGAACCCGATTGTCAACGCCAGGACGGAGCTGTCAGCAATCGACATATGGAGACTCCGCCGCGCCCAGAAGTAGCATGCGGCATAAAGTCCAATGAACACCAAGGCAATCGCGATCGCCGTCGTTGCCTGGTTCTCGAGCAGCGCGAGAGGCGTTTTGATGATGATCGAAACCAGCGCGCAAGGAACCGCAATATCCATCACCAACGCGATCAAACTGCGGACGTCCTTGTTGTCGATTAATCCGCGGCGGCCGGCGACGTAACCCAATAGCAGTCCCGCGAAGATGGGCACAAGAACATTAAGGACGGTGAGCAAGATGACGCCTCAGGGCTACTGCCATTGCGCTTCCATGAGTGTACGAACGGCGATGCCCGCTTTCCGTGCTGCTCTCGCCTCGGTCGATACAAATCGGTGGCTCAGATCGGTGCTGCCGACGCGAGCATCATCGATTGCTTCGACTAGCGCTTCTTTCGCCTGCTCGATTTCGGTGGGCGTGGGGTGAAGGGGGTCCACCGCATGCAGAAGTTTATAAAGCAAGCCCAATCTAGCGAAGTCGCGAACGTCATAGGACATCGGGATGATTTCATGCCCAAGCCGTTCCAGATCCGCAACCGACCGGCGTGTAACTCTCGCTGCGGCTTCTTTGTGCATCGCGTGGATCATCACTCCCGCGTCATCGAAAGCAAGGATGCGGTTTGCCTGATAGCCGTGAGTGAGAAAGCCGCCCGAAAATGCGTGTCCCACGACAAGTGCAATGACCGGGTGACCCGCCATGCGGGCCGAAGCGTACGCGTCGGCAGCAGCCGCAGCCGCCAGGAAGATTCCCGCTGTTTCTTCTCTGCGTCCGTAGGCCTGGCTCTTCACGTCGACGATTGCAACGATCGGACGCTTCTGCGATTTCGATTTCTCGCGGTCTCCCTTCATTGCCTGGCGCACGTGCGCAGCGACCGCGTAGGCTTCTTCTAACCCAACCTGCCCGTCGCGCACGCAGGGAAATCGGCTCTCCGGATTTGGACTCACGCAAAGAAACAATCCCGTGTCCTGCCCGATCGGAGCCTCTGCCGAAAGAACCGACTTCGGGTCATCCGGGGCTGCCTTTCCTCTTCCAGTCAAAGCCACAAACCAGGTTTGTCCACGTAATCCCACCTGTTGGCTCATCATGTTTCTCCCCCTAATTTCTCCTTGCCCCACTGCTGTCTTAGCTGCAACGGATCGATTTGAGCCGACGCATCGAGCGCGGCAATGCGATCGCGGTACAGCGCAACTTGTTTGCTTCGGTGCTCTTCGGGCAGACCTTTTGCGACATAGCCGCGTACGCGCGCCGCAATCTGGTCTGTTCTATCCTCGACAAGAGCATCGGCCAGTCCCATCGAGACGCGCTGCTCGCCTCCGTGTATGGCCCAGATGAGCGCGCGATCAGAGGAGTCGAATTCCTCAATCCCCGACTCCTGTTCAATCACCTCCGGACCGTTCAGCCCGAGGCGCGCTTCGCGGGTCATCACAACGTAACTGGAGACGCCAGCTGCGAGCGCCATGCCGCCGAAGCAGCCCACTGTTCCTGCAATCACCGTAATGACGGGCGCATATTGACGCAGGTGCAGCACAGAAGAGATCACCTCCGCCACTGCGGCCAATCCCAGGTTGGCTTCCTGCAGCCGGACGCCTCCTGTTTCGAGTAGCAGAACGGCTGCGGTTAATTTCCCTGCCGCAGAGTCGCGCACGGCCAGGTCCAATGCCGCGCTCATCTTCGCTCCGGAGACTTCGCCGATGCTGCCGCCTTGGAAGGCGCTTTCGAGGGAAATGGCGACCGCCGGTTTCCCCCCGATTTCGCCCTTAATGACAATGCAGCCATCATCGGCTTGTGGGGCGACGCCTTGCATGGGAAGCCAGGGCGACTGCACACGATCGAAGGGCCCGAGCAATTCTCGCCACGAACCTTCATCGAAGAGCGCCTGCGCCCGCTCGCGCCCATTTAATTCGATGAAGCTGCCGCGATTGACAAAAGCGGGAATAACATTAGTCTCGATCATTGTCCGAGCGCCTCCACAGCTTGCTCCAGGCGCAGCAAGACGCTTCCTGGAGTCGCGCCTGCGTCATTGATCTGGATGCGCACAGAGCCGTCGAACTTTGAGAAGAATCGATCAAAGACGGCCTTCCAGGCGTCCCGGAACCCGTTCACGCTGGTCGTAATCGAAACGTGTGCGCCTGCTTCTGCAGACGGCTCGAAAAGCACTTCCATATCGCCGGAACCAACTACGCCAACGTGCGCCCTGTTGGTGATGCGTCGTTGAGCATTCCGATATTCGAACTCAATGTGTTCCATTTGTTCCCCCTGTTCAGGCTGTTGTCTTCCTGCACTGTTCCTTTACTACCGTCGAGCGCATCCAGAAAGAGCGTGGCGGCGAGAAGATCCGCGCTCCCTCCAGGCGAGAGCCGCTGTTCAAGCAATGCGCGATCGAGCTGATTCAATGCAGCATTCCCCGGCGTGGTTCCCGGTCCCCCCGCTTCGAGTACGGCGCGAGCCCCGAGTTGCACCAACTCCAACCCTTGCCAACCCCCGCGATAAAGAACGCAGGTATCCTCCAGGGAAGCCATGATCTGCAGAAGGGCCGTCAGCCGGCTCGTTTCTTCGCACAGACCTCGGTTTCGGGCCGAATTCAGAGCAGGCAATCCACCATCGATCACGTGAGGAAAACCCGCGCATGCCTCGCCGCGAGCGCCAGCTGTTCGGTAACGAATTCGCACCAGGTCTCCATGCGAAACAAGTTGCAAACGCGCTGGGTCTGGAATCCGGGCAATGCTGCCCGCGACCTCCGCAACGCGCGCGGGCGCCGTGGCTTGACTACTGCTCGCGCCCGCAATCAGCAGCCCCAGAATCCAAATCGCACCCTTGTGGGAATTTGTTCCACCCGTGGCCTTAAACATGGCGCTCTCGGCTTCTCTGCCAATTGCTGCCAGCACCGCGCGGAGTGCTGCGCCGACGCGTGCCGACGCAGAGGCTGCGGCCATGTGGCGGAAGAACGGCTCAATTGCGGCAGCCGAGCGAACGATGATCTCCAATGACAAATCCGTGTGTGATCCTGATCCGCGCCGATCGACGAGTCCAGGCTTCGGCGTCAGCTGCGCTTCAGCGACCAGCGACTGCCTGGCCAGCGAGGCGAGATATCGATGCTCGATGGCGGCCAATTCAGCAACTTGCGTCCTGAGAATGGCTAGTCGCATTACCAGCTCCTGAACTTCGCAGGTGGTTGATACAGGCCGCCAGACCAAGCGACCAGGTCCTCCATGCTCCGCGCGGCGAGTAGCGAACGCTTGGCCTGGAGGCGCTGCACTCCGATGTCCTCGGGGTACGCAACAATGCCTCTTTGTCGAAGCTCCGCAGTCTCCTCGGGTTTCGCACGGAGACCGATCGGGCTCACTCCGGCGACTGCGGCAAGTGCACGGCGCCGCTCCTCAATGCCCTCTGCTTTGTACAGATATGCGATACCCTCTTCGGTCACTACATGACTCACATCGTCGCCGTAAATCATGACAGGTGCGATGGGCATCCCAGCCTTCTTGCCAACCTCGACCGCGTCCAGAGTCTCGACAAAAGCGGGTACTCCGCCCTTTTGGAAGGTCTCCACAGTTTGCACCACCAGCTTTCTTCCTCTCGCAGTCGGGCTCAAATCTGTCTTCAGATCCAGCCACGCGGGGCTGGTATGTCGACGACCGTGGGGATCATGACCCATGTTCGGCGCGCCTCCGAAACCGGCGATTCGACCTGAAGTTACTGTCGACGAGTTTGCGTCGCCATCAATCTGCAGAGTCGATCCAATGAACGCATCGACCGCGTACTGGCCTGCAAGCTGGCAGAGAACACGGTTCGAACGCAAACTGCCGTCACGACCAGTGAAGAAAATATCGGGGCGAGCGCGAATGTAATCCTCCATCCCTACCTCGCTGCCGAAGCAGTGGATAGTCTTTACCCAGCCGCTCTCGATCGCGGGAATGAGTGTTGGATGGGGATTCAGCGCCCAGTGTTCGCAGGTCTTTCCACGCAGCCCCAGCGACTCGCCATACGTGGGGAGCAATAGCTCAATCGCAGCCGTATCGAAACCGATACCATGATTGAGCGAACTGACCTCGTGTCGCTCGTAGATACCGCGAATGACCATCATGCCGATGAGAATCTGAAGATCATTGATCTGCCGGGGATCCCGAGTGAAAAGTGGTTCTAGTGCATAGGGGCGGTCGGACTCGACGACGACATCTACCCACGAAGACGGAATGTCTACCCGTGGAAGCTTTTCAACAATCCGGTTTGCCTGCACGATGACAATGGCGTCGTGGAATGCGGCAGCCTCAACGATTACCGGGGTGTCTTCCGTCCCGGGACCGGTGTATAGCTTACCCTCACTGTCCGCCTGCTCTGCGCAGACCAACACGACGTTCGGCACGAGGTCGACAAGCAGCCGGGAATAGAGCTCAACGTATGTGTGAATAGCTCCGATCTCCAGGACCCCGTCCTCGAGTAATTGCGCCACTCGGAGGCTTTGAGGACCTGCGAACGCGAAGTCCACTTTTTTTGCGATTCCCAATTCGAATAGGGTGAGATGCTCGGGCCTGCTGATACTGGAAATGATCAAATGCAGGTCATGCAATTTCTCGGGATCGACCTTGGCCAAAGAGCGTGAAAGGAAGTCAGCTTGTTTCTGGTTGTCGCCTTCGAGTACGATGCGATCCGCCGGCGCAATGAGTGCTTCCAGGGACTCCACCAGCTTTTCTCGTGGCAGTAGCGACCCGTTCATCCAGGAAGAGACCAATTGCATCCGCTTTTTCTTCTCATCGCGTCGGGTCGTCCACGATCGGGTTGCTTGTTGTTGATGCTTGTATTCCATCGAGGCCTCCGCTCGCTTAGGACTCCATAGCTGCAGCTTTGCTGCTCGTTAAGAACCACTCAACCAGTTGTTCCAGAGTCGCTTTGCCTTTCGCCAGACTTACTTCTGATTCCTGACGATCTCGATTCCACGCGTTGTCAACAATGACGCTCCGAAGATCTCGAACACCTACAAGGCGCAACCAAAAGTCCAAATAAGTTGCTTGGTGATCGAATCGCGAGGGCGGAATAGGAGTACCCTCCAGAAAACGTGAACCGCGTGTATAGACGGCGATTGCCTTTTCCACGTGCAACAGGGGGCCGTACTGTTTGCCGTCGTAGGCAAATAGATAGTTTCGCTGCGCAACGAGATCAATCAATTGTTTGAGCTTGTAAGGCAGGCCGAAGTTCCACATTGGAGTTCCTAAGACGATTCGATCGGCGTTCTGAAATCGTTGGATCAACGATTGAATACGTTCCCAAACGTTGGCCTCTGCCTCCGTCATCGTTTCGTGCTTCACTGCTTTGTACTTCGCTCCAATTGCCTCGTAGTCGAACTCCGGTAGCCGTTCATGCCAGACGTTCAATGTATCCACGACTATCGAGGGTTTGTCGGATTTGCACGCCTCTATGAATGACTTGGTAAGGCTGATTGAGTCGGAAGATTCGCCTCTTGGTGACGACTGAATTTCGAGAAGTTTCATTTGGTCCCCCAGGTGTGGGGACTCCTTGCGGAGTCCGAGCTACCTCGAGACCGTACGTGCTGCACTCTCAATGACATCTGCAACCTCCTTGGGATGTGAGACGTAGACCGAGTGGCTGGCGCCTGCGACTTCGACCGTGTGGCTCTTGGCCCGCTTGCCATACCAACGTTCCAACTCCGGGCTGATGGTTCGATCGCTTCCCGCCACTAGCATCCAGCTCGGTTTGGTTCTCCAGGCAGCCGTGGTGATCGTTGCTGAGAAATTGTCCGCAAAGTTGAGCACCTGCGAGCGCGCCATGAATGCGGCCTGGTCGCCGGGAAGGTCAGCTGCGAATAACTCATGAAATTGCGCCGGGTCGATATATGTGAAACCGTCCGGCGTTTTCTTTATGGCGCCCGATTTGGCGAGGTCGCTCGGAAAGCGCTTTCCATCCTCTGACTCTTTCTCGCCGGCATCTGGCATGTGGGCCGCGATATACACCAAGCCAACAACCGAGGGATCCGTGCCCGCTTCCGTAATTACGGCTCCCCCATAACTGTGTGCGACAAGGATGCTCGGTCCGTTTTGCACTGCGAGAATACGCTTCACGGCAGTTACGTCGTCCTGGAAGGACGTCTCCGGCTCTTGGACGATGCTGACCTTATAGCCATCCTTGACAAGAATGTCGTAAACGCCTTTCCAGCCAGAACCATCGGCCCATGCGCCGTGGACCAGAACAATATTCCGAATGCGAGGCTCTTCGTTCTGCGCGGAGAGCACGCCGCAGGTCAACAGCAATAAAACGATGCAGAGGGATTGAGAGATTCCTCGTACTACGCGCATAGCCTTCGTTGAATTGCTCATTTTTGTAGCTCCTTTTTGCAGATCCATTTGACGGATAGTCCAACCTCGCAACATTTCGCGGCGTGATAATTACTTCTGTAAGAAATTGATTTCATATTCTTTGGTCCTTTCTTTTGCCATTTCTGCTAAGAACACTACGGGTTTGGACATGGCCATCTCTTTAGTTTCTCCTCGTGCAAGAGCGAATTTAGAGGCTTAGGGTAGGAACTTGTAACCGGAGCTACGGACCGTATGAAAGTGCTTGGGATGGCAGGCTCTGTTTTTTGCGCAACTTCAAAATGTGGTTGTCGACAGTCCTTGTACAAGGGTAGTTCTCGTATCCCCATACTTCATTGAGTAGTTTGTCCCGTAAGATCACCCTTCTGGGATTTTTGATGAAATACGCGAGAGCTTTAAATTCCTTACATGTAAGAGTAACGGGTCGACTATTGCGATGAATTTCCATCGTCGAAAAACATCCTCTAGCTCCCCCAAACACAAAGGTGTCTGTTGCGTCGGGATTTCTAATCCATGCGTTCGCTGCATCCAGTGGTAGGCAGGCATCGCTGGTATCGATGAGGCCAGTGACGGACTTATTGGGTCCCGGCCTTTTCTGGGTCGTCTTATCATGAACAGCCGATTTTGGAACAAGCACGATCACCGGCACGAAACGAGATAGCTCGCGAAATTCTTCGGGCATGCCAGAAGCTGGCACCAAAGCCAGATCCTCATTGAGGAAGTGAATCGAGCTGGCATTGGGCGACGTTTTAGGTTGCCGAAACGGAGAAGTTGCGATCTTCATTGTTGCTGCCATCGAGATGCCTCTTTATCTACCTGGCGCTCAGCTGATTGGACCTGGTGACGCTCTGCAGCAGGGGCGTTCGATGGAGGGCAACCCTCGCGTGAAACATCCGCGCCTTTACTGCTGCGGTCGAGATCCCCAGTATCTGTGCGGTTTCTCTGACTGAGTGTTCCTGCAATTGGTGGAGTTCCATGACCCTTCTGGCTAGTGGCCGTAGTCCCAAAATGGCTGTATTCAGAATCTCTCTACGTTCACGAAGGCGGTAAGTCTCTTCTGGATCCGGAGCGTCATCTCGAATCTCAATGTGCCGTTCAAGTTCGCAGGCCGGGTTTGGTTCATCTATAGGAATTTCTCGTTTCCAATGGTTCTTACGAAGCTTCGCCAGGGCCGCATTAATGGCAATGCGGGTCAGCCAGGTGGCAAATTGGGATCTTCCATCAAAATCCTTGAGATGGACGAAAGCATTCAGAAAGCACTCTTGCGCAGCGTCTTCCGCGTCTTCACGGTTTCGCATGATCCGATGAATGACACGGAGAACTTTTTTGCCATGGCGTTCGCAAAGCTCTCCGAAAGGATCTCTTCGCCCACTTTTGGCGGCTGCGATCAACTGGTTCTCGCTCCACGCTCGAAGATCGCTAACCGCTGCGGCATCACTCTGCACCGAAAAAAATGTACTCATCACTACGGTGAACCTCCTCCCGCAAATCGGGGCTGCCAGTTCGTGGCTCCCTCAATCTTTTGCCCTTTCTATCCACTCGCGGACGTACGCCGGACAGTTCTCCAGCTTCATCCCATCCGTCTCGCAATCTCTTAGAAACTTCACTGCGTCACGATCTGCCAGCCTCACGTCTCGTAAGTCCAAAACGATGCTGCGGTAGTCCGTAGCAAAGAGCGCCTTCAACTCCGCGACTTCCTCCGCCTTGATGCGCCCACTTAGCGCAAAAACCATAATTCCCTGCCGCACCGATCGCTCGATCCTCAAGGTCATCGTATTTGTCTGGCCCAGGCAGCCATGGCGTTGCTGCATTGTTGCCATCGCGGCTCTCGGTTGACGAAGATGCAACGTAGGGGCCACAGGCAAAACACTGAAATGAAAGGTGTAGAGTGGAAATTGGATGACGAAAATTCGGGAAGTGCCGAATTCACGGAAGTCAAAAAGGAATGGCGGCTACCGCTCCGCGATAAACTTGTGCTTCTTGATGTTCAGCTGCTTAATTTTCGAGTCCAGCGTCGATCGGGGAATTCCGAGTTTCGCCGCCGCACCTTCTGGGCCGGCAACTTTCCCTTTACTTTCCGTAAGAGCCGTTTCAATAATTTTTCTCTCCTGGTTCTGGAGAGTGTCTGGCAAAGGACCTGCCAATTCCTGCCGGGGTGGCTGCGCGTCTGTCAGCCAGGCCTTTTCGATCCAAAAAGTGTCGCCGCTGCACAAGATCACCGATCTTTCAACAATGTTTTGCAACTAGCGGATATTTCCCGGCCATGCATACGATTGGCACCGCTCCAGCGTATTGTTGTCGATCTTGCAGATTTGCTTTCCGGCTTTTTCCGCGTAGCGCTTTACGAAATACTCCACCAACATCGGAATGTCCTCCTTCCGTTTGCGCAGGGCAGGCACCTCAATCGGGAAAACGTTCAACCGGTAAAACAAGTCGGTTCGAAACGTTCCCGCGGCAATGGCTGCCGTTAAATCACGGTTGGTTGCGGCTATGACGCGAACGTCGGTGGGAAGAATTCGGTTGCCTCCCACTCGTTCGAACTGCCGCTCCTGCAGTACTCGCAGCAACGCAATCTGGGTCTCTGAGGGAAGCTCACCAACCTCGTCTAGAAAGATCGTACCTGAGTGCGCCATTTCAAAGCGGCCCTGGCGACGCTGCACAGCGCCAGTGAAGGCGCCCTTCTCGTGGCCAAACAGCTCCGACGCGATCAAGGAGGAAGGAATCGACGCACAGTTTACGCTGATGAACGCCTGGCCGGAACGTTGCGAGTGCTTGTGTATGGCGCGAGCAATCAGTT
>Ga0210406_10005384_pt1 | contig 13434 bp, 18 predicted proteins | sample IncBWC30MmetaG_FD_155454 | JGI IMG/M metagenome (GOLD analysis project Ga0210406, IMG submission 155454) | Forest soil microbial communities from Barre Woods Harvard Forest LTER site, Petersham, Massachusetts, United States - Inc-BW-C-30-M | ecosystem: Environmental > Terrestrial > Soil >... | reverse complement strand
TACGTTCGCTCTTACCTCCGGATCACACAGGCGAGGCCCACGGTGGTGAAAAACTATTTTTGCGAACGCCACGTCCGATACGCCGCCACGTGAAAAGTGTCACTTATTAAGTGCTCGGAGTAATAGGTCCGACAGATTCGACGACCTTTTGATACGGCGATCCCCCTCGAAGTCGACCTCGATGCTGCCGGCACTAATCAGGAGATGTTTCAAATAGTTTGCTTGGTCGGACTTTGAGTGCGCGAGCGAGTGCAACGATATTTAATAGTGCGATGTTCCGTTCCCCGCGCTCGACACCGCCCACATAGTTGCGGTGGAGGTCCGCGAGTTCAGCCAACTTCTCTTGGGACAGACCCCGTTCGAGCCGGAGGGTCCTCACTCGCCTGCCAAATAATCCCCTTGGATCCGAAACTGGCACACGGTCATCATCGAGATCTTGACCACGATGAGTCTACACACTATAAGTGTGATACCCGCAGGAGCCCTTTAATGACAAGCGCATCCCGTATCAACGAAATTGAAGTCGACGCAAATGGAGAATCTCGTCGATGGTCTCGGGAACCCATTCTGGTGTCGGTAGGTTCGCCACAGCGCCTAGTGAAGTTGATTCCTACATTTGAACGGCGCCCGTTTACCATCGCCGGTTCCGCTGCTAGTGAAAATAAATTCCTCGACTTGATCGTCCGGCTGCCGATGGACCCCGCAGAGACTGAGACTCCGGTGGCGACCGTTTCAAAGCGCTACAAGCTTGTGCAACATGCAGATGTATTTGAGAAGGTTTGCGAGGCATTAAAGAAAGCATCGATCGACCACGACAGGGTCTCGGGAGAGTTAACAATGTCCGTATATGGGTCAAAGATGGCCCTCACCATTACTCTGCCCAAAGAGTTTGATTTCGACCCGGGCGACGGTCATGTGTTGAAGCTTTCCTTCCACAGCGTGAACTCGGTGGATGGAAGCTGTCGCCTACGGATCATGCTTGGATGGTTTCGATTTATATGCGGAAATGGCCTGGTGGTAGGAACAGCGCAATTGACACAAAGATTCACCCATAACGAATTCCTGGAGCTGCCGGATCTGTGCGGAATCTTGGCGGCTGGCCTCAAGTCTGCCGAAGATGAGAAACAATGTTTGGCAAGATGGTTGAACCTACGAATTGACGAAAACCACTTGGCGGAATGGACGGACGGGCCCTTGCGTGAAGAATGGAGCCCGTTGGCTGCGGCCCGCGTTTATCTCATCTGCCAGACAGGTCACGACGGCCATTTTGCTCGGCCGAGTGAGCGAGCATCAGCTCACCGCAAGAGTATGATTCAAACCCTCTGCGTGCCTGGAGCACCCCAAAAAGCAAAGAACGCTTACCACGTATCGCAGGCGCTCGCCTGGGTGGTCAGATCAAGAAACGACCTGCAGGACCAATTGGAATGGATGATGATGATCCCCCGCTTGATGAAGACTCTTCTTTCCTAGTCCGTAGACACTGTTATCGTCGTTGCGCGGAGTCAACAGACAAGAGCTTGTAATCCTTTGGAGTGCATCGATCTTCACGTCCGGGGCGGTGGGTGTCTTCGGCGCCACTCCGCACGAGCTTCCTCTAACTCCAGCACGAAAGTTGGCAGCGGCGTTTTGCCCATATTTGCGCCCGGCGAGACCATCTGCCGCGCGGCATACGGCTTGGCGCTGCAAATGCGAAGAGCGGCGGTCTCCGTCCCAGCCAACATCGCCGAAGGATTGCGTCGGCGTGGAAAGCTGACAAAGCGCGCTATATGAATATGGCCGAGGCTTCCCTGGAGGAGAGTCGCTATTACTTGATCTTGGCGCAGGACCTTGGATACGGTGATACCACCAGCCTCAAAACTTCACTGGAAGAAGTCAGCCGCTTGCTCAACGCCTATGCGTCTGCGATTCTGGCTTCGGACTCCTGACTTCTATATCCCGAAGGGATATCAAGGGCGAAGCCCTTGCCTAGTTAGAATGTGGTCGCAAAGAATGCGAGCTTGTTTCGGAAACCTCGATACCAGAATGCTAACAATAGTATAGCGAGCGGTGCAACTATCAACGAGAGAGGTCCCGGTTCCGGCGTCATTGTCGCGGATTTCGTAACTATCAACGTGCCTGTGTTAGCGCCTTGGAAATCGACGGTGGTGTATGTCCCGTCGACCGTGAATGCAGCAAGTGGGAAGTAGTAATAGGGATTCACGACTCCATCCCAGAAAGCAATTTGCACTACCTGGCCCGGTATTCCATAACCCGGACTAGAAGGCAGAAAACTGACACCTCCGCATGTGGCGTAATAACCCGTTGAACATTCCAAAAGCGCGTTTTCGGGGATGAATGTGTCCTGGGTAATGAAATCTGGCGCCTCGAAAGAAAAGCTTTGCGTCGCACCGCTTGGTAGGAAGTAGTAAGGGGTAATGTTCCCCGAAAATTGAAAGGTTTCGTCGGCGTAACACGAAGGAGATGCTAAGACGAAGCCAAGCACAGTGAGGGCCAGAATCGCTGTCTTGGTCGCACCAAACTTATAGACAGTTAGGTTCATGATGAATCTCCGAAGCATCATTGTTTCGTCTCCCTAAGTTAATTAGGTCAGGCCCCAAAACGTGGCGGCAGATTGCTGCGCAGGTTATATAAAACAAAAATAATGGCAAGGGGTTTTTTACCTTAGTAGATATAACCATTCTAGTATTACCGGTCCCTCGCACCCGGATGCGGATGCGTCCTCGGCTCCATTGCCACTTCTCCGGTTACCGTGTATCAGGACTTAACCCGCAAGCTGCGCGTCTTCGTTGACTTGGGCACGGATTCGGGAAGTAAACACAGTGAGAAGAAAAGTCCATGCAAAACGAGAAGTCCTGGCATTCCATCCAGGACGAGACAACAGTAACTGACGTTCTTAAAATGGCCGTACTCCTCATCTCTGTCCTGACGGGGTTAGCTGGCACTATAGCTTTTCTGTCCAGTTTACCAAGGCTCCCTCACTAGTGGCCGCGATCATCTGGCCAATGATGTTTTGCCGGTCGCAATCGCGAAGCTCGACGAACAGGACTAGGAATGTTGCTTCGTGAGTTGGTCGAAGGCGGTGAGCACCTAGCTGCGAAATTTGATCGCGGCTTCAATTCGCAACGCCATCTCCGACTGGGTTTGCGCGCTGCCACTTGTCTAATCGTCTAGATAAACTGGAATATTGCACACTCTTGGAAAGTGTTTTCCAGGATGCGACACAACATTCCTCTGAGGCGTCCCTCCGCTTCAGCTAGCGGGGTGGCATGTGTCGTCGCGCGTTGGAGTTAGCTCCGTTCATAGGTGTCGGAACTTCAGCTCCCGCTTGGTATCAAGCGTGCTGCACACTGCCTTCTGGGCTATTGGGTCGGATGCTTCAATCCTATCCTCCGAGGGACAAGGAAGAGGATTTGATGGGTCTCGTACCGGTAGCCCCGCACCACTCTCCTCAGATCACGATCGAAGTGGAATCGGTTCAGGCCGAGGTCGACATAGCGCTCCATGAAGAACGAACGCGCGCTGGGACCCACCAACCTTGAGTTCGTTCTCGTGTAAGACGAATCGAGCGCCCTCTTTCTGCTTCGCTCGACTTGGTGCTAGACTTACCTGCCAACGGGTCCCTGTCTCTGCTTGAACGAACGTCCCGCCGCGCTCTCCGCGTTCCGCCTCACGGGGCATTCTCTTGTAAGGGAATGCGTAAGGGGCTAAGGGCGGCACGTCAGGACGCGTTAAACGTGACATCGGATAAATCTGCAGCGAGTATGATCATTGAAGATCTCGCACAAGATTTCTAAGACCCACGTCAAGACGAATGCGCTTGAAACTCTTCTTTTCTTTCCCCTGATCATTGTCGCCACTCTTTGGCCTTCAGGTTGCGGCGGATTATCGTCTCAACATCTCCTAACATCCCTACAGATCTTAATCAGTTCTTTGCCCGGTGGAACCGCCCAGAAGCCATATTCAAGTACCTTGACGGCGACTGGTGGCACGGCTCCGTACAGCTGGAGTGTGAGTGCTGGAACGCTGCCAGCAGGTCTGACGCTGGCTACGGCTAGTGGGACGATCTCTGGAACGCCGACGACAGCGGGATCATTCAACTTCACAGCCATGGTAACGGATTCAAGCACGCCCGCGGCAGAGACGGCCACGCAATCGGTCAGCATCGCGGTGGCAGCCGCAGCAATACCGGTAAGCATTACAACGACTTCATTGGCGAATGGCCAACAGGGCACCACCTACAGTGCGAGTCTTGCCGCCACCGGAGGAACCACCCCGTACACATGGTCAATCACTTCTTCTTCCTTGCCCCCAGGTCTAAGTTTGAACGCCTCCACGGGCATGATTTCCGGTACGCCCACGACCTCCGGTACTTTCGACTTCGCTGTACAGGTGACGGACTCGACGACGCCAACAGCGCAGACCGCGACACAAACGTTGAGTATCGCCGTGGCGGCTGCACCAACACCCGTAAGCATCACCACCTTGTTTCTCCCCGAGGGTCAGCAAGGAAATACCTATAGCAAGACTCTTCTTACTGCCAGCGGCGGAGTGACGCCTTATTCGTGGTCTGTTGGCTCTGGAGCGTTGCCTGCGGGCCTTGCCCTCAGCTCCACTGGTACAATCTCAGGTGTTCCTACTGCGTCTGGCTCCTTCGCGTTGACTATTAAGGTGACAGACTCCACGACTCCGACAGCTCAGACGAATACAGCCAGTTTTACCATTACGATCGTAGCTGGTGCAAACCATTCCGTATTGCTGACCTGGACCGCGAGTCCTTCACCTGCCGCGACCGGATACAACGTATACCGCAGCAATGCGAGCGGTACGGGCTATTCGAAGATCAACTCGACACCTGTTTCGGGGCTGACCTACTCGGATGGCACAGTCGTTGACGGGCTGACTTACTATTACGCGACCACAGCGGTAGATTCGAGCGGAGATGAAAGTACATATTCCCAAGAAATTCAGATAGTCATTCCGTGACCCATCGGAGAATCCAGACAAGTTGAACCAGACCAATGCCTCGCGACTCGTTGCCCATAGAAGGTGCCTCCTGGATGAATCCGCCCAGGATTCACCTTAGGCAAGGCGTTGCGTCTTGTCCATTTTTCGGGGCACGTATAATAGAAAGCCAGCGCAGCCAATCCAATAAACAGCAGTAACAGTGAGTTAGGCTCAGGTGTGGGCTGAACAGCGGTCACATCGATCTCATGTTGGCGGTAGGTTATAGCCCAAATAAAGCCATCATCCGAGAAACTAGGGCCATTGGAGAACTGCCCGACCCGAGATTCGAAGTCCATGATGCTAAACGTCTGGTTTAAAGGGTCAAAACCGTTGAGCAGCGTAATGTCGAGGAGCGAGCCGGAGTCAAGCATCACGTTTCCGCTCACGTCAAGGAACGAATGTGAAACTGGTCCCATGAGTTCTTCCAGTGTGCCATTTCCAAGCTGCTCGTAATTCCCGAAAATAACAAGGGTGCCGGGAGTCCGCGCAGACCCTGGGGTGAGGGTGCCACCCATCGCGACATTGCCGTTGATTGTGCCAGTGCCGCCGAGGGAACCGCCCTGGATATCTACGATGGCGCTGCCAGTCGCGGTAAGAGTGCCGCTAACAAGCGTGCTGCCAGCCGTCTGCATGTAGTTGGTGCTTGTAGTGAACTGACTCGAACTGGAGATCGTCACGGCACCCGAATTTGTGAAGGTTCCACCGTTGTTGATTGTGCCACTATTATTCAGCGTGCCTGAGTTGTTGAGACTGCCGCCAAGGGCGTTGTTGATCGTACCGGTGTTGATGATCGTGCCAAAGGAACCGTTGTTTAGCGTACCTGAGTTGTTGATGGTGCCGCTGTTGTTGAGAGCGGATCCAAAGCTAACAGATGGTCCAACATTGTCCAGCGTGCCGGCGTTGTTGAGCGTGCCGGCGTTGTTGATTCCACCGAATTTGTTGGAGATCGTGCTGGTGGAATCGTTGTACAGCGTGCCGTTGTTAGTGAGCCCGAAGGCGCCGTTGTTGATGACGACTGTGCCGCCGATGTTGTTCAGAGTGCTGGTGTTCGTGAGGGTGCTCTCGTTGCCTACTTGAATTGAGCCACCGATGTTGTTCAGCGTGCCAGCGTTGTTGAGGATGCTCTGGAAGACCGTCATCAGGCCGGTATTGGTGAGTGTGCCTGAGTTGTCGGCTTCCCCACCCTGGGTACTGACGATGTGCCGGTGTTGGTGAGCGCACCTAAGTTGTTGAACTCGCTTCCATGGACGTTGATGATCGTACTGGTGTTGATGATCGTACTGGTGTTGATGATCGTACTGGTGTTGATGATCGTGCCGGTGTTGGTAACGGAACCAAAACCGTTTGAGCCGAGCGTGCCACTATTGATGAGAGTGCCGGCATTGCTCACGGCAGCCAACACGATCAAACTGTCGCCAGAATTGATGCTCAGCGTGTCAGTTACGCCGAGCGACAAGTTAGCAATCGTGGTGTTGAGGTTCATCGAGACAACGGAATCGGGAACATTGATCGTCACGCTGTAAATTGTGCTCACGCTATTATTAGGCACAGCGCTTGGGTTCCAGTTAGAGGTGTTGCTCCAGTTTCCCGTTCCGCCATTCCACGTGGAATTGGTCTGCGCATTTATCGGCACTGCAAACAGCCCGAGCAACAGAAATAGGGATGCCAGGAGTACGGTTAGAACGAGTCCTATTACTTGCTTGATTCGCATGTGACCCCACTCAAAGCACACACATGCCGAGACAGAAAGCGTGTAGCAGTTTTGAGGCCGAGTGGTATTAATTTGTTCGGCGTTACTTATACCTTGCCGGTGCCTGCCGACCATTCCTTCCGGGCAACCCCGCAGGGCAAGCCGGCAGGATGATTGGCTCTTTACTAAGCAGCTTACCAAGCCTGCAGTTATGTCCCGGTTAGCCTTGTGGTGCGCAGAAGGCGCATGAGGTCCGCTAGGAGATTGGCGTGCAGACCGACTTAACCTCCGTGTAAAGCTCCAGCGATTCATGCCCCATGTCGCGTCCCCAACCGGACTGTTTATATCCGCCAAACGGCATAGCCGGATCCACGACTCCATAGCAGTTGATCCAGACAGTGCCGGCGCGAAGCTGGGACGCAATCCGGTGAGCTTTGGAGATGTCGCGTGTCCAAACCCCGGCGGCGAGGCCGTAGGGTGTGTCGTTCGCTTTCGCAACGAGGTCATCGACATCTTTGAACGGAATGGCGGTAACGACGGGCCCGAAGATTTCCTCTTTCACGACTTTCATTTTTTCGTTGGTATTGACGAGGACCGTGGGCTTCACAAAATAACCTTTGTCGCCATCGCGGCCTCCGCCGACTACGGCCTTCGCACCTTCCGAATATCCGGATTCGAGATAGCTACAGACGCGGTTGAGTTGCTCTTCTGAAACGAGCGGGCCCATATCTGTGGTGGGTTCGAGTCCAGGGCCGACTCGGATTTTCGATGCCAGTTGGGAAACGCCGTCGACGACCCTATCAAATGACTTTTCCTCAATGTAGAGCCGTGAGCCCGCGCAGCAAACTTGACCCTGATTGTAGAAGATCGCATTCGCGGCCCCGGGTATTGCCCTATCGATCTCCGCATCATGGAAGACGACGTTCGGAGATTTCCCCCCCAGCTCTAGGGAAACTTTCTTTAGATTTCCGGCCGCCGCGTGCACGATGAGCTTGCCGACTTCCGTCGAACCTGTAAACGCAACTTTGTCGACTTTCGGATGAGCAGCGAGCGCCGCACCGGCCGTTTCGCCATAGCCAGTAACGATGTTCACGACGCCCTCCGGGAAACCGGCTTCCTGCACGAGTTCGCCCAGCATTAGAGCGGTGAGAGGAGTTTGCTCCGCCGGTTTCAGAACAACCGTGCAACCGGAAGCGAGCGCCGGTCCCAGTTTCAACGCGGCCATATACAGCGGGAAGTTCCACGGAATGATCTGGCCGACCACGCCAACGGGTTCGCGCAAGGTGTACGCAAGGAATTTCGCGCCTTGAGCGGAGATCGTAATCGTACTTCCCTCGATCTTCGTTGCCCAGCCAGCCATGTAACGGAGATTATCGATGGCGGCCGGCACGTCGGCGATCCGAGCGATTGCAACCGGCTTGCCGTTGTCAAGGGATTCGAGTTGCGCGAATGTTTCGGCGTGCTTCTCGACAAGGTCGGCGAGTTTCCAGATGAGGCGCCCGCGTTCTGATGGCGTGATCGTTGACCATGGACCGTTATCGAAGGCGGCCCGGGCCGCGGCCACCGCACGGTCAATGTCCTCGCGGTCGCCCTCCGCAACCTGCGCAAGTACTCCACCGGTTGCTGGATTATAAGTAGGAAAGGTCCTGCCAGAAGCCGCGTTGACCCACTCTCCGTTAATCAACAGTTGCCGAGGTCTCGCTAGGTAGCGAGCGACATTGTCATTGACCGACATTGCATGCATAGGAGTAGCCATTATTTTTCCTCCATCAATTGAAGCCGACCTTGATTTCCCTTGCAACCGATGAACTCAATCCTTTTACTCTCGAACGCGCTAAGAACTGATTGGCTGGTGGTCTCGCACGTTCGGTCTTCGCGAAGTGCCGCGTTGACCTCGGTCTAAACAGGTTCCACTTCGATTGTGATCGATGAGGAAGGTGGTGCGGGCCGACGGTAGCAGACCTGTCAAATCTCTGGCCTTCGTATTCCCTCAGAGGCTGCGGATTCAAAGCATCCGACCGAGTAGCCCGCAAGGAGTGCGCAAGCATATCAGATACCAAGCGTCGAGCAGAAATTCGGCATTCGTTGACGCAGCTAACTTCAACGGGCGAGCGCATATGCCGCCGTAACAACCGATGCGGTGAGCCCCGTTTGAGGAATCTTGGGCCGCAGTGCGGAAAACACCTTCCAAGAGTGTGCAACAGAGAAGTACTTTAAGGGTGTCTTGGCGGCACTTTCCTTCCAGAATGTGCGGCGTCACTTCCCTGCGGATCAATCTTCCTGCCCTTAAGTGGGCTGTTTACATCGAGCTCGCGATTGGAAGGAAAAGTGCTACAACTAGGCAGGCGTGTGGGCTAACCCCGGGCGACTTACACACCGTTTCGGCCTACCCCTGCGGCCCGCGTCCATCTGGACATTGAGTCTGATGGCGGCAGGGGGAGAGTCATGGTCAAACTAGAGAGGAATCGCAGGGCTTCTGTTCTACTTGCCCGAGTCTTGCTGGTCTGTTCCTTCTTCGCGGTCGGATTAGCACCATCCGCCAAAGCGGACGAATATCAATACACTGTCTCCTTCGCAGGTGCTAGTAGCTTTGACTTGGGTGGTGCCACGGTTACTTTTGACACTTCGTCAATTATTAATGGTCCTACAGTAATAGATCCCAGCAGTGTTCAGGTTCTCGAAGCACCCCAGGGCGATAGTCTCGTCAGTCTCTTCCTCAATGCAGGAGACTTCTTTTCCATGTCTTTTTTCGCCCCTTGTGGTACCACCTATCCCAACTCTCGTCCGTGTACTAACATCGCAAACCAGAACAACGAATACGACTCCTACCAAGGGTCGTTCTTTACGCCAGTCACAGCGCCCGGAACATATTCATTCGACGAAGCGGTTGTTGAGGAAGAAGTAATTGGCGGAACGATTCTCCAGGATGGGGGCGTTCCGGCTACTCTGACTCTCGTGGCGACCCCCGAGCCAAACAGCGGCCTTATGTTTGGCGCATGCTTTTTATTGTGCGCGGCAATTGCGTTGCGCCGGAGACTTCCTAGCTCTTGGCGAACTATTCCTAAAATTCTTTAGACTCGCCTGTACCCGAAGCCTTGTCGAAGGCCTTGGGTAGCACCGCAACTAAATTGGTGGTCCAGCGCGTTCGGTTTTCACGAATCGGATTTTCAGCTTGACCAACAGTGCACCACCAAGCGTGGCTCCTGCAAAAAAGGCCAAAAAAAGCCCGACGAACGCCACATCTTTCAATTCATGTCCGGAAAATATCAGAAGATAGCCTAACGAGAAAGCAAGTGCTCCGAAGAAGGCACCAACGACAAAAAGTAGTAGGTTCAGAAAAGTTAGACGTAAGCCCGGAACGCATGCAAGGACGAGCAGTCCCAGAATCCCAAGGGCAACGCTGCCTATTGCAAAACTTCCTAGCACCAGCATCATAGCGGTGAAAATATAGCATCATTGCCTTCAATCATGTCGGGGAACGTCCAGGGGCGTGCCGGATTGGCGGAGTGGGCCAACGGTCAACTGGAGATGGCTCAGCACATCGAAAGTGCAATCAAATTTCGCAGCCAGGTGCTAGATGCGTTTGACCAACTCACGAGAAAACATTCCTTTCGGGGCTCGTCGAGTTTCGCGATTGCGGCCGGCAGAACGTCATTGGCCAGATGATCGACGAACTGATGGCTGGTGTTGAAGCGTTTCCGGAATCAAGTTTTGTGGTCTGGCCCGTGTTTCCGTCCCACTAGCTCACTACATTCTGCAACCTGATCGTCGATGATCTTGATTTCTAGAGCCAAGTGCGTTTCTAGAGGATTCTTCAAAAACCGTTGGAACAGTAGATTCCTCTTTGCTTTCAATTTCTCGCGCTTCCGCATGGCATCGATTGAAGTCTCCTGCATAGGGATTAACTCCGTTTAAAAAGCGTAGGGAAACCTTTTTTCGTACGGGGTTCGGGGGGGACAGTGAAGGGATAGTACTTCTCGATGTTGTTCTCGTCAATATGGAGGCGACAGTCGATTCATGCGCCCAGAAAAGACGGGCTCGATCTGGTGGGATCGGTGCTGCCAATCGGCCCAGCGGCGGTGAGCCACTTTTCAATCGCGACGCGGCCAAGGGATTCGGATTCACGGTCAGGGCTGGCATGCTGATAGAACAAGCGTCGAAATGGTGATTTAGTGCGATGCTTGGACAATGAGCTGAGCGACTTTCGAGTTGGTGCCTACCGTCTCTACAAAAACAATCTGGCTCGGGTTGAGATACATGCTGTCAGGCTCGTGCATTTCCTTGCCTCGCTTGACGAGCGAACTCTTGACCTGTTTCGTCTCAGGGTCGGTTTGACTCACGACATAGAACACATCGGTCAGGACAGGATGAGAACTGCCATAGTTCTGAAGATGACCGAAATACACTCGAAAGCGGCCCGGTAGCCTACGGCTTGGATACGGGGCAAACCGGGCGCATGTCCGCATGCTGCACAAGCCGCAAAGAAACCTGGCACCAGTAAAGACCCCAAGGCCAATATCGTCGTCAAGCACAGCCTGGTGCGTCGCAAGCCTGTGCAGAATGTTCTCGACGTTGTTGAGGCACCTACGTCGCCAGCGTACGTCGCCGGTGATGAGGACTTGGATCCATTCTTCACGACACCGGTGACGGTGCACGAGGAGGTGTGATGGGATTCTTCGATTGGTTCTCTCCTCCGAAACCCGCGCCTGTCGTGATCATTCGCAACGTGCTCGGTGAACAGATCGACATCGTGAACGCGCGCGACCTATGGAACCAAGACCTTCGTGGTCGAAACTGGAACCACGCGGACCTCTCGGGTCTCTCGCTGTACGGGGCTCAATGCGACGGGATAAATCTTCTCGGGGCTCGTTTGTTCAGAACAGATTTCCAGAAAGCGTCACTCCGCGGTGCAGACCTGGCCTTCAGTTATGCAGCTGGTGCAAATTTCCGGGGCGCTGATCTTCGGCAGTGCTCACTTTATCGCGCAGAAATCGGCCTGGGCCGACGGCACTCGTCTGCGGATTTTACGGATGCCTTGGTCAACGAGGCTACCGACATACCAGAACGTAAAGTTTTCGGTGAGCGGAGGTTGTCGTGAAGGCCACACTATTGAGCTTCTTCCTAGCGACCGGCCCAGCGAAATACCCCTTCCAAGGGATACCCTCGTCTGCCTTCCTTCGATAGCCTCTTTTTGAGGCTGTCGCGAACACATCAGGGCGCGTGTTCCCCACTCATCCCGCAGGGCAGTCCCACAGAATGAGCACTCGCCTCGCCACAGCCTCGCCAATTTACTGCGAGTATTAAGGTGCCCTTGGGAGAATGCCGATGGCTAATGACTACAAGCACTCGACAGGTAGATGGCGTCACCATCGTGGACATCAGCGGTCGTGGCGTCACCATCGCAGACATCAGCGGTCGGATTGTGCTCGGCGGAGGATGCGCTGCACTGGGCAACCTGGTTTGCGATCTGCTAAGCCAGCGACAGAAGAAGATTCCATTCATGGTTTGTAGTACCTGTGATTCAGTTACTCAAAGAACGTTTCTATCGGAGGTGGACATCCACTTTCCAAGGCTGAGAGATGTAAAGAAGAGCCCCGTCTTGGTATATCCCGAACTATTGGTGTGCCTCAATTGCGGTAGAGCAGAATTTACTCTTTCCAAAGAGGAATTGCACCTAATTGCAAAGAGCGATGCCACCGAAAACGGTTAACGGGACACCAACTCCGCCTCCGAAAGTTCCAAACGATCAGAGAGCCTTCGCGTGTCACCCAGTTCTGCTCCTGTTCTCAATCCGGAGCACAATATCCTACCCACGTGGGGCATTTTTGTATGTAGTGATACGCAGAAGAGGTGGCGTGCGCGTATCTGGACGTGCCGACTCACAACGCGCTATTCGAAATCGAGTACTAGAAGCAAGATGTCCGGTAGCGCGTAAACCCGTGAAACGAGCTTATTAAAATACCCTCGAGGCGGGATGGACAGGTCTTCCGCCACAAACTAATCTCGCAGCGAAATCGAAGGAATTCCGGATTGCCTGCAGCGTGATCGCGTCCGGACGAAGGCTTGGTTTTGCGGCAGTTTGCTCTGGGCTCTCTCTTGGGCGGATGAGAGCGCAGGTTTCGCATTCTGTCGTAGTAGAGGGGCTCTCTCTCGCGCGCAAGGGTGGGAGCCTCTTCAATCAGGAATTTGAACAGCCGCGCTGCTCACTTGTCTGCGGAGTAATTCAGCTAAAGGGCGTACAGTGGCCTTCAGTCTTTTCTGAACTGAGAGTTTCCTCTCTGTAGGATCAGCGGTGTTACATGCAAACCCTATTACAGTTGCCATCCTACTCCCGGAGAAAGACTTCGCGCGTCACTTCGGAAGGGGTTCGGGTGTATTGGAGTTGCGCGGGGCGTAGTGATGTTTCCCGCATTCGGGATCTGAGTTTTGGGGGAATTTTTGTTGAGACACATCAGCCTCAGCCTGTTGGAGCCAAAGCACAGATTGATTTTCTCGTCGAAGAAGGCCAGATCAGAACCAAGGCTGTTGTGCGCCATGTGGAGGGCGCTAGCGGAATGGGGTTGGAATTCTCCGGCGTTGCTCAAGAAGACGGCCCACGTCTGGGAGCGTTGCTGACAAGGCTTCGTCTTCCGGTAATTAGGAGACCCAGATGATGCGAAAGATCCTTCTTGTTGTTTGGATGGCATCGCTGGCTGCTTTACTCTTCTTGTTAGGATATATGTGGCTACATGAAACTACTG
>Ga0210406_10005383_pt1 | contig 13437 bp, 9 predicted proteins | sample IncBWC30MmetaG_FD_155454 | JGI IMG/M metagenome (GOLD analysis project Ga0210406, IMG submission 155454) | Forest soil microbial communities from Barre Woods Harvard Forest LTER site, Petersham, Massachusetts, United States - Inc-BW-C-30-M | ecosystem: Environmental > Terrestrial > Soil >... | reverse complement strand
TTCTTGAGCGTTGAAAGCTCGTTCATCAAGTCGTCGTCAATGTGCAGCCGGCCAGCAGTATCCACGATCACCACGTCGCTCGCGGAAAGCTTGGCTTCCTTGATAGCCCCGCGCACGATTTCGAGCGGCTTGTCCGTTCCCGCGGCCGGCCAGACGGAGATGCCGATCGACTTGGCCACTTGAGCGAGTTGCTCGCGCGCCGCCGGCCGGTAAACGTCAGTAGAGACGACAATCGGACGATGCCCATGCTGCGAAAGCCATTTCGCGAGCTTGCCGGTAGTGGTGGTTTTCCCCGAACCTTGTAAGCCCACGATCATCCACACCGAAGGCGGCCGCGATGCAAACAGGGGCTTGGCGTGTTTGCCAAGAAGGTTGGTCAATTCATCGCGGACGATCTTGACCACCTGCTGGTCTGGCGAAAGCTGCAGCATCACTTCGGTGCCCAGCGCCTTCGCGCGGATATTGGCCAGAAGTTCGTCGGCCACGGCGACGTTCACGTCGCCTTCCAGCAGCGCCTCGCGTATTTCGACGAGCGCCGCGTCCAGGTGCTCGTCGGAGAGCTTCCCCTGCCCGCGCAGGTTCTTGAATGTTCGTTGCAGCCGTTCTGTCAGGTTTTCAAACATGGTGTATTTGGCTCTTATCGCTACCTATTTATTGTACAGCCAGCCGCGCCGGGCTGCAGCAAGGGTTGCGCCTGCTGTCTTGCGGAAGGTGTATTCAGAAAGTGAGTTTGACGCCCAATTGCGCGGCGAAAGGGATGCCGACGGTAGTGCCGGGCCCGAAAAAATCTCCCAGGGCTCCCGCCGGCACACGCAACTGGTTGAGGCTGGTGATGGGCTTGGTCAGCGTGCAATCCGCGTTCAGGCAAAATGCCGTGGCGTTTGCGAGATTGTTGACCGGCGTTGGCAGCGCGGAGATATTGCTCACATAGTTCGCGCCGGGATTATTGCGATTAAAAAGATTGAAGAACTCCGCGAAGGGCGTGACCGACCAGCGATCGTGAAACGTGAACGCGCGGCTGACGCGGAGATCGACCTGAACGTATGGTGTGCCGCGAAGCTCGTCGAGCGTTGTCTCGACTCCATTCACCACGGCACGATTTCCCGCAGGGGTTGTCAGCGTGTATGGCCGCGCACTTTCCGCCTGGGCGAGCGTTGCCAATTGCATCCCCCCCGGCAATTGGAATGTGCCTACAAGAACAAACCGGTGACGTACGTCTTCCCCGGAGGGGCCATAATCTCCGGGTGCAAACGCATTTTGCGGATTGCACACGCCATTTACGTAGTCGAACAGTTCCCCTAGAACGCAGCCCCAGGTCTCCGCCCTGGCCAAAGTATAGTGGGCAGTGAACTGCGCTCCCCTTGAAACATTGCCTTGCACTGCCAGCGACAACGCATCATAGGTGGAACGATTGTCCGAGCGGAAAACATTGGCCTCTGCAAAAGCATAATTGCGGTACGCGTGCATGCCGGTTTCATGCGTGTAGTCCGCGCTGAGCATCCAGTTGGCGGAAAGGGCGCGCTGTATTCCCGCGGTGGCATGTAGCGCATACGGCGTGTGGTAGTTGGGATCAATCAATGCGGCCGGGGGAGCGGGAAGCGCGCCGCTGACCGTGCCGTTGTTGACGGCCTGGAATGCGGTGACCCAACCACTTTGCGCGAGGTCGTCGAAGTAAAGCCCCACACCTGCGCGAAGGACGGTTTTCTGCGAACTGCTAAGCGTGCGGGCAATTCCAAGCCTTGGCGCAAAAGCTTTCCGGTAATCATGTGGGATGCCGCTCACCAGGCCGGAGCCGAGCGCGGGATTGAAGCTCTGGTCGCGGCCGGAGGCGATAAACATTCCGAATGTCGTGTCATAGCGGAGCCCAACGTTTACGGTCAAATTCGGCATGGGGCGCCAGGAATCCTCGGCATAAAGGCCAAGCCGTTGGATATTTTGTGAAAAGCCGCCGTCAGTTCCCGGCCTGAACTCGCTGCCTGCCGCATAATCCGCTGAAAACTGGGCCAGATTTCCCGGTAGCAGGTAGTAAGCCGGGTTCTGAGGAAAGGTGACCAGAGTTTCAGGATTGGAGCTGAGCGCGCCGCTCAGGACAGGCTCATGGATGAAATTCGCGCCGAGCCGCCATGTGTGCAGGCCAATCGCGTGGGTCACATCGTAACGAGCCTGGTATTTTTCCTGGTTGCGCAACACGGGAAATGCCGCAATTCCCGTGACAAACTGATTGTCGCCGAAGGTCTCGAAGCCCGTAATCGTGCTGGACGTCGTGGTGAATGGAAATGCCAGCGCGAACCCCTGCGTTTCATTCCGCGTCTGCGTCAGATGCAGGCCGCCGGCGTTCAGCACCAGCGAACCAAACCAGTTCGGCGAGAACGTGTATTGCTGGCCGAGAACGACGCTGAAGTAATTGTTGTGCGAGGTGACTCCCGTGGATGGCAAAGCTCCCTGTTGCACCAGAGCGTTGTGCTCGGTGTAAGAGTCCATCGCGCCGCGCAGAAACCAGTGAGAATTATTCGACTGCGCCCAATCGAGCCGCACCGTCGCCAGGTAATCGCGGAACGGGAGGGCAACGTTGTCCGGCACGGCGATGTTGGTCACACGGGGAATCACCCCATCCTTTGCCAACTGCGCGAGCGCGCTGAATTGCTCACGGCTGGCCGGGCTATACGCGATGCTCGCGTTCTCATGCACGTATTCGAACGTGGTGAAAAACCACAAACGATCCTTCACGATCGGGCCGCCCAGTGTGCCCACATAATTTTGCCGGGAGAACGGCTGCTTTGGATCGGGCGACGGATTATCGATTGGGAAGCGCGCGTTCAGCGCGGCGGCTCGCTCATAAAATGCCAGGTCGCCGTGCCATTCGTTGCTTCCGCGCCGCGTGGTGATCACCACAGAGCCGGCCGTCGTCCGCCCCGTGTCCGCGTCCATTTGCGCGGTTCGAAACGCAAACTCCTGAAGCGCATCCGGCGAAAAATTTTGCAGAAAGCCTCCGATGTAGTCATCGGAATTGTCGCCGCCGTCGACTGAGACTTCATTGTTGAGGCCGGAGCTGCCGCCCGTGGAAACCGCGGTTATGCGCGCTTTCGTGGGGTCGGACGGCTCCACGGGCTCCGTGCCCGGCGCCATGTAGGCGATGTTGGCGAAACTGCGTCCGGCAAGGGGGATCGACTCAAGATCATCGCGGTAGATCACGGCCTGGTGCGTTGCGCTTTGCGTTTCCAATCCAGCCGTAGTTATTGACGCGCCGCCGTCCACCATAATTTTTTCGCTGGCGGACTTGGGATGCAGCGTAATCGTAATTTCACGGATCGAACTGACAGCAACAACCACTTTTGCACTCGCAGTGGTAAATCCGCCCGCACTCACGGTCACCAGATAGGAGCCGGACGGGATTTGTTCGACCCGAAATTCGCCGCGCCCATCGGCTTGTACCGCGCGAACCAAGAATTTCTCGGAATCGGTTGCCGAAATTTCCGCTCCGGCGATCCGCGCTCCACTGCTGTCCTGGACGGTGCCTCGAAGCGAGCCAAGGGAATTTTGCGTGAACGATGGGCCAGGGAACGTCGCGTACGTCGCCAGCAGCAGGAAGAAGCTGGGAAATCGTACGGGCTTCCTATTGAAAGAGTATTTCGGCATCAGCTCACGCATGAATCAGGAGTATAACTCGCGGCCCGACAGTGCCGGGGGAGACAGATGACCTGCTTGCAGTTAGATCGCATCGTGATTGAGCGCCGGGTACCTTTCTGCCTGTTCCCTGATTCGTGTTCGATTCCGACCCTTACATCGGTTACCCAAAAGGGGTACTTGCACATCGGCCATAAGAGGTGAAGGAAAAATACTCGATTTCGGGATGCGGAGCCTGCTCCTGTTCCATACAGTTGCTAGCGGGCACCAGAAGCTTGTAGCTGAAAGGCAGGGCGTCATGAAATCATTTTCCATTCTGTACTGGTACAGCGTGCTGCGGGGCCATTATCAGCTCACAATGTTCGACGCGATTCGATACGCTTTGTGGTTGTCGAGATAACCGAGATGCGAGCCTCTCTGGCTCTCGCAATTCTCTTAACTCATCGCTAAATCGTCACAGAACCAAACATTGCCTGGTTATTTCAGATATTCGTCGAACCAGGCGACCGTGCGGCTCATGACATCCCTCAGGTGATCGGGCTTCACGAACATGTGGCCTTCGCGCTCGTAGACGACCAACTCCGTCTTCACGCCGATCGTTTTCAGCGCGTGCCAAAATTCGTAGGATTGCGGCGTGGGGCATTCGCCGTCGCTGTCGCCCACAATAATGAGCGTGGGCGTCTTTACCTTATTGATGAAGGTGAGCGGCGCGCTGCGGGCGTACACCTCGGGGTCGTCGTAAACCGATTTCCCGAAGAAGGGAATCATCCACTGATCGATTTTGTTTTCGCCGTAATAGCTGGACCAGTTGGCGATGCCCGCACCGGCCATTGCGACCTTGAAGCGATTCGTCTGCGTGACTCCCCACATGGTCATGTAGCCGCCGTAACTCCAACCCGTCAGGCCGAGCCGCTGCGGATCGATTGGCGCAACGCGAACGGCTTCATCCGTGCCGGCCATAATGTCGCGCCAGTCTCCATATCCAAAATCCCTGACATTGGCGCGCGTGAAGGCCTCGCCTTCGCCAAAACTCCCGCGCGGATTCGGCAGGAACAAAAAGTAGCCGTGCGCGGGCAAGGACATGAAGTAGGAATGAGCGCCGGGCCAATTGGGCTGCTCTCCAGCGCCGGGACCTCCGTGAACGCAAACCACCAGGGGGTACTTCTTCGAAGGGTCAAAGTCTTTCGGATAGATCAGCCAGCCTTGCACGTCGAAGCCATCACTCTTCCAGTGCAAACTCTTCGCTTCGCCCCATTCCGGCTTTATTCCATCGTTCCGGTGCGTCACCTTCTGCCACATTCCGATCGGACCCGCCCAGACCTCCGGTGGATCCTCGAACGAACTGCGCACGAACGCCGCTGTTTTTCCGTCGGGAGTCAGCGAAAGACTCGTGGACCAGAACCCGCTTGTGAGCAGGGCCGGCGCATGAAACACAGAATCAATCTGGCCGCTGCCCGGGTCAATTCTCGCGACGCTGGATTCTCCGTCCACGTTTTCCATGGCGATAATCTTTCCATCGCTGGTCCACGCCACCACAACCGCCGAAGCCTTGCGTTCCGGCGTCAGGTTCCGCGGCGCCCCGCCGGAACGTGAAATCAAAAACACATCCCCGCCAACGGAATCTTCGTCGCTCATCAGTCCTTCAATGAAGGAGATGCTCCGGCCATCCGGGGAAACTGCCGGACGCGCGATTTGCAGTTTAGGTTTGTAGAGCAATTGCATTTCCGCTGAGGAGACGTTCACTGCGAACAATTCCGCGATATACCAGTTGCTGTCGCCATTCCCTTTGGCAGCGGTCAGAACGATGCTCTTTCCGTCCGGCGCCCAATTGTATTCGTAAATGTAGGTGTCCGCCGGAGTGACCTGCCGGAGCTTTCCGGTGCCAACGTCGACGATGGCCAGCCGCTGTTCAAAAAAGGCGTCCTTGATTTCTCCCGTTTCCGGTGTTTCAGCAACCAGCGGCCCGGCCTCGCGCGTGGCGTTTTCGGTGAACAGTACCGCCAGGGATTTCCCGTCTGGCGACCACTGCGGCCCGGCAAGAAAGCCTTTTACATCGGTCAAAACGTGCGCAGGACCTCCGCTCGCGCCGGTCACATAAAGTTGAAGCTGGCCGGACGTCTCGGCGTCGGAAAGAAATGCAATACGCTTGCTGTCCGGCGACCAGGCGACACTGCCTTCATTGAAATGCGAAGCTGGCGCGCCCGCGGTCACGCGAGCTGGTTTGCCCGCGGCGGAAATCTCCTGAATGTAAATGTCCTGTTTGCCCGTGGGGGCGCCTTCCTCATCGGTCCGGATTTCCACCCAGGCAACATGATTCCCGTCGGGAGAGATGGCCGCCTGGTCAAAATGCTGCGCCTTGAACAGGCTCTGCTTGGTTTGCTGAGCGGCTGGTCTCGCAACCGGCTTCGCCTCTGGAGAAGTTTCTCCAGCAGATTGCTGGGCAAGCAGGAAAGTGCCGGACGCGCACAGAGCCAGCGCGCAAACCATTTTTTCGAATCTAAAATGCATATGAATTGCCCCCGAACCACGGAAAGTTCAATCTCATACGGTATTCGGTTTCCCCATGGGTCGCAACCTGAGCCACGAAAAGCGGGCACCCCGGGGCCGACTGGCGATAGAATCACCGGGACATTCAATGCAGCAATGGAGGCCGCAATGTTTGACCGGCGAGGATTTCTTTCTTCCATGATGGCAGTGGCGGGCGCGGCCCCCGCGTTTTCGTGGAATGCATCGGGCGAAGATCCGTTGGCCGGCATCCCCGCAAAGCTTCCCGACAAATCGCTTTACGATGCGAATGAAGAAAGCTATTGGGCAGAAATTCGCCGCCAGTTTCTGATTCCGCCAGACGAAGTGTACTTGAACAATGGCACTGTCGGGTCGTCACCCGCACCTGTCCTGCGCGCGGTGTTTGATGGCTATCGCGATGCCGAGCGGTTGGCGCAAACGGATCCCGAAGACTATCCGATCTGGGGCTACGCGGCCTGGAACCAATTCCGCGATCCGCTTGCGGATTTTCTCGGCTGCACACGCGACGAACTGGCGCTCGTTCGCAACGCTACCGAGGCCAACAGTTACATCGCCAACGGATTGGACCTGAAAGCCGGCGACGAAGTGCTGATGACCGACCAGGAGCACCCTGGTGGCGAGCAACCCTGGAATCTGAGAGCCAAGCGCTACGGCATCGTGGTGAAGAAGGTAACTTTGCCGAAGCCGGTGCCGAACGCTTCCACGGTTCTGAATCTGTTTAGCGACGCCATTACGCCCCGGACTCGCGTAATTTTTTTCAGCCACATCTCCACGGTGACCGGCGTGGTTTTGCCGGCTAAGGAATTGGCGGCGCTTGCGCGCTCCAGGGGAATCCTTTCCGCGGTGGACGGGGCGCACGTGCCCGGCATGATGCGGCTGAACCTTCACGATCTCGGCTGCGACATGTACTCATCCAGCCCGCACAAGTGGCTTCAGGCGCCCAAGGGCAGCGGCTTCCTCTACGTGCGCGACGAAGTGATCGACCGCATGTGGAATACTCTGGCCACGGAAGGCTGGGATAACCCCAAAATTCGCGCCGAACGCTTTCAGCGTATTGGCAGTTCCAACGTGCCGGTGCTTTGCGGATTGAAGGCGTCCATCGAACTGGCCAATGAAATCGGGATGGAGCGCATCGAAAAGCGCCACCGACAGATGGCCGACTATATCCTGCAGGAAATGGTAAGGCGTGGCGCGGTTTCGTGGACTTCCCCCGATCCCGCGCTGCGTTGCGGCATCGCGACCGTGAATGTGCCGCCATACAAAATGCCCGACCTGGAGAACTGGATGTGGAAGGAAAGGAAAATTCGCATTCGCGGCGGCATGCCGGCCAAAATTCGCCTTTCCACGCCATACTATCTGCTGCACAAAGATGTGGACCGGTATCTGGCCGCGTACGACGATTATCGCGCTGCCCATCCCTCCGCCTGAGGAGCGCATCCAAGAAAATCGGGAAGTGCCGGCCAGAGACGCCCTTATCCTGAAATGCGGCAGGGAATTTTCTGTGACGTTCGCAGGGCGCAAAGGAAATGAGAACGCATGCCTCGTTTGATCACCAACTCTCTTCGAATGCTCGGATTGCTACTGTTGCTTTCCCCATTTCCGCTTTTTGCGCAAGACAACTACACCCGCGTCGAATTTGGCGCGCAATATTCGACCGTCCGGCTGACGAACCAAGACCTCGGCGCAACCGACTACTCCGGTTTCGGCGGGCGCTTCGATTGGAACTTGAACCGCAGGCTTGCATTGGAAAGCCAGCTCGATTTTTTCCCGGAACACTCGCTTCCAATGCTCGCCATCCAGGGCGGCCAAACCATCCAGGCTGTCTTTGGAGTGCGCGCCAAAGTTATCCAGACGCGCCGCCTTTCTGTTTTCGGTTTAATCCGTCCGGGGCTATTTCACTTTACGGATGTTCTGTATTTCAATTCGAATTCGGCGACCGGCTTTGCAGAGCGGCCCGAAACGCATTTCGCCCTGAATCTGGGCGGCGGGCTTGAATATTACCTGAACCCGCGATGGGTTTTGCGTGCGGACATTGAGGGCGACCCGTACCGCGTGCCCAACACGAAGGTGGCGATTCCTGGCGGCAGCGCTCTCAGCGTTGGGAAAATCGACGACACCACGCGGTTCAGTTTCGGTGTGGCTTATCGCCCGGGAACATTGATCGAAAACGAAAAGGAGACAGACGTACCCGGGAAGTGGGAATTCGGTCCGCTGTTTTCAACGATGTTCATCGCGCGCGAGGGGCCCGCGGACGGCGTGCGGACGGAACCCGGTTTCGGCGGGTATGCTTCCTACCGCTTCTATCACATATTTTATTTCGACAGCGACGTGCTCTATTTTCCGCGCGGCACAAATTCTTTCGGACCGCATGACGGGGGGGAAATCCTTCAGGGACTCTTCGGGCTGAAGGGCGGAATACGGCGCAATCATTTCGGTATTTTCGGCAAGGTGAGGCCCGGCTTCAACAGCTACTCGCAGGCACTGAACGGGATTTCAGCAACCGGACAGGAAAGTTTCGGCCGCTCCACAAATCTGGTGCTGGATCTGGGCGGGATCGTGGAATTTTATCCAGGGGAGCACGGCACGCTGCGCCTGGAAGCCGGCGACACGCACATTTATTTCAACACGCGAGACGTCAATTTCGGTGGAACCCCGATCCCGGTGGGCGGGGGAAAGCTGCAACACTCCATTCAATTTATCGTAGGATACGGCTGGCGATTCTGAATCCTTTTTGCCGATTCGAACCTGTGAGGTTTTATGACCAAGAAAATCTGGGAATCTGTCGACAAGTATTTGGACAAGATGCTGATACCGCAAGATTCCACGCTGGAGCAGGCTCTGGAAGCCGCGGCGGCCGCGAGGCTGCCTGCGATCCAGGTTTCGTCGGTGCAGGGAAAATTGTTGCACATGCTGGCCCGCATTATGGGCGCGCGCAATATCCTGGAGATCGGCACGCTCGGCGGCTACAGCACCATCTGGATGGCGAGAGCGCTGCCGGAGGGGGGACGGCTTATCACGCTGGAGGCGGACCCGAAACACGCGGAGGTGGCGCGAAAGAATTTTGCACGCGCCGGCGTGGAGAACAAAGTGGAATTGCGGATCGGTAAAGCGCTGGACACGCTGCCGCAAGTTGCCGCGGAAATACGCGATCCATTCGACATGTTCTTCATCGACGCCAACAAATCCAACATGCCGGAATATTTCGAGTGGTCGCTAAAACTCGCGCGGAAGGGCAGCGTGATCATCGCGGACAACGTGGTGCGCGAAGGCGCCGTGCTCGACGCGAAGAGCAAGGACGCCGACATTCGAGGAATACGGCGATTCCTGGAAATGGTCGGCAAGGAAAAGCGCGTGAGCGGCACGGCGCTCCAAACAGTAAGCACCAAGAGTTACGATGGCTTCGCACTGGTCCTGGTCACTTCATAATTACGGGCCAGGTAGCCAGCTTGCGCGTGAGGTTCCGCGGTCAGGAGTGCTTTATTTCGCGCAACAATCCGCTGGAAACATCGTAGACGAACCCGCGGACCGCGACCTTCTCCGGAATCCACGGATGTGTGCGCAACTTCTGCAACTGGTGGCGGACATTTTCTTCTATGTTCTGGAACGCGTAGAAGAATGCGGGCGAGACTGCAGCGGTGCCGGCGCGATTTTGAATTCGGGTGCGCAGATCCTGCTCGCTGGTGAGCATCAGCCCGCAATCGGTGTGGTTGATCACCATGAACTCCTCGGTACCCAGCAGATAGTGCGAGACGACCAGCGAACGCAACGTGTCTTCCGTAACGATCCCGCCGGCATTCCGGATGATGTGCGCGTCGCCCGTCTTGAGTCCCAGGGTACGGATCGAAAGCCGCGTGTCCATGCAGGTCAGGATGGCGAGCTTGCGTTCGGGACGCGGAGTTAGTTTGCGCAGTTCGTGCGTGCGCGCGTAAATTTCATTTGCTGCGAGAACTTCATCGATGACGCTCATGGCTGGTCCAGTTTACCCCAGCCGCATCATCCTCACACACTGTAAGCCGACGCACTTCATAGTCTGCGCCGGCCCATTCGCGCCAGTTGGCTGTCGGACTCAGGGAATCGTGGCGGTCACCTCGCTGGAATAGCCGCTCTCCATCCCAGTGGAATCCAGTTCGGTGGCAACGTAGTAGTAGGTCTGTCCTTGAGTAACCGCCGCATCCGTGTACGACGGAGTGGAGATCATGGACGCGTCGACCTTGTTGTACGGCCCGCCGGAAGTCGTGCCGCGATAAACATTGAAACCGGAATAGGTGGATGAGCTGGGTGTCCAGTTCAAAGACACGGTGTAGCTCACGGAGGAAGTGCCCGTGCCGGAGAGCGCGATCGTCAGCGGTGAGTTGGCCGCGTTGCTCACCACGGTGATGCTGCCCGCAAGGCTGCCCGTTGTAGTGGGCGAGAACACGACGAGGAAGGAAGTTGACTGGCCCGCGGCCAGGGTCAAAGGCAGCCCGACTCCGGCGTTGCTGAACCCAGCTCCGCTCTCAGTGATCTGCGAGATGGAAACGCTGGAGTTTCCCGTGTTCGAGATCGTAATGCTCTGCGTCGCGCTGGTTCCCGTCGCCAGGCTGCCAAAACTCAGTGACGCCGGAGACGCGGAGAGCTGGAGGTTTGTCGAGATGCCGGTGCCCGCCAGTGGAACCACCAACGGGGAATTCGGAGCATTGCTGATAAGCGTCACGCTGCCGGAATAATTTGTGGCGGAGGCGGGCGTGAAACCGACGGTGAACGAGGAAGAGCCTCCCGCGGCAATGGAGAGCGGCAAGACTAGCCCGGAAGTAGTGAAACCGGTTCCCGAGAGGGAAGCCTGCGTGACGCTGACGGCGGCCGCGCTGGGATTACGGATGGTGATGGTCTGCGTGTTGTTCACGCCAACGCTGACGTTGCCAAAGGTGACGCTTGAAGGAATGACCGAAATCTGGGGCTGCACGCCCGTGCCGGAGAGCGCGATGGTCAGCGGTGAATTGGCCGCGTTGCTCACCACGGTGATACTGCCCGAAAGGCTGCCAGCTGTAGTGGGCGAGAACGCGACGAGGAAGGCAGTTGACTGGCCCGCGGCCAGAGTCAAAGGCAACCCGAGTGCGGCGTTGTTAAACCCAGCTCCACTCTCAGTGATCTGCGAGATGGAAACGCTGGAGGTTCCCGTATTCGAAAGCGTAACGGTCTGTACCGCGCTGGTTCCCGTCGCCAGGCTGCCAAAACTCAATGACGCCGGAGACGCGGAGAGCTGGAGGTTTGTCGAGATTCCGGTGCCCGCCAGTGGAACCACCAATGGGGAATTCGGAGTATTGCTGATGAGCGTCAGGCTGCCGGAATAATTGGCGGCAGAGGCGGGAGTAAATCCGACGCTGAAAGCGGAAGAACCCCCCGGAGGAACAGAGAGCGGCAGCGTCAACCCGGAGGAGGTGAAACCGGTTCCGGCGAGGGAGGCCTGAGTGACGGTGAGGGTTGCTGTACCGGGATTCCGGATGGTAATTGTCTGGGTTCCGGTGGCGGCCACACTGATATTGCCAAAGCTGAGGCTCGACGGGGTGACCGAGATCTGCGGCTGGATGCCGGTGCCGCTGAGGGCAATCGTGGCGGGAGAATTGGTGGCAGTGCTGACGACAGTCACGCTGCCCAAAAGGGAGCCGGCTGAAGTCGGGGCGAAGCTGACGCTGAATGATGCGGATTGGCCGGCTGCGAGGCTCAGTGGCAGCGTGATTCCGCTGGAGCTGAAGCCTGTTCCGGTTGCGCTAATCTGCGAAATCGAAACGCTGGAATTCCCTGTGTTGGAAATTGTGACGTTCTGCGCGGCGGTGGATCCAGTAGCCAGGTTGCCAAAACTCAACGACGCGGGAGAAACGGAAAGCTGGAGCGTGTTGACGATGCCCGTGCCAGCGAGCGGAATAGCTAGCGAGGAATTCGGCGCGTTGCTGATGAGCGTGATGCTGCCCGAAAAAGCGGCGGCCGAACTCGGCGCAAAGCCGACTGCGAACGAGGTCGATCCACCCGGAGGAATGGACAGCGGCAACGTTAATCCGGTGGAGTTGAACCCAGTGCCAACGAGGGAGGCTTGCGTTAAGTTAAGCGCTGCCGTGCCGGGATTCCGGATGGTAACTGTCTGGGTGGCGGTGGCCGACACACTGACATTGCCAAAGCTGACGCTCGACGGGGTGACCGAGATCTGCGGCTGCACACCGGCGCCGCCGAGGGAAATCGTGGCGGGAGAGTTGGTCGCCGTGCTCACAACACTGATACTGCCTGCCGCGCTGCCCGCCACTGAAGGTGCAAAAATCACGTTGAGCGGAAGGCTCTGGCCCGCGGCAAGAGTTGCTCCGGCCGAGAAGCCGGTTACAGTGAATCCCGCGCCGGTGATGTTCACCTGTGAAATAGTGACGCTGCCGGTGCCGGTGTTGGTCAATGTTACGGGAGACGAAGCGGAGCTTCCGACCAAGGTATTTCCGAAACTCAGGTTGCTCGTGCTCGACGAGAGCAAGTAAGACTGCGTTGGCGGAACCACGGGATTGATTCCAGTCCCGGAAACATGGATGTTCGCTGGGCTCATCCATGGTTTGTTCGTGCTGACCACGATGCTCCCGCTGTAGTTGACGGCCGCGCTTGGCCGGAATGTCACCTCAAAGGTCGTGCTGGCATGAGGGGCGATTGATATCGGCGATCCTGAACTGGTGATAATGAACTGTGGAAGGTTGCTCGAAACCTTTTCAATCGTGATACTTTGCCCGCCATTATTCGTCACTACCACATTCACCGCTCCGCTGGTTGTGTTGACCGTGACCGAGCCGAAACTCAACGTTGAAGGCGCAACTCCCACTCCGGCAAGGGCGGGAACTGGAAATAAAATCGAGCCGATTAAGAATAATCCAATAAATAGACACACCAATTTTGTCTTAGCCATTTGAGGGCAACCCTTCGCTTTTAAGTTAGGAGCGCGGCCGGAACGGAGAGGGTGGGCGTAGCGTTTCGCAGCTCGTCGTGCTTACTTCCAAAGCGAGAGTAGATGCATAGCAGTTCCATTACTACTGGCGCGCAGGCCAGAATTAGGACAGGTTGCGATGGTCCATCGGGGTCAGATGAGACCTGTCCCTGGTCGTAGAACTTGTCCGACGAGGCATTGCCCCAAAATGGGGCAGCACGAAATGCGCAGCTGGCGCGGCGCTCAAGTCCTCACAAAATAGTTGACGATTGATCGTCTTGCGGAAGCGGTCCAGTAGTTTTATCGAAACAGGAGCGGAGTGAACTCCGCCAGGTTGCGCCGCCAGACCAACCAGGTGT
>Ga0210406_10005382_pt1 | contig 13438 bp, 11 predicted proteins | sample IncBWC30MmetaG_FD_155454 | JGI IMG/M metagenome (GOLD analysis project Ga0210406, IMG submission 155454) | Forest soil microbial communities from Barre Woods Harvard Forest LTER site, Petersham, Massachusetts, United States - Inc-BW-C-30-M | ecosystem: Environmental > Terrestrial > Soil >... | reverse complement strand
ATTCACGGTGGCGCCGAAATAGTCGAGCACATCCCCCGTCGTGACTGCGATGCACGGTCCGGCATGAAGGCCGAGCTTCAACACGATGGAGGTCGCGCCTCCGCCTCGGGCGGCGTTGAAGCTTGCGACCTCGTCCTGGATCGCGAGCGCCGCGCGGACCGCGTGATCGGGACGGGAGAAGGCGGCCATGACCGCATCGCCCACCGTCTTGACGACGAAGCCGTGATTGCGCTGCACCCGGTCCGACAGAAAAGAAAAATGGTCGCGAACGAGGTTGTAAGCGGGGGCGTCGCCAAGCGCATCGTAGAGTTCGGTCGAACCCTTGAGGTCTGTGAACATGATGGCGATCCAGCCGATCTCGGCATTGTCGCCCGGACGCAGCAATTGTTCGGGGGAGAGCCGACGGAAAGCGGGCATGGCGATCACGCGCTCTCCCGTCAGCGCGTCGCTGGCCCAATTGCGGTCCTCGACGACGAAGACGAGCGGCCTGTCGCTCTCGTTGCGAATCGCAAGCTCACCTCTGCCGTTCGCTTCTTCGAGCAAAATCTCACCGCCGCGCGCCACGAGCGTCGGGATGGCGCCGTCCGCGCCGATGTCGCGATCAGCCTCGCCGCCAGCCTCGACCGTGCGAAAACGATATCGGCCTGGGCCCAGCGACAGATCAAAACTCTTGGCCGACTGCGCCGCAACCTCGCCCTGAAACTTGATGTGCCGCGCGGAGCCGGGGCCGAGCATGCACATCTCCCCGTCCAGCGGCGGACGAATCCAAGGCTCGGGATGGAAGGTCAGCTCGACGTTGCGGTTGAAATTGCGCTCGTAGTCGATGTTGCAGGAGGAACAATGCGCGCCTTTGGCCAAGTCCTGCAGTCGGCTCACGCGGGACTTCGCGCCGCGGCAGCGCGGGCAGAGCAGCTCCCATCCCATTGACACCACGCCCTTCCGCGCCGCGGCCAGAAACAACTCGACGGCGTGGACTGGCGGGGCAGACCATAGTTTCGCCAGCGCTACGGGGCGAATGCCGCGCAGATCGACGATCGGCGCATGGCGCAGGTAGTCGATCAGGTTCGGTCCAAGGGCATGCGAGTCTGGATCGCCAGCGAGTTCCGCGCCAAGCGCATCGAGTCGCTGTCGGGCGGCGGGCTCCACGAGATCCTCGGCGCTCCAGCCCGGGACAAGCGCTGAACCGTCGCTCTCGCGAATGATCCGCTCGATCCCCGCCGCAGCCTTGCCGAACTCGGTGTCGAAGATGCCTGCATGCTTCACCACGAAGCCCAAGAGGCCGGCGGGCTCGGCCATACCAGTGAAGATCAGCCGGCAGCCTTCGCCTTCGGCCATGAGCTCGCAAACCCATTCCCAGCGCCGCATCGGGCCGTTCTGGTAGTTTCGGACTTGGGAAAGGCGGTGATTTTCCTGCCATTCGCCAAAATCCTCCTCCCATCGCGCAGGGAAAAACCCGAGCTTGCCCTTCACGAAGCGGCGGACACGGCCCTGACCGTCGACCCGCTCGTCAAACTGAACGGGGGCGTAGCCGTTCAACTCCCAAAGGCGGGCGGTGTCGGAAACAAACGGCCAAATCGCCGCTGGCGGCTTGGCGAAATAATGCTCGCGGCGGTAGTGGTAGATGGCGCTGCTATTCCCTTTCACGCCGCCCTCGCCCGCTCCTGCCATGGGGCGTCTGCCCCTTGGGCATAGACATAAGGACGGCTCCGGGGTTTGTCTTGGCTCCCTGCCCTACGTGGGTCCGCAATGCGGCCGAACGCCGCTCGTTGCGGTCTAATTTTTCCATGAGTTTGGGCGGAAGGCGCGGGGCTCCTTCTCCAGGCTGTGCAGAAACTCACGGTGAAGCCGCGCGCGAGAACGAAGTTCGCGGCTCAACAGAGCCGGTGTCAGCCATCGCCGGCCAGCTTCCCCGCACCGGACGGTCAGCGCGTCAGCACGAGGTGGGTCGCCAGCTCCGTTGGGACCGCCTCCGTCACCCGATAGCCAAGGGCTGGCAGGTCAATGCCTGCGAACAGGGATTCACCACGGCCCAGAACGACGGGCGACATCGCCAGGTGCAACTCGTCGATCGCTCCTGCGAGCAGGTACTGGCGGATCGTCGAAACTCCGCCGCCGATCTTCACGTCCAGGTCGCCCGCGGCGGCCTTGGCCTGGGCGAGCGCCGCCTCGATCCCGTCGGTGACGAAATGGAAGGTCGTCCCGCCCTCCATCACGATTGGCGCCCGGGCGTGGTGGGTGAGGATGAAGGTCGGCGCGTGATACGGGGGATTGTCGCCCCACCAGCCCTTCCACGCGTCGTCCGGCCATTCGCCGCGGATCGGGCCGAACATATTGCGGCCGAGGATGAAGGCGCCGAAGCCTTCCGCCGCGGCGCGGGCGAAGCGATCGTCAGTCCCGCCGTCTTTCCCGATCATCGATCGAAAGGTCCGGGTCGGGTAGAACCAATTCATCAACTCCTCGCCCCGCTTGCCGAGCGGATGATCCAGGCTCTGGTCCGGGCCGGCCCCGAAGCCATCGATGGACACTCCAAAAGCCGCTACGCGCACCTTGCCCATGGAGGCCTCCGTCTAATTGTGAACTGCAATCAATTCAGTTTTAGCAGACTGGTTCGATCCGTCAGCAGTTGATGGAAGAGGGCGGCGCACCACTCTGGAGCGCCTCGCGGACGAACTGCGCTACGTCCACCTCGAAACACCTCTGCCCGAGGGCCGCGAGAGCGTCATCGCTCGTCTACAGGCCGCGTTCGAGCAGATGGCGGCCGACCAACGAAACGAGGCGAGCCGTCAAGCCTGCAATAGCGCGTGGCGCAGGTCCGCCGCCCAGCCTCATGGGAGTCCGGAAGCCAATTTGTCGACCCGCTTAGCCAGGGCTAGGCTTGAAGCACGCGTGGGATAAGTTTCTGCACAGCCTGTCTCGCAATGCCCCGCCAGATGTCGCCGCTCCGCAAGTCGACAGCAACCTCCAGAACCCCGTTGGGCGATAGGGCTTCGGTTGCCTTCAACGTCACGAGAATGGTTTTTGCCTTGTCAGGTGCCGATCAAGTGGCGCAGTCTGTCACGGCTGCCATTTTGCTCAAGTGGGATGGGAGGGAATTCGAATGTTTCCGGCGTTCGCAGAGACGAATAGCGGCGGGCGATTATTCTACTGGAATTTAGACGGAAGCGTAGGGTTGCACGGGGCCAACAAATTCGACGATGTCATGTTCGTTCAATGGTGTCTCTACAAAGCGGCCAAATGGAATGGTCTTGATCGAGTAGCAAAGGTGACGGCTGGGAATGTAAAAGGGCCGTCAATCCGAGAGGCATTCGCCAAAACGAATGTCAATGGAAGCTGCACCGGTATGCAAACCGACAATCTTGTTGAGAAAATCACATTTCTTCAGTCGCTTATCTCGGTGGATATGGATGGCCGAGTCGACCCAATGCTGAATTCAGCGCGGTACACGACCTCTATAGGGAGCAAAGACGTTTATTTGATCATGAGGTTGAATCAAATTCTCAAAGAAGTCCACCCGCGAGAATATCCGCGGCTCGACCTCATGCCGGAGTTCATCTGGCGCATCTCGGATAAAGTGAAACCTGTTTTCTGGAATTGACGGGCGAAAGTCAGCATTAATTCATCTGTATTGTATGTTGGAGGCGCCTTCCAGATGCGCCCGGCGGGGTTTGAGCGCTGGGCTCGGTCGGGGCCGGGCGTAGATTCTGAAAAGACGCCGACGACATTTTATTTACGAAAAACTGAATTCATGCTAACTTTCCCAAATGCGGAGTTCGGCCGGAAACCGGAGAGCGGGTCCTCCCCGTGGCCTGAGCAAAAGGAGAGAATTTTTTCCTTGGATTCGGCGTGACCCATTGAAAAGGCCCGATTCGGCCAAAGGAATCCAAGGAAATCCAAGCCTTTTTCCTTGGTTTTATTTGGTTTTCCTTGGATTTATTTGGCGGCGTCCCGCGCGTGGGCCGCGCCGTCAGGCCGTGCGCCGCATCGCGCCTCCGGCTGCGTCGGCGATCGACTTCGCGCCGAACAGGATGAAGATCACGCCGACGAGCCGCGTCACCACGACGCCGTGGGTGAGGAAAAATCGCCGCACCGCCGGCAGGCCGGCGGCGAAGATCAACGTCACATCGGCGAGCAGGAAGCCAATGAACGCCGCGACGAACATCTGGGGCGCATCGGCCATTTTCAGCGCCCCGATGTAGGGGGCGACGATGGCCGAGAACATCGCCAGCGCCACCGGATAGGATTTGGGGTTGGTGAGTCCGAAGGCCATGCCGGTCGCGAGCGGGCGGTTGGCCCCGATCGTGCGCGGGGCCATGTCCTTCTTGGTCATGACCGCGCGGGCGCCAAGATAGAGGAGATAGAGCCCGCAAACGAAGCCAAGTAGCTCGAACAGCGTGGGACCGATACGGTTCGCCCCGACGATCGCCGCGACCGCAAGCGCGCCCCAGGTCACATCGCCGACCAGGTGACCACAGATGAACCAGGCGCCCGACGCGCGCCCGCGCGAGGCCGCAAGCGTGAACAGAGCGAGGAACGCCGGCCCCGGCGTCACGACATAGAGATAGGCGGCGGCGAGCGAAGCGAGGAGGATCTTGGGATCGGTCATGTGGACTTGTCCTCGATCAGCCGCCTCAGTTTGTAGAGGGCTTCGAGCGCGTCGCGCGGGCTCATCGCGTCGGGATCGAGCGCCATGAGCGCCGTGCGCATCTCGTCAGGCGGGGGCGCCGCAGGCGGCTCACGTGGCTCGTAGGAGAAGAGCGGCAGCGCATCGAGCGAGCTGCTCGCGCGCGTCGCCTCGAGGCTGGCGAGCACTTGGCGCGCCCGCTTGACGACGGAGGACGGGAGGCCCGCGAGCTTTGCGACCTGGATGCCATAGGAGCGGTCGGCGGCGCCAGGGACGACCTCATGCAGGAAGGCCAGCGTTCCCTTGAACTCGGTGACCCTCATGGTGAGGTTGACAAGCCGAGGCAGCGTCTCGGCAAGCCCGGTCAGCTCATGAAAATGGGTCGCAAACAACGCGCGCGATCGATTGACGGCGCTCAAGTGCTCGACGCAGGCGTAGGCAATCGAGAGCCCGTCGAAAGTCGCCGTGCCGCGGCCGATCTCGTCCAAAATCACCAGCGAGCGCGCGGTCGCCTGGTTGAGAATGGCCGCGGTCTCGACCATCTCGACCATGAAGGTCGAGCGGCCGCGCGCGAGATCGTCCGCAGCGCCGACGCGCGAGAACAGCCGGTCGACGATCCCGATGTGAGCGCGAGCCGCCGGCACATAGGCACCCATTTGCGCGATCAGCGCGATCAGCGCGTTCTGCCGGAGATAGGTCGATTTACCCGCCATGTTGGGGCCGGTGACGATGGCGATGCGGCCGCCCTCCCCCGCCTCTCCCGTGAGATCGCAATCGTTGGCGACGAACGGCTCGCCCGCTTCTTTCAGCGCCGCCTCGACCACCGGATGGCGCCCGCCCTCGATCTTGAAGCTCAACGAGGCGTCGACCAAGGGCCGTGTCCAATTGCGCTTGACCGCGAGCTCAGCGAGCGCGGCGGCGACGTCGATCTCGGCCAAAGCCGCGCCGAAGCCACGCAGGCGTTCGCCCTCCGCGACACAGGCCTGACGCAGGCGCTCGAACGCCTCGAGTTCGAGCGCGAGCGCGCGGTCGGCCGCAGACGCGATGCGCGACGCGAGATCAGCAAGCGCGTTGGTCGAGAAGCGCATCGCGCCGGCCATCGTCTGGCGATGGATGAAGGTCGCGTTATGGGGAGGCTTGAGCAGCGTCTCCCCCGCCGCCTGCGGGGTCTCGATGAAATAGCCAAGAAAGTTGTTATGCTTGATCTTGAGTTGTCTAACGCCGGCTTCGTCGGCGTAGGACGCCTGCAGCCCCGCGATCACGCGACGGCTTTCGTCACGCAGGCTGCGCGCTTCGTCGAGCGCGGCGACGGCGCCCGAGCGGACAAACCCGCCGTCACGCTTGAGAAGCGGCAAATCGTCGGCGAGCGTGGCTTCGAGATCGCGCTCAAGTTCGGCGCAGTCGGCGCGCAGCCGCGCATAGGCGCTCAGCAATTCGGGTGGAAGATCCTGAGTGGCCTCGAGAATGCTGGCCAGCGTCACTGCCGCGGCGAGGCCGTCGCGAACGGCGGCAAGGTCGCGCGGGCCGCCGCGGTCGAGGGCGAGGCGGGCAAAAGCCCGCAGAAAGTCGGGCGCCTGCATGAGCGCCCGGCGCAAGGCGTCGCGCATCGGCGCCGCCTCGACCAGGAAATCAAGCGAATCGAGCCGCCGGTTGACGGCCTCTGGATCAGTCAGCGGGCTCGCCAGCCGCTCGGCGAGCAGGCGCGCCCCGGCCGGGGTCACGGTCAGATCGATCGTCGCCAGGAGCGAGCCGTCGCGCGCGCCGCTTAAGGTTCGTGTGAGCTCGAGGTTGGCGCGGGTCGCAGGATCGATTTCGAGACTCGCCCCGCGCGCGCGCCGCGTCGGGGCCGAGAGCGCGGGCCGGGCCTCGAACTGGGTGCGCTTGACATAGGCGAGCGCCAGTGCGGCGGCAGCGATCTCGGCGCGGCTGAACGCGCCGAAGCCGTCGAGGGTTTCGACGCCATAGAACTCGCAGACCCGGCGTTCAGCCGCTGCGCCGTCGCCGCCGTCACGCATCAGCGGCGTTGCCGGCACGCGCATCGCGCTGACGATCTGGGAAAACAAGGGTTCGTCGTATACGGGCTGCGATGCGACGACCTCGCTCGGCTCCAAGCGCGCGGTCTCTGCGGCGAGGCCCGCTTCGTCCGTCTCGCTGAGCGCAATCGAGCCGGTCGACAGATCGAGCGCGGCGAGCCCGTAAGCCTGCCGTCCCTCGCTCGCGCGCACCTTCTGGACGGCCACCAAAAGACGCGCCCGGCCGGGCTCGAGCAGCCGTTCCTCGGTGATCGTGCCGGGCGTGACCAGTCGCACGACATCACGCTTGACGACCGACTTCGGTCCTCTTTTTTTCGCGGCCGCCGGATCTTCCATCTGCTCGCAGACCGCCACCCGGTGGCCAAGCGCAATCAGCCGGTTCAGGTAATCGTCAGCGCGCTCGACAGGCACCCCGCACATGCGGATGTCCTCGCCCTCGTGCTTGCCGCGCTTCGTAAGGACGATGCCGAGTGCCCGGCTCGCGATTTCCGCGTCGTCGAAGAACAGCTCGTAGAAGTCGCCCATTCGGTAGAACAACAGGCAACCCGGATTGACCGCCTTGATTTCCAGATATTGCGCCATCATCGGCGTGACGCGCGCGCTGGTCGTGCTGGGATCGGGGCTGTCGCTGGCGTCCATCGCCTCCAGCCTACCAAATCCGCGGCTGCCGCGCAGGATCGGCTAAGAGATATCCACGGGCGCCGTGATCAAGCTGCTGTTGCCGTCGCCAAAGCGTCGCGGCGCGCCTTCATCGCCTTGGCGGCCATCGTATAGCCGCCGCCGGCACCGTCGACGAAATGGACGTGGCCGCGTTGGGTCGCCGAGGGAACAAAGCACGTCACCTGCGCCGCCCCCTGCCGGAAGACGCCCCAATGGACAAACGCGTCCGCGGCGGCAAGCCGAGCCTCGAGCGCGTCGGCGAACTCGGGGGAGCAGTCGAGCGTCATGCGCAGGCCGTCGTCGAACTTGCGAAAATCGGCGTTGGCGACAAGCTCGCTCGCATAGGTCGCCGCGTCGAAGCGACCCACTTTGAGCTTGAAAGAATGGAGGAAGATCGCGATGCAGTAGCCGCGAATCGCCGCGATACGCGCCTTCGCTTGCGACAGCCCCGCGGCCTTCTTTACCCGTGTCTCAAGCGCGATCGCCCTGCCCGGGTTCCCGGGCCGCAGACTCATCAAAGTGACTGGCCGCTCGCTCGACGCGACGGCGAGCGACGATTTGACGATCTCGTTGATGAGCGGCGCAAATCTCGCGTCGTTTCCGCGCGGCGCAACGATCAGCGACAGGACAAGTCCGTGCTTCGCCGACGCCACGCCCCAACGGCAAGAGAGACCGGAAAGATCTGGCCGGGCGCCCGGGTCCCCCAGCGGCAGAGCATAAGCGCCGCGCTTGGCCGCAGCGTCGAACCAGGTCAGGCCGCCGCCGGCGAACATCGCATAGACGCAAGGGGGAGCCGCGGCGAAGCGTGCGACCCTCACGTCGTATCCCGCCGCCCGGATTTCGGCGACCGGCGCCATCGCGACGCGTAACTCGAAATGAAACTCTTCACGCGCGAAAGCGGCCATCGCCTGAAGCGCCTTGGCGGCGGGGGCCGCATCGGACGACGACACGGCGAAGCTCGCGCCGTCGCCGCCAAAGACGAAAGGAAACGGCCGCCGGTCCAGCGCGTTGGCGACGGCTGCGATCGCGCCCGCGCCGACCATGTTGACGGCCTTGTAACGGCCATCGGCGACGGCTTTGGTCGAGCCGACCACGTCAGCGAAACCGACGACCCAGTCGTCCGGCAGCGGACTATAGTTCTCGCCCCTCACCGCGTCGGCAAAATTGTCGAGCACCGGAATGGTCTCATAGAAGTCGTCGGCCATGTCCGCCCAATCTTCGCGCGAGAAGCTCCAGACTAACGCGAATACGGATCGAATGCGTCAGAGTTTCGAACGCAACTCGCTCTGGATCAGGGGCCCGGCTCCCGCGCCCAGCGTGACATCCTGGCCGCGCTCGATCGACCGGCGGACAAACGTCTTGGCCTCCGCCACAGCCGCCGGCAAGGCAGCCCCGAGAACTATGTTGGCGGCGATGGCGCTCGAGAGCGTGCAGCCGGTCCCGTGAAGGTTTTGAGAAGCAAGTCTCGGCGCCGCGAAACGGCGAATCGTGCTCTCTGTCACCAGAAGGTCCACCGCTTCGTCGCCTTCAAGGTGCCCGCCCTTCATCAAAATCGCGCGGGAGCCAAGCTTCAGCAGCGCGGCACCCTGGCGCGCCACGTCCGCTTCGCTTTTAGCGATCGGCTCGCCTAGCAGCGTTGCAGCCTCGGCGAGATTAGGGGTCAGACAATCGACAAGCGGAAGCAGCGCCTGGCGGACCGCCTGAACGAAGCCTCGGCCGCTCAGCGCGTCGCCGGAGGAAGCGATCATGACGGGATCGTAAACAATGAAAGCTTGCCTGCCTTCTCCCGCCGGGAGAAGGTGGCCGACGTAGTCGGCCGGATGAGGGCCTGGGCCGGCAGCGCGCGCACCCTCACCCCCAACCCCTCTCTCCAAAGGGCGTTCGGGAGGACGCCCGTCTCTCGACGGGCTATGGGGAGAGGAGAGCCTCTCCGCCACCACGTTGGCGATCTCCGCACTGCCGAGCATGCCGATCTTGATCGCGGTGACGGCGAAGTCCTCGAGAACCGCTTCGATCTGTGCGCCAACGATTCCGGGCGGCGGGTTGTGGATCGCCCGCACGCCGCGCGTATTCTGAGCAGTGAGCGCAGTGACCACGCTCGCGGCGTAGACGCCGAACGCCGCAAATGTCTTGAGATCGGCTTGAATTCCGGCGCCCCCGCCCGAATCGGAGCCGGCGATGGTCAAAGCGATCGACAGCCTTTGCGTCACGCCGGGCGCGTCGCCGCTATCCATTCTCTCGCGCGCTGCTCCGGATCGGCGTTGAGGGTGATGTCGGTGACGACGGAGACGATGTCAGCGCCGGCCGCAAGGCACAGCTTCGCCCGTTCGACCGTGAGCCCCCCGATCGCGACCAACGGGAGCGCGCCGATGCGGCGCTTCCACACGCCGATCGTCTCAAGCCCCTGTGGCGCGAAAGCCATTGCTTTGAGCTTGGTCGGATAGATCGGCCCAAGCGCGACATAATCGGGCGCGAAGGTAAGAGCTCTCACCAACTCAGCATCGTCATGGGTGCTGATTCCGAGCCTAATCCCCGCCTTGCGCAGGGCGAGCACATCCGCCTCGTCGAGATCGCCTTGCCCGAGGTGAACCCAGTCAGCCCCGGAGTCGATGGCAATTTCCCAGTGATCGTTGACCACGAGCTCTGCGCCCGAACGGCGGCAGATGGTAAGCGCATGGTGCGTCTCGCTGCGGAGATGGTCGTCGGTCGCGTCCTTTATTCGCAGCTGGATGAATCTTGCGCCTACACCCACGAGCCGTCCGACCCAGGCCGCGCTGTCGACAATTGGGTAGAAGGAATCAAGCGGGTTCACGAGAGCACGGCCCGGCCGACTACGGGGGTCGAGGGCGCGGCCATGTCGCGCGACTCCATGGGGCCTGCCAGGAAGGCGACGCGGCCCGCCTCGATCGCCTGGCCGAAAGCGCGCGCCATCGCGACGGGATCGCGCGCCTTCGCGACCGCGGTATTGAGCAGAACGCCGTCGTAGCCAAGCTCCATCGCCGCCGCCGCATGCGACGGCAGGCCGAGGCCAGCATCGACGATCAGAGGGACCTCGGGGAAATGCGCGCGCACCGCCCTCAAGCCGAACACATTGTTGAGACCCTTGCCGGAGCCGATCGGCGCGCCCCAGGGCATCAGCACCTTGCATCCCGCCTCAATCAGTCGCTCGGCGACCACGAGATCTTCTGTCGTGTAGGGAAAGACCTGGAAACCGTCGGCAGAAAGAACTCGCGCCGCCTCAACGAGGCCGAATGGGTCCGGCTGAAGTGTGTCGGCTTCGCCAATCACTTCGAGCTTGACCCAGGGCGTGCCGAACACTTCGCGCGCCATCTGAGCCGTCGTCACCGCCTCTTTCACGCTGTAACAGCCGGCGGTATTGGGCAAGACGCGGGCGCCGATATCACGGATCAGCCGCCAGAAATCCTGCCCCTCCTTGAGGCGCGCCGATTCACGCCGCAGCGACACAGTGAGGATTTCCGCCCCGGACGCACGCGCGGCCTCAGCGAGAATAGCGGGCGAGGGATATTGCGACGTCCCAAGCATGAGCCGCGAGCGAAAGCTCAGGCCGTAGAGGGTGAAATCGGGGCTGGAAATCATGGGCCTCACCCGCCCTGCCGCGGCGCGACGATCTCGATCCGGTCACCGTCCTTCACCGGCGTCAAAGCGCGCGCTCGCGCCGGCACGAACTCGCCGTTGAGCGCGGTCGCAACCTTGGCCTCGCCGAAGTCGAGAGATTGCACGGCTTCCGCGAGCGTCGCGGCTAGAACGTCCTGCGGCTCGCCGTTGACGACGAGCCTCATACGAGCGCTCCCGACCGCTCGAACGCCAGCGTCGCCGCGCGCTCCGCGAACGCCGGCGCGAGCAGAAAGCCATGCCGATAGAAGCCGTTGACGAAAATGCGATTGCCGCGCTCCTCGATACGCGGCTCGTTGTCGGGATAAGCGGGCCTGACATCGGCGCTCATCTCCAGGATCTCAGCCTCTCCGAACGCCGGATGAAGAGCGTACGCTGCGCTCAGGAGCTCGATCGCCGAGCGCACGCTGACGGCGCCTTTCTCGGCGCTCTCGATCATTGTCGCGCCGATCATGAATTCGTTGTTCGCCCGCGGCACAATATAGAGCGGGATGCGAGGATGCAGAAAACGGACCGCGCGGGTCAGCATCACCTCACGCGAGCGGATGCGCATCATTTCGCCACGCACGCCGCGCAAGTCAGGAAGCGCCTTGCGGGCCGCCCAACCGCGGCAATCGATGACGGCTTCCGAGCCACCACGCGTTTCGCCATCCGCACCAAAGCGGATTTCACCGCCTTTCGCTCGCAAGCGCTGGGTCAGCGCCGACAATGCGACGCGCGGATCGAGATGGCCTTCGTCCGCGAAGAACAGACCTTTGCGAAAGCGCCCCGCAAGATCCGGCTCAAGCTTGGCGATACGCGCTTCGTCCACTGGCGCATGCGACTTCGTCCGCGCCGCGAAGCGATCGATTTCGCTTGCGTCGCGCGGCGGCGCGACCACCAGCGTACCCTTGCGCATCACGCCTGGAACGCGCGCGTCCCACCAATCGATCGCGCCCTGACCAAGCGCGACAACGCTTTGCGGCGCGCTTTCGCCTTCGCAGAACGGAGCGAGCATGCCGCCCGCGAGCCACGACGCGTTTGCGCCGAGCTCGTGCGACCGCTCGAAGAGCGTGATCTTTGCGCCGCGCTCGACGAGCGTCGTGGCGCAGCACAATCCCGCGACACCTGCGCCGATAACGAGAACCCGGCTCATAGGTGCCGCGTCTCCTTCGGCGTCGAGGCCCAATCATTGTGAAGCCCGTCGCCATACCGCAACGGCGCGGCGATCAGTTCGTCGACGCTGACGTCATCGAGGCAGGCGACGCTCACATTGACATAAGGGCGCCCCAGCATGTTCGGCGCGTCGACCCGGTCGTAGACGTGGACGCCGCAGCGCGGGCAGAAGAAGTGATGCGCGACAGGATTGTGGCCGAGATAGTCGGTCGGCTCGCCTGAGGCGCGCAAGTCCCTCGGCTCCGCTCGCGCGATCCAAAACCGCGACTTGGCGCAGTAGCTGCAATTGCACTTGAACGTGCCCGCGGCGAGATCGAGGTCGACCTCGAAGCGCAGCGCCCCGCAATGGCAGCCGCCCTGGTAGGCGCGCTTCACCGCGCGTCTCCCGTGTGGAACGGTCGAGCCATCGCAGGGATCGTTCTATTCCGCCGCATCGACGTAAAGCGTCCCGCCCTTGTTCAGGAATTCGCGGGACTTCTCCGCCATGCCGGCCATCGCCTCGGCTTCCTTGCGAAGATCCTGCGTGATCTGCATCGAGCAGAATTTCGGCCCGCACATCGAGCAGAAATGCGCCACCTTGTGACCGTCCTTCGGCAGGGTCTCGTCGTGGAACTTGCGCGCGGTGTCGGGATCGAGCGACAGGTTGAACTGGTCCTCCCAGCGGAAGTCGAAGCGGGCGCGAGACACCGCGTCATCGCGAATCTGCGTCGCAGGATGACCCTTGGCGAGGTCGGCGGCATGGGCAGCGATGCGGTAGGTGATGACGCCGGTCTTGACGTCCTCGCGGTCGGGCAGACCGAGATGTTCCTTCGGCGTCACGTAGCAGAGCATCGCCGTGCCGAACCAGCCGATCATCGCGGCGCCGATCCCCGACGTGATGTGGTCGTAGCCCGGCGCAATGTCCGTGGTCAGCGGCCCCAGCGTATAGAAGGGCGCCTCCCCGCATTCGCGAAGCTGCTTTTCCATGTTGACCTTGATCTTGTGCATCGGCACGTGGCCGGGCCCTTCGATCATCACCTGGCAGCCCTTGTCCCAGGCAACTTTCGTCAGCTCGCCGAGTGTCTCCAGCTCGGCAAATTGCGCGCGGTCGTTGGCGTCGGCGATCGAGCCCGGACGCAGGCCGTCGCCAAGCGAGAACGACACGTCATACCTGCGCATGATGTCGCAGATCTCGTCGAACTTCTCATAAAGGAAGCTCTCGCGATGGCCCGCGAGGCACCAGCGCGCCATGATCGAGCCGCCGCGCGAGACGATGCCGGTGACTCGCTTCGCGGTCAGCGGCACATAGGCCAAGCGCACGCCGGCGTGGATGGTGAAATAATCGACGCCCTGCTCC
>Ga0210406_10005381_pt1 | contig 13441 bp, 8 predicted proteins | sample IncBWC30MmetaG_FD_155454 | JGI IMG/M metagenome (GOLD analysis project Ga0210406, IMG submission 155454) | Forest soil microbial communities from Barre Woods Harvard Forest LTER site, Petersham, Massachusetts, United States - Inc-BW-C-30-M | ecosystem: Environmental > Terrestrial > Soil >... | reverse complement strand
CGCGAACGTCGAAGCTCTCTTGCGATACCGGAGTTCCGTACTGCGCGCCACTGAAGATGTCGAAGACTCGTTCAGTCTCCTTGCACAGTCAGAAGTTCGACGGGACGAAATAGTCGTCGAAATAGGAGCCCTACAAAGAGCAAGAGACCGTTCCCAGGAGGCATATCAGGCTGGAGTGATCGGTTTGACAGATGTGCTCGATGCCGATCGCCAGTTGCTGGTTGCGAGGGACGACCTAGCACTCACCAAGGAAGCTGCAGCCCAGGCCGCGGTCGGATCCTTCCGCGCACTCGGCGGAGGATGGACGCCTTGAATTTGCGGCCTCGCGTGGTTCAGAGAGTTCCATGCATAACGGGCGCTAACGCACCAACCGAATCTGTTCAAAAACGCGCTGAGAAGTTGATTGCACTTCGACGATTCTGGAGTGAGAAAACTGTGACCGTCATGAAATTCATCGCATTGGGATTGGCGTCAGGCTTGGTGGCCTTGGCAGGCTGTTCGAAGTCCCCGGAACTGGACCCGAGAACTCAGCCCATCTCGGTACTCGTAGCTCGAGTTGGAGCCCCTATCGCAGAGACCGAATCATTCACGGGCGTCGTTACTGCGCGGGTTCAAAGCGATTTGGGTTTTCGCGTTCCGGGCAAGGTAACGAAGCGTTTTGTGGATACGGGTCAAAAGGTTCACCTCGGCGAGCCCCTCATGCAAATCGATGTGACAGATTATGCGCATGCCATCGCAACACAAACGGAGAACGTTGCGGCTCTGAGAGCGAAGGCCAAGCAGGCGGCTGCAGATGAGGTCCGTTACAGAGGCCTTGTATCGACCGGAGCGATTGCTGCTTCAACTTACGACCAAGTCAAGGCAACGGCCGATGCGGCCCAGGCACAACTCGCCTCCGCAGAGGCGCAAGAGAGAGTTGCAAGAGATCAGGGAGACTACTCTCTCCTTCTTGCCGACTCCGACGGCACCGTTGTGCAGACACTGGCTGAGCCGGGCCAGGTCGTGGCCGCGGGACAAACGGTTGTCAAATTGGCTCACGCCGGCCCCCGCGAAGCTGCAGTCTACCTTCCGGAGACGCTTCGACCGTCTCTCGGCTCGGAAGCACATGCAGTCCTGTATGGAGAAACTGCGAGCGTTCCTGTCCGGTTGAGACAACTGTCGGATTCTGCGGACCCAGAGACCCGCACCTTCGAAGCCAGATATGTTCTTGCTTCCCTCGGCGCAAACGCGCCGCTTGGATCTACAGTGACCGTTCAGGTCCCCAAGAAAGACTCTTCCGATCCAGAAGAAGTTCCCATTGCTGCGATCACCGACCGCGGCAATGGGCCTGGGGTCTGGGTTCTCAATCAAAAGACCTCCACAGTTTCGTTTCAAAGGGTCAAGGTGCTTCGTTTGAGTGAAGAGGACGCCATTCTTTCGGATGGCGTGCAGCCGGGAGAGCAGATAGTCGCGCTAGGCGCACATCTTCTTTCCGATGGGCAGCACGTCCGTGTGGCAGACGCGAAGGTGGCATCCCGATGAGCAAATTCGAAATCCAGGAACCGCATTTCGAAAAGGAAAGGAATGCGAAGAGTGGAATTAACCTCTCTGCGCTTGCGGTCCGTGAGCGATCCGTCACGCTCTTCTTCCTCCTCGCGGTAATCATTGCCGGAGCATTTGCATACTTCAACCTGGGGCGTGCCGAAGACCCCAGCTTCACGATCAAGGTATTCACCGTGACGGCGGCCTGGCCAGGGGCGACTGCCCAGGAGATGCAGGATCTCGTAGCTGAGCCGCTGGAAAAGCGGATGCAGGAACTTACTTACTACGACCACGTGGATACATTTACCCGACCAGGCCTAGCATTCCTGACAGTTACGCTGAAGGACTACACACCTCCCGAAGATGTTCGGGAAGAGTTCTATCAAGGCCGCAAAAAGATTCAAGACGAAGCCTCGAGGTTGCCTCAAGGAGTCTTGCCGCCGGTCCTGAATGACGAATACACAGATGTCACGTTCTCTGTGTACGCATTGGAAGCACCCGGACTACCGCTTCGAACGCTCACGCGAGAGGCGGAAACTCTGAGGCAGGATTTGCTGCATGTTCCAGGAGTCAAGAAGGTCAATGTCTTCGGAGAACGGCCAGAGAGGATATTTGTTCAGTTCTCCTATGACCGGATTGCAACTCTGGGAGTGAGTGCGCGCGACATCTTCGATGCACTCGTCAGGCAGAATGCTGTGACCCCATCTGGTTCGATCGATACTCAAAACCAACAGGTATATATCCGCCTCGATGGCGCACTCAATGATCTGGAAAAGATCCGAGACACGCCCATCGTCTCTGGCGGCCGAACTCTGAAATTGTCAGATATTGCTGATGTGCAACGAGGCTATGAAGATCCCGCGACGTTCCTGGTTCGTCACAATGGTCAACCTGCGATGATGCTCGACGTTGTAATGACAGAGCAGTTCAACGGGTTGGCGTTCGGGAAATCTCTGGAGGCAGAGCAAAAGAAGATTCAGGCGACTCTTCCGGCTGGGATGCGCTTTGAAAACGTGACTGATCAGTCAACCATTATCAAAGAAGCAGTGGGTGAGTTCCAACTAAAGTTCTTTGTGGCCCTCCTGGTCGTGATGATTGTCAGCCTTCTCAGCCTCGGCTGGCGTGTGGGCATTGTCGTCGCCGCGGCGGTTCCGATTACGCTTTCAGCCACACTTGTCATCATGCTGTTCACGGGCAAAGATCTGGATCGCATTACCCTGGGCGCCCTCATTCTCTCACTCGGACTACTGGTCGATGACGCGATCATCTCGATTGAAACGATGGTGGTCAAAATGGAGGAGGGCTGGGATCGCATTAAGGCTGCAGGATATGCGTGGAGCCATACCGCCGCACCGATGTTGGCTGGAACCCTGGTAACCATCATTGGTCTCATGCCGGTTGGGTTCGCGCAATCAAGCGCCGGCGAATATTGCCGGAACCTTTTTTGGGTTGTCTGTATAGCTCTGTTGACTTCATGGGTTGTCGCCGTTACCTTCACTCCGTATCTCGGTGTGAAACTCCTTCCCAACATTCGCCCTATGGAAGGCGGATACGCGGCGATCTATGAAACGCCGAACTATCAAAGATTCCGCCGCGTGATCGTCTGGTCGGTAGAACACAAATTCATGGTGGCCGGAGCCGTCGTTCTCATCTTCTTTGGATCGCTTTTTGGAATGGGCTTGGTCAAACAGCAGTTCTTTCCGAGCTCTGACAGACCGGAAGTACTGGTAGATGTAACGATGCCTCAGGGTTCCAGCATTGAAGCGACGCAAGCCGCCGTGATCAAGGTCGAGAACTGGTTAAGGGCGCAGCCTGAGGCAAAGATTGTCAGTTCCTATATAGGTGGAGGCGCCGCGCGTTTCTGGCTCGCCTACAATCCCGAACTGCCGAACCCAAACTTTGCCAAGATGATGATTTTGACGCCCAATGCGAAGGAAAGAGATAAGCTCATCCTACGTCTTCGTCAGCAGGTCGCCGCAGGACTCGCTCCCGAAGCCCGTGTGCGCGCAGTTCAATTTGTCTTTGGCCCCTATTCGCCCTTTCCGATTGCATTCCGCGTCATGGGTCCGGACCCGACCGTAGTTCGTACGATAGCGGATCAGGTATTGGCGAAGATGCAGGCCAACCCGAATGTCAGGCAGGCGAACGAAGACTGGACGGAGCGCGCTCCGGTCGTCCATCTCGTTCTCAACCAAGACAGGCTTCGCTTGATTGGCCTATCTTCGCAAGATGCCGGTCAGCAGATTCAGTTCCTCACGACCGGCGTAGCGGTGACCCAGGTGCGTGAGGATATTCGCACTGTCGATGTGGTGGCGCGCACTTCGGGAGCCAATCGCCTTGATCCCACGAAGTTGCTCAACATGACTTTGACCAGCAGCGATGGGCGACTGATTCCTCTTAGTCAGGTAGGACAGGTCGTAGTCAAAGAAGAAGACCCGATCCTCAAGCGACGCGACCGCACTCCTACGATCACTGTGCAGAGCGATCACGATGAATCAGTTCAACCGCCACAAGTGACTGCAGAGGTGTTGAAATCCATTCAACCCATTATCGCCAAGCTTCCCGACGGGTACAGGATCGAAGTTGGGGCCAATGCAGAAGAATCAGATAAAGCAAACGCAGCGCTTGCCAAGGTATTCCCGATCATGTTTGTTTGCACGCTCGTCGTGATCATTCTCCAGGTCCGGTCTTTGTCCGCTCTCGCCATGACAATCCTGACCGCGCCCTTGGGGCTAGCCGGTGTCGTTCCTACACTTCTGATCTTCCACGTGCCGTTCGGGTTTAATCCGATCCTTGGATTGATTGCCCTGGCTGGCATATTAATGCGCAACACACTCATCCTGATCGGGCAAATCAAGACAAACAAGGAAGAGGGTCTCGATGACTTCCATGCCGTGGTCGAAGCTACTGTTCAGCGGTCACGACCGGTCGTTCTGACCGCATTGGCTGCGGTACTTGCATTCATTCCCCTAACGTTTTCGGTCTTTTGGGGATCTCTAGCCTACACCCTTATCGGAGGAACCGCGGTCGGCACTGTACTTACGCTCGTTTTTCTCCCCGCGCTTTACACGATCTGGTTCCGCGTCAAGCCAACGGTTCGAGAAGAGGAGCCGGAGGCGCAGCCTGCCTACTGAGTGGGCGCGCCACTCGCCACTGACTAAATTGCGAACTCTTCTGATGATGGGCCACCTCAGGAGACACGACTCCAGCGCAAGAGTTGACCAGTCTGTAATATCACCGCGCTGCTCTCGGGCGAGCGTCGAATCAATTCCTGGAGGTGTTGAGGATCGAGCCTTGCCAAGTGGCAAGCTGTCTTCGCGCGGACGGAGGCGGGAGCCGCCGTTGCCATGAGAATGGCCAATTCGCCAAAGAAATCGCCCCGATTGTGCTCTGAGACTTCAGTTCTACGCCCCATTACGTCTTTGAGCACTTCCGTGGTTCCTTCCATCACAACAAAAAAAGGAGTGGGCTCCCCTTCGTGTATGAGGTACTCATCCGGTTCCAGATGAAGATCGGCAGCCTGCTGCGAGAGCCACATAAGGTTCGCGTCGTTCAAGCACGAAAAGATTGGTAGCTTCTTCAACTCCGAGGATGTCAGCATGGCGACTGGTGTCCTCCTTTCTGTGCGGGTAGCGCGGGTCCATCAAAGCAAGATCGCGTCCTAGCCTGGAGGTGAGTTCCTTAGGTTCTCGCTCTCAGCTTAAGAGAGATTCTCAGCTAGATTCTGATTGAATCTAATCTGGCCGCTCTTGTCGGCTGACTTCATCCGGACCTCGAATGCAAATGTGGAAAGCTGTTGTTCCGAAAAGCCTACGATACGATCCCTCCCGTTCTCGTCGATACCCTGCAAAAAGACATAACCTGCTTCGCCTCGGTAGACGAATCTACGAACAGTAATCGTTCCAATCGATGTGTAAAGGATATAGACCGCATCGTCTGGCTTTTGGATGAGGGATCGAATATCTCGATAAATATCCCAAAAATGTGAGTCCATTGCTCCTCCTCGTTGAGTGGGACTCCGGTAGCCAGCGATACCAAGCCGATGAATCTTGTAATTCTGAGTTAGGCCCGGTACCCAGGATTCACATATCGGTCGCCATAAGATGCACTGAAGTAACGAGAGTGACGAATTCCGGAAATGATTCGAATTCAGTCATCAAATGCTCCCATTCACGCATAAATAACGGGCTCCGGAATCTCCGTTCAGCGGAACGCAGCATCAACTCCCACATCCGTTTTGGTATACGGTGTTCGCGAAATAGAAGATAGGTTAAGGAGACCAGGGTGCAGAATCGTAACATCGAGATGCTTAAATCGTCCGTCCGCCCAGGAAGCTCCGTGCCAAGTGGCACACTCAGCCAGAATCTCGCCGAAGAGTTCTTCAACAGTTCGTCATACTGGGCAGACATTGCCAAGAAGATCTGCGTCTTCACCTGCTCACGGTGATTTAAGACCGCGACAACCACGCCGAGAACTCCCATCAGAAACGACAATAATGTTGCGTATTGAATGATGTGTCCAATGTTCATAGCAATCACGCATGCAACCCCGATATTGCGGGCATCTCTGCCGATTTCTCTGAAGCGGCCGAACCCGTGTGCTCCGCTTGTTCCCAACGGATCAATTTCAGATCCAGCACGACGAAGGAGTAGAGGACGGGGACCAGCCCAAGCGTCACGAAGGTGGCTATCGTCAGGCCGCCGATCTGCGCATAGCAAAGCGGTTCCCACAGCGGACCGCCGTGCGCAGCCAAGGGAAACAGCGCAATCACTGTGGCCGCGACCGTGATCATGACCGGCCGCAAACGAAGGATGCCTGCGTCGATCAGCGCCAACTCCAGGTCCTCGCCCGCTTCTCTTCGCTCCTCGATGAATTCAAACAGCACGATGATGTGGCTCACAATCACCCCGATGAGGCTGATGATTCCGAGGAACGCCATGAATCCGAATGGCTGGCCCATGATGGCCAGTGCAACGACGGCCCCGACAATGCCATATGGAATGGCCGCAAAGACGATCAGTGGCTTGAACGCATGCTTGAACTGCGCAAGCAGAGCCAGATAAATGGCACACACGCAAATCACAAGCACTGTTGTAAGGTCACCAAAACCACTCACCTGCTCTTTTTGCTCGCCAGCAAAGCGGAAGATAAACCCGCCAGGGAGCTGTTTCTGGAACTCCTTCAACTTTGGCATCGCTGCCGAGATGACTTCCGAAGGAAGATGTCCCTCGCCAGGCCAGCACTGCACGGTGATGGTCCGGTACTGATCGAAGCGTTTGGTTTTCGACGTTACCGGTTCCAGGGAAATCGTCGTCACCTGATCGACAGGCACCGGAGGCGTGCCCTGCCGGGAGAAGACATACAGACTGTGCAGATCGGAGAGCTGGGCCCGCTCCTCCATTCGCATGCGCCCAACAATCGGAATCTGCTTGTCGCCGTCTCTCAAGACTCCAGCCGTAACGCCGTGAAGTGCCGCATCGATTGAGTCGGAAACATCTGCGTTTGTGACATGCGCCATGTTTGCCCGGTCAGCATCGACATGCACTACTTCTCTCGCGCTCGGCTCGCCCCAGTCGTCTCGAACTCTGGCTGCAATCGGGACGTCGCGGAAGATCTGCTTCAGTTTCTCGGCTTCTGCTCTGAGGCGCGGCAGATCTTCGCCGGAAATTCTTACCTGGACCGGTATCCCAACCGGCTTGCCTGTTTCGAGGTTCCGCGTATCAATGATTGCTCCAGGAATTTGTCTGTCTAATTCCGGCTGCAAGAGAGCGAGAAGAGGTGTCGTGTCGTGATTGTCTTTCGTTCGCAGAATCACCTGAGCGTAGTTGGTTTGCCTGTCCTCAGGCGTGGCGCTGCTCCAGAAGCGGGGACCGCCGCCGCCCACAAACGTCGTCATCGATTGCAAGACTTCCTTCGGGTGTCCGTGTTCCGGATGGCTCTTGCCATACTCTTCCGCTACTCGGCGGGTTATCGATTCCACCTGCTGAGCGACCGCGCTCGTCGCGCTCGCCGGAGAGTCTTCAGGCAGCCACACATCGATGTATGAAAAGTATTGAAGGTCTTTAGGAAAGAACTGCGGCTTCAGCGTGGAGAACACGATACCGCCCAATATCAGCAGAACGAGCGATGCTGACAGGCAGAGCTTCCTGTGTTGAATGGCTTTCTTTGCCGTTCGAAAATACCAGCCCGTGAACCCGCGCTCTCGCCTCTCCTCGATAGGAGTTTCGCTCCGGCTTTCCAATAGAAACGAACTGATGAGCGGCACAAAGGTCATCGAGACGAGCAGCGCAGCAAGCAGCGAACAACTAATGACAACCGGCAGGCTGTAAAGGAACTTGCCTGTATCTCCGGGTAACAGCAGAAAGGGCAGGTAGGAGACGATGTTCGTGACTGTCGCAAACGCCATGGTCTTGAACAGCTTTGTGGGTCCCAACCATGCGGCGGTGTACCGCGGCTGGCCCGTGCCCAGTTCGCGCACAATTGCGTCGCCCGACACCACCGGCACGTCTACCAGCAATCCCAGGGCAATGATCAGCGAAGCGATCGAGACCTGTTGCAGGTCAATCCCGAGCGTGTTGATTACCCCAAACGTAATCGCGAGCGTAATCGGCATGGACGCCGCAATCAGAATGGCCGTCCGCCAGCTCCAGAAGCCAATCAGAGCCACAACCACCACCAGCACCAGCGCCTCGATCAAGCTGTGGCTGAAGAGCTCAATGCTGTCGTGTACCTGCAGTGGCTGGTCCGAGGTCCTGGCCAAAACCAGATCGGCCGGCAATGTTTTCCTGACGCCCTCCAGATTGGCGTCCACCTGTTTTCCGAAAGAACCGATCTGTTCTCCCTTTTTCATCTGAACCGAAAGCGTAATCGCGCGCGTCGTGATCCATCTGCCGTTTTCATCGCGGTGCGTGTACTGGTTCAGGAACGAAGGTGGATTCTCGTATCCTCTGTCGATGTCCACAAGATCGCGCAAGTAAAGCGGCGTTCCGCTCGGTGACGTGCCTATCACTACATTGCGCAGATCGTCGATGCTCTTGAATTCGCCTGTGGTGTTCACGCTGACCGTGCGCCCGCGGGCGTTCAGCGTTTGGCCGCTCTCCGGCAGATTCCGCGCCGCGAGGATGTTGGAAAGATCCGCCGGCCTTAGCTTGTATTGCGCCAGGCGCTCCTGCGAGAAATTCAGAAATACGTTATCGTTCAGTACCCCGGAACGTTCCACTTTTGCCACGATCGGCAGCGTTTTGAGGCTTCGCTGAATGGTGTCGGTAAAGTCGTCCAGGTCGCGATAAGTGTACTTGTCACCGGCCACGGCCTGAAGGGTGGCAAGAGTGGTTGATGGGTCGCCAATAATTGCAGGCTGCCATGCGTCGGGGTGGAACTCATCAGCTTGCAGGTTCTGAGCAGCAGACTTCTTTAATGCCGATTGCAGATCGGAAGTGCTGAGGTTCGTCGCTACGTCCACACCGGTGAAGCCAGCTCCCGAAAAGACGTGCACGTCGGAGCAGAGCTGCTGAGCCGCCAATTGCTGGGTCACCCAGGAAAGCGTGTGTTCCACATGGCCGCCGTCGATAGACTTTGGAAAAACAACCACAATCGAACGCCGCGGCTGAGTATGCGCATCCAGACCACTCCGAACCTGCCGGATCTGTGCCTCAACCAGCTTGCTCACCCAGGCGACCTCGGCTGAATCTGCCGGCGGACTCGCTACTGTGAGCATCAATGCAGACGTATCCCCGAAGTCCTTGATGTACAAAATCGAACCGGCGCCCTGCGGAAGGTCGTGGATGGCGTCCAACCTGATCTTGACGTCGTCCAGTTCCTTGTCCCGGTCGTACTTTCCTTTTTCTGCAAGCTCGAACTGGACCATCGCCGAACCAGTTCTGGAAGAGCTCTTGATCTCCGTCACCCACTGGTTCTGAGCAAGGGCCTGCTCGACTTTTCTGGTTACCAGCTGCTCTACCTGCTCGGCCGATGTTCCCTGCCAGGGCACGATCACCATAGCCTGGCGTACAGGAATATCCGGGTCTTTGCGCTGCGGCATTTTGAGGACTCCGTAGATGCCCCACAGCAGGGCGACCGCGAGAGAGACCCAGGCGACGTGCCGCTGCTCGATAAAGAAGCGGGCGAGATTTCGTTTCTTGTTCGTGGATTGCTCGTTGTGCTCGTGTGCCATTGTTGGTCTCCTAGTTGACCAGCCGGATCGGGCTTCCATTGCTTAGCTGGTTGGTGCGGTTGACGATGATTCGTTCGCCCGGCGTAAGGCCTTCTTCGATGACAACCGACTTGCCGAAGGTCTGGCCAATCCTCACGTTCTGTAATTCCGCAAACTGCTTTCCATCGCGCTCTTTCACGGTGAAAACCGAATAGTTCGTTGAGCCCGATTCCGCCGTCATCAAGGCGGTCATTGGAACCACGGGCATGGTCTGCGCATCGCCGCGCTCAATGCGAATACTGGCGATCATGCCCACCTTAAGTGCGCGGTCCCGGTTCGGCAGGGTGACTTCGATGTTGAAGACTCGCGACGAACGATTGGCAGAAGCGGCGATCTCCGTGATCCGGCCTGTGAGCGTCCGGCCCTGCAATACCTGAAGTTGTACAGATAGCGCAGATCCTAACTTGAGGTGTGCAAGCATGCTGTCGGGAACTCCGAAGTTCACCTTCACAACCCGAGTGTCGTCGAGCGTGAATGCAGTTGTCCCGGCAGCAGCCAGGCTGCCGCGTTCCACATTTTTTTCGACGATCACTCCAGGCATAGGAGCGGTCAGGTTCGTGTCGCCAAGGCTGATCCGCGCGGAGGCAGCCTGCCCCAGCGCAGCATCCAACTGGCCCCGGCGCGCTTCGATCTGACGCACCGCGGCTTCCACATTGGCCGTGGCCGCTGTGTGCTGCTCCACTGCCGAGTCGTAATCGGGGCGAGTCATGGCTTTCGCTGCGTACAGCGCCTGCGCGCGATCAAAGTCCAGGTCCGCCTTGACCTGGTTGGCCTTCGCCCGATCGAGCTCCGCTTGCGAAGCCTCAAGAGCCCCCTGCATCGCATGCTGTTGGCCCACCGCTGTACTGAGAGAGGCTCCGTAATCGGAACTGCGCAGGCGCGCCAGCACCGCGCCGGCTGGTACTTCGTCGCCAACCTGCACGTCACGCGTTCGTCCATCGGCGCCTTTTACTCGGTACAGAGCGGCGATGTAGCCGGGCTCCTTGAAGGCCATCTGAACCTCGGTGTCCGGACGAATCTCGCCGGAGTAGCTCCAGTTTGGCTCGACTTGCTGCATAGCTACGGTCTCCGCCTGAACCGGAACCGGCTCTGGACCCGCCTGTTTTCTTGTCCCGCAGCCGGCGAGAACGGAAAGCGCAGCCAAACTCAAAATTCCAACGAATACTCGCATCATTCTTCTCCTATCGCCTTTTTCAAATCGGCTCTGGCCTTCCAGAAGGAAGTGAGAGCCTGTTGCTGCTGGCTGTCCGCAGAAGCCAGGTCCGACTGTGCTTGAAATAAATCTCTGCTTAATGCCGCCTCGCGCTTCACCTGCTGCTGAACCTCTTCAAGCTTCTGTCGGGCCGCGCGCTCGCTTGCATCGCTCAAGGCCAGTCGCCGTCGGGTGTTCTCCAATTGCCGGCCCGCATTTCTGACCTCCAGAAGAACGGCGCGTTCCGTGGCGCCGACTCCAACCTTGGCCTGTTCTTCCTGCGCTCGCTTTCCCCTATACTCCTGGCGCCTACGTCCCCAGTCCCACGGTTCCCACCGAAGCGACATACCCACTGTCCCGACGTTGCTTGGAAAAACATTCTCGAAATTCGCCGTTGTGTAGTAACTGAAAGCCAGACTTAGGTCGGGGATATATTCCGCCTTCTTCGCCCGCGCGTCGTAATTGGCTTGCTGCACCTGAAGCTTCGCCTTCTTCACATCTGGCCGGTTTTGAAGAGCGCTGGCTTCCATGGCTTCGGGTGTGGCGAGATCGGTATCTGCATCGCCGATCGCCGCAACCCGAAACTGCGTGTGTACGTCCCGGCCCATCAGATCGTTCAATCTTTCGCTCGCCGACGCGGCCCTGTCGCTCGCATCGCTGATGGCATTCTGTAACTTCAAAAGCTGCGCATCGGCGTTCAGCAAATCCGATTCGAGAATCGTCTCTTTACCGCGGTTCACGAATGCCAGACGATGCGACTCCCGGTAGTAGGGGAGTGACGCCTGAAGGCTATCCAAAGCGCTCTGTGCCTCGACAACCGCGTAGTAGGCACGTCGAACCTGGTCGACCACCTCCAGACGCGTTTTCACCTGGTCCTGGCGCGTACCTTCCAGGCCCAGGGCAAGAGCCTTCAATTGCAAATGCAGCTGGTACTGCGTCGAAAGCGGCTGGGCAACCGAGACATTCACTATGCCTACGGGTTTTCGCGGGATCTCGACTTTCTGATTCGTCGCCGGGATCGGCCCGGTCGCGGTGTATACCCCAAGCGAGCCCGCCGGGTAAGTAACCGATGGCTTCGTAACTAGTTGGGCGCCGAGCGCAGTGACCTGCGTATTCGCAAAACGTCTTGTCTTATTCGCAGCCAGATCGTCCGCGGCCCGGAGTGTATCGAGGGTGGCGGTCTTCAGACTGCTGTTGTTCGCAACAGCTTGTTCAGCCGCCTGTTCGAGAGTCAATTCAGGGAGGTCTGACGGTTGTCCCGCCGCCTGTTCAACCGTGGGCGGGGGGGACAGAGGTGCGAGATTCTGACCTCGCGCCAGCAGCGCCAGCGTCCCGAAGGTGAAGACCAAGCAGGTTGTTCGAGTGCGTCGTTTCATGAGGCAATGGTGCCTCGAACGCGGAAGCGGGGGGAGTAATGCCTCGTAAGCCTACGTAAGCCCTACGTAAGCTAACGGCACTGCTTGCAGCACCTGTCAGTGCGTCAAGTTTAGCTTTTTCAGGAGTTTGGCAAACCTGCGGTCAGCGTGAAGAGGATGAAAGAACGGCTCGATCGCCAGCAAATTCACGAAGTTTGTTTTGTGGTTGATCGCTTCATCCAAGCACTGGAGTGCCAGATCGAAATCTCCCATCCCGACCGCAGCGAAGCCTTCTGCCAGGGGAGTGACGTATTGCCGCCCCGCGAGTTGATGCAGTCTCTCGATACATTCTTCGGCTCGCGATAAGCTGCCTTCCTGGGCATGTCCTGCGGCAAGCAGACCAATATCCAATGGTGAGGCAGACGGCGAGAGACACTGTATCACCGTGTCGTAACGCTGCTGCTGGAAGTGCAAGAGTCCTTCATACAATCGCGCTTCAGGATAGTCGCGGTCCAGTTCGAAAGACTGTCGGAGATGCTCTGCGGCTGATGAATAGTCTCCTTTTACGTAGTGAAGATAAGCCATCCGCGCGCAGTCGCTGGCCGAGAGCGGGTCCAGTTCAGTCGAGCGGCGAAGTCCTGACTCTGCCGCCTTGATGTCCCCCTGGCACAACAAAGCCATAGCACGAAACATGTGAGCCGGCGCGTGACTGGGTTGTAGTTTTAGCGCGCGGTCATACATCCTGTCGGCTTCATCCCAACGATGCTCAAACCAGGCACGAAGTGCGCCCAGCACCGTGCATGTGTCACCGGATTCAGGATCGAGCGCATAACCGCGCTCCGCGTTTGCTTTCACTTCTGGATACACCTCACAGCCCGAGACCATCCCGAACTGGGCAAGAAGGCCGCTCGCCGCAGCCATGCCGCTGTAAGCAAGAGCGTAGTCGGGATAAGTCTCTGTGAGCCTTCGTAGCTGCTCCAGGGCTGCGTGCAACGTTTCAGGCGACTGCTGGTGAATCAGAAATCGAGCTCGCAGGTACCTTGTATATGCGTCAAGATCAGGAGGGGAGGGCCGCACTGGCCCTTGTACCTCGGGCATGTGAAGCCTGAGTAAGTCCGCAACAGATTGTGCAATCTCTTCCTGGATCGCAAACACGCCCTG
>Ga0210406_10005380_pt1 | contig 13446 bp, 17 predicted proteins | sample IncBWC30MmetaG_FD_155454 | JGI IMG/M metagenome (GOLD analysis project Ga0210406, IMG submission 155454) | Forest soil microbial communities from Barre Woods Harvard Forest LTER site, Petersham, Massachusetts, United States - Inc-BW-C-30-M | ecosystem: Environmental > Terrestrial > Soil >... | reverse complement strand
TCAGCGCCTCGAGCAGAGCTTCGAGATAACGGCGGTGCTCGACGAAACGATAGGAGTCACGCCCGCTGTCAGGCAGCTTTTCGGAGTCGCCCATGCCGATCAGGTCGGGGGCGATGCAGCGCCCCAGCGGCTCGAGATGCGGTATTACATTGCGCCAAAGATAAGATGACGTGGGATTGCCGTGCAGGAATACGATGGGATCGCCCTTCCCAACTTCAACGTACGCCATCTCACGGCCAAGGATCTTACGGCGCTGTTTTTTGTAAGGAAATGCTGCAGATATCATGATTGCTTCTCCGGACGGACTGTCGGGCTGACAGTGCCCATCGTCCGCCAAACGACTGATTGCGTTGAACGTTTTTCTTCCGGGTATGGTTTTCCGAGCACTTAGAAGATGTCCGATACTTCCTGCGGTCGCGGTCCTCGTTGGAGCGAGCGTTGGAGTGATCATGGGCCCGTTTCGACGCCCCGTCGAGCCCACCAGCGGCGGACACGCCGGGGACGACGCTGCTTTTGCTGCCGTTCACGGCGGCGCTGGAAACCGTTGCGGACGCCGACAGCGTCACCAGCGACATCATCTTCGGTTTTGCCAAATTGCGAAGCCGCCCGTGCCTTTATGAGCACACGCGCTAGTCAGATGATAACTTCCCAGTTAGGAACGCCTCGCCCAATCGTCTGTGCAATCAAGGCGCCTGCGGCGCCGACGGCGGCAGCTTCCGCCCATTCGGCCCGAGCCCATGCTTGGCGAGCAATTCCGGTGGCGCGCGACATCCCGTAAGCCCAGGCTCCGGGCCGGCATGACGCGACCAGAAACCGTTCCGCGCGTAGAACCCAACGATCTTTTCCCAGTCGAGCTGCGGCGGATCGCCGATCGCTTGCAGCGCGGCAACCGCAGCATGATCCGCCCATCGCTGTTCGTTGAGCCACTTCGTCGCCTGCGGGATGAAGCGCGTCCCGACGCTGCCGCGTGACTTCTCCGCTGCCGCGAATTTCTTGACCTCATCGATCAGCATTTGCGGATCAACGCCGGTTTTCACCAGCGCGTTGAACTTTGCTTCGGCGGGTTTGCTCGGATTTGGGATTTGGTCCGTCTCTGCGGGGGTAGCACTTCCAAAATTCATCGAAGCGAGAGTGCGCGCTTGGTCGCGTCGCGTCGGCGACCGACCGAGAGAGATCTTTTCTCTGGATTCTGGATTCTGGATTCTTAGCTTTATCCTCCGGGATATCGGGGGGGTTAACCCCCCCGTTTACACTATCGAGCAACTGAGGATTACCCCCACCTTTTCCGTTCTCGCGATCTTTTTCCGCCTTTGCCTTATCCCTGACCATGCGCCGCGAGTAGATGACGCCTTCCTCAGTCTTGCTGTAGACCCCGGCGAGTTCGAGCTCTGTGAGAAACTTTTCGCATTCCGCGTTGGAAATTCCAGCGAGCGCCGCGAGTTGCTTGGTGGTGGGTGGCCGATCGCTTACCAGAAGATGCCCATATGGCTCCCCTTCGTGCATGATGCAGATCATCTCCACCCAGAGCCCGCGTGCGCCAATTGAGCATATCCGTAGCCTGGCGTCCCCGCGCCAGTCCTGCGGATTGAACTTTAGCCATGGCTGCTTTGTCTTGGTCTTACTCACCAGCTTCCCGCTGCTTCTTGAACGGCTCAGTCATCGTGTGACTTTCGGCAGCGTCACCCGCACCCGATACTCATGAGGGCTATAATAAACGCCGCGCTCGCGATCGAAGCCGCCGACGTAATCGGTCACGGCCTGGAGATGGATAAAGGTGCCGATGCCGAGGCGGCGATGGAGCGGGGCAAAGGGATTGGTATCCTTGTTGCCGAACGAGAGTGTTGTCTTTGGCAAGCCGGCCATGTTGCGGCGCTTCATGGGACGGCCTCTAATTGCAATTGCCCGCTGGTATCAGAGGCTTCGGACGCGCCAGTCTTGGCCGACGCATGATATTCGGCGAAGGGCGCCTTCCGCCAAATGTGGCGATTCGCCCACCGCTGAACCTGTCGCAACCGCTGCGGCGTCCAATCGTGGCGGATGGCCGGCGCCTTGGTGAGCGAGTTCAGCTTGATGAAGGGCTGAACATAAGGTTCGCCGCCGGCAGCGATGACGCGATGGATACGATCCATGCACACCGCGAAAGGCTCATGACCGATCATCGTGTAGACCTGTTTCCGCCGCGGCGGGACATCCTTCAGGATGCGGAATGCCCGCGCAACATTCTCGCCTTCGGTCGCTTCATCGAAACCAAAGCGCCACGGTCCTTTGAGGATCGGCGCCCAGCGGGCGAACACCTCATCATCGAACGTCGCGGGCTCGAATCCCGAGTTGGCGTCAAGCAGTGGAACGCCCGCGCGCAGATAGCGGTCGACGATGTGTTGCTGGTAGTCCGCCGGCAGCGCCGAAAGATTGTTGTCGCAGAGCACCGGCCGCACTGGAAAGTCCGGGAGAACCGTGAATGCCTTGCCTTCCATCTTCGGCACGATGCAAAACCAGCAGCCGATGGGACACCCGCGGCTCGCGATTGTCGCCATCGGATTGTGATGAACAATCGCGTCGGGAATGTCGCCGCCGATCTCAGCGACGTCAGCTAGGAAATGCTTGCGTGTGAAAATGCCCGGCCCGCCTGCCCTCACTTTGTAGCCGCCGGCCCGATACCAGCACGCGCGCGAGTACGCCTCGTTGAGGCGCCAGGTGAACGCGACAGAGAGAAACGCCCTGTCCCCTTCGGTCCATTCCGCTAAGCCGCCAGACCAACAACCAAGGTCGTAAGTCACGCGGCCGTCCTCCGCCGCTCGATCTCAGCCTCGCGCCGATCCTTGTCGGCGCACCATCCCCATATGATTTTGTCCCGACCGATCGCGCCGGATCTCTGATCCGTGCCGCTGCGCGAGCGGCCGAGCATCACCCAGCCGTCGAACCGATACGTGTTACCGGTATGAACGTTCGCGTCTTGATAGCTGATCGCCCATGTAAAGCCGTGCTGCGCGCAGATCGCGGGAAACACGAACTCGCGCCACATCCGCAGAACGAGGCGGTTCAAATGCGGGCGCCCTGAGCAGAGGCGGCCGAGTTCGAAGGCGTCCGATCGCCGGAATCCGGCAACCGGCTCTTTCACCAACTCCGCCGCTGCGGTGACGCCGACCAGGTCGCCATTGTGGCGCAATCCGTAAAACCATTCGCGGAAAGGTGGGCGATTCCACGGGCCCATCTTATGATCCCATGCGATCAAGCAACGATTGAGATCGTCCTTGCTGATCGTATCGAACGAGAGAAGTGGATCGACCAGCATCAGGCGCTTCTCTCGCGCCTAATACTGCCAATCTCGATCGACGGTTTGCCGCTGGGTAGCAGGTCGCGCTCTCGCGCGATGTACGGGACCGGATCATTCACCCGAACAAGAATGTAACGAATGGCCCGTGAGTCTTTCGAAATCATCAGCGGCCGCGGCTCGCCGACGAGGTCCGCGAGTGCGTACTCGGCGGGAAAGCCGGGCGGGACGGCAACCGCAATGATCAGCTGGCGCGGAAAATGGGCCAGCGCTTTCTTGTTGCGGACCTTTACCACATCGCCGCGCTTGAACAGGGCGCTGGGACATGGCGGCGTCTCGCCGCGGCCGGCATTCTTGACCAGGAGAATTGTCATGCCCGCCCCTGCGGCTCCTGCTGCGCCATGACGATCGCATCCTTCTTCCATCGCTCACGCCAGGCGACTAAGTCGACGAAGAACGCCGAGACCTTCGTTACTGGATAATGGGCCAGCAGCTCGGCTGAGACCTTGCACAACACTTCAAGCGCCGCGGCCGCGTCGACATCAATCGCGTCACCTTCAGCCGACGGCCTGTCATCGGCCCGCAATGCCTGACGAACGCGGCATTCCATGTTCGAGCATCCAGAATTCGGATGCGACTCACTCATGCCATGAACGCAGACCATGACTTCCCCATTAGCGTCGGCGGCGCGCATCGGCGCTCCGCAGACCGGCGCCGCCATGCTCCAGGACGTTCTCGCGCGGCACGTCCGCCTTTAGGAACATCGGCGTGCCATCGGGCAGCTTGGTTGTTTGCGATCGCAACCCGAGCGCGCTGGCGGCAGTGTCCAGAAGAGGATGCGCGCGCAGGCGATCCGTGACCGTCTCTCCTCTGCCCGGCGAAACGCGCTTCAAGCCGATGCTCTCTCCGGTCAAATCGGGCCCGGGCGGCGCCGTGCTGTCGGTCTGCTCTGTCAACTGGTAGGTTGCCTTCTCTTCGATCGCGGCCGACACGGCGTTGAGCACGCCCGTCAGGGCCGCGGTATCGGGCCTCGCGCCATCGCCTTCAGACGCATTGCTCGCGCCGATTTCCGTCGGCGGGCGCTCTTCTTCTGGCCCTCCGGTTGCGATCTGGCCCGGATCAACGCTCTCCGTGGGCTCTGGGATTCGTATGTCACTGGCCGTCGCCGGCAACTCCACTTCAAGACCTGCGAACAGCGACCCAGGCTCAAACGTCGTCGCGATTTTCCCCAGCGACCTGATCATGTGCCGCGCGCCCTCTTCTTTGCCCATGAACTCGGCTTCGATCCGCGCACGGGCCAGCTTGACGTATTCGGGATTGAGCTCGATCAGAGTTGCGGAGCGACCGAGCGAGGCAGCGACAAGTGCGGATGTGCCGGCGCCGCCAAAAGGATCGAGCACCGCGCCCCCGGCCGGGCAGCCGGCCTTGATGCACGGCTCTATCAACTTCGGCGGGAAACTGGCGAAATGAGCTTCCGGAAAAGGCTCAGACCCAACCGTCCAAACACTCCGCTTGTTGCGAACCGGATATGCTGTGCTTGCCACGTTAATAAGACCGGCCTTCGTTCGGTGCTCCTCGGTGCCGGCCGTCTCATATGCGGCCGTGTACTTATGGTTCTTATTGCCAGAGGCGCGCCCCGCTGAAGGGCTTCCCTTCGCGATGGTCTGATTTCCGGGGCCTCCATCGACCCATTTGTGATGATCGGAACGGCCGCGTTTGGACCTGGCGATGCTTTCCTCCAGAGATGGCTCGGCGATCGCATCCCCGTCGTACAAGTACCGCTCACTCTTGCTCAGCAGAAAAAGATACTCGTGCGACTTTGTGCACCGGTCGCGCACGCTTTCCGGCATCGGATTCGGCTTGTGCCAAATGATGTCTTGACGGAGGTACCAGCCGTCGGCGCGGAGCGCGAAGGCGATAGCCCATGGTATGCCCATCAAGTCTTTTGGCTTGATCTCACCTGCGGCCGGATTATTGCCTCCGCCCCAGCGGCCCTCGCCGCGAGGAAGTCGTTTGCTCTTGCTAATGACCTCTTTGCCGCGAACCCTGGTCGCCCCAGAGGATGCCGGCGATGCGCGCCGATCGACCGAGATCAAGGTCCATCCCTATTTCTTCGAGGGCCGCGAAGGCGAGCTTCAGTGGGAGGAGCTGAAAAAGTTTCAGCAATTCACGTTCGGCTACGCGCTGACCGTCCACAAGTCGCAGGGCTCGCAGTGGAATAACGTCGTGCTGTTCGATGAGAGCGCCGTCTTCCGCGAAGGAAGCAACCCTTCAGGTCGAAGCGTCCGCTTATGCGTTTTATGGCGAGCACCATCCGCAAGCGCGCGTCGTCAACGGGGCGACGCTCCACAAATACGGTTTGCTCTCGATCCGAAACGAAAATGCGCTTTGGCGCGCGGGCAAGCGCCGGTCCACGAAGGGGCGTCGCCGATGACGCGCCCGCGTGTGAGGGACGTACGCAAAGACCCGCCCCTGAGCGTCAAGCTCGCGGTCGCGCTTCGTATGCTGGGCTTCAAACCGGAGGATAGAATCCAGTTCGATCATGATCCCGCGCTCGCCTTGCGGGAGTGGGACGAAGAAAAGCGGGACTTCATTCCTCCCCAGCACGATCCCGAATACATCGTGATCAGGACGGAGCCCGCTCACGACAAGAAGACGAACGGCAACGGCGCAACGAGCTACGGCAGCGACAAGCACGCCATCGCGAAGATTGATCGCGTCAGCGAAGCCGAGGAGGCCCTCCAGCGCCGGTTACTTGCAAAGTCGGACCCAGACATCGAAGCGCCCCGGCGCCCGCGGTCGAGAATCCCTCCCCGACGATTTTCCCGCCAGCACCGGCCGCTCAGAGGCGGCAGCAACTTCCCCAAGCGTAAGGAATGAACTCCGTGGCCATCAACAAGCTCACGCTTTCGCTTGCCAAGCCCGTATTTCAGCGTCTGGCTGACGGCCACTGGCACAATTTCCTGGCGCACGAGGCGCGCGCCGGCGACGCGGCGTTGCGCGAGTGGTTCTCGCAAGTGATCGGCCTTGGCATCCTGCTCGGACATGGTTGGGCTGAACTGGATGACACCTGGGCGCGGCTCACCCCGAAGGGCAAAGAGGCGATGACGGTCTATCTGCGTGACAGCGAGGCCGCCCATGCTTGACCGGCAACACGGCAAGATCGTCTTTGAGTGCGACAGCTGCAACGAGGTCCTCGAAACCGAGACCAGCGACTTCGTTGAGGCGCTGACGATCTTGAAACGCGAGGAATGGGATGCGCGGAAGATCGGCGCTCAATGGATACACACTTGCCCGGAGTGCAAACGCAACCGATGAGCATGAACGTGTACGACTACATCAAGCGAACCTATCCGGTAAGTCCCGAAGTCGGCAGCCGCGTTACGCACCAGGTAACGAAGCGCAGCGGCACAATCGCCCGCGAGAACGTCAGCCAAGCCCACTATGTCATGGTGAAGTTTGACGGGCAGAAGTTCTCTTCACCGTGCCACCCGACCGAACTCGACTATTTGTCGCAATCGAAGCCGTGACGGTGATGTCCGACCTGCGCGCAGCCGAAATCCGCTACCGGGTCGACCCGGCCGATGTGCCGGCCGAGAAGGCTGCGCGCCGGCTGCATCTGACGCTTGAACGGTTCAACGAGGTGCTGCCGAACCTGCTCAAGCGCGGCTTCCCGGCGGCCGATCCGGACACCGGAATGTTCGATCTGGAGGCCATCGACCGTTGGAGAAGGAGCCGACACGGGCTTGCCTCGCCGGACGGAACTGCGCAACCATCACCCCCGCAACGCAAGACGACGTGGGGAGAACGATTAGGTGCCAAAGGTGAAGCTCGCAGGTCTTAAAATCTACCCGGTAAAGGGTAAGTGGTACGTCTACGTGCGCGCAACCGGCGTGGCACTCGTGAAGGGCTTTGAAGGCAATAAAGCAGCCCTGATCAAGTTGCTTGAGACCCCGGAGATGATCGGCGCCTACAACGTCACTCGCGGCCGCGAGCCGCGCACGTATCCGGAACGCACGCTCGGCTGGCTCGTAGCCTGGTACACCGACGGGAAACAGTGCGAGCGCTTCAAGAAGCTAGCGCCGGATACCCAGGAGCGTTACAAAGAGTGCCTTGCCTGCCTGCAGGATGTCTACGACGCGCCGCTCGAGGAGCTGCAGCGGCACGACATCGTGCTGTGGCGCGACAAAGTCGAGCTGGAGAAGTGGCCGGCGCTCGCCAACCGCATGGTCACGGTGCTCTCGACCATGTTCGGGCTTGCCGCCGATCGCGGCTGGATGAAGGCCAACATCGCGCTCGGCATCCGCAGCACCTACAAGAGCGATCCGAACTCCAACCGAGAATGGCGCCCCGAGGAGTGGGCGGTCGTGATGTCGCGCGCGCCGATGCACCTGAAGATCGTCTACATGCTGGCGCGTCACCTCGGCTATCGCAGCCAGAGCACCATCGCCGTGGAGTGGAAGAACTATCAGCCGGACCAGCGGTTCGGCATGTGCTTCCGGATGGATCACCGCAAGAACGGCGAACGCCACTGGCTGCCGGCCTCGCCCGAGCTGCAGGCGTTCCTGGCCGAGATCAAGGTCCGGAGCGCCACGGGGAAGATCGCGCTGCGCCAGAACGGCCAGCCCTGGGAGAGCCCGATCCAGCTCCAGCGACGCTCGAGCAAATTTCTGACGGGACTCGCGGCCAAGGGCCTGGTCGGCCCTGGCCTGACTGAGCACGGGCTACGCGTAACCTTTGCGGCCGAGATCAAGCGGGTGACCGGCGCCAATGACACCCAAGTGGCGGCGGCCTTGGGAGACCGGGATACCCGCATGGGCGCGCACTACACCCGCCATGTCGAGCAGGAAGCGCGCATCATCGAGGTGTTTTTCACCAAGCAGGTGCGAACAAGAACGGAACAGGATTTGTCTAACAGGGAGGGTGCTGTTTAGACACTTCTGAAAATACTACAACGAAGTCAGTTTGCTAGGATATTGGCGAGCGCCCTGCTCATACCCTCCCTCCCGCGGGATCTTCTTGTTTCTCGGACAGCGCCGCCGACTTGAAATTCCGCGACCGCTTGCGGCGAATTCGTTTGAGAACTTCAAGTCGAAGGCGGCACTGGAACTGCCGCTATGTCGTTGGAATTGCAACAGGCAGCGTTCATCATACCGCTTGAGAATTCAAGAGGCGAACGCAGCCGTGCGGTGCAGCGGGCGTGGTCGCTACACCGACGGCTGCTCGCGGTTGCGAAAGACAGGTCAGTACTTCTTACACTCCGGGACGGTTCGGCCCGGCAAACCGATCTTGGCGAACACGGCCGGATCGTAGCCCAGGGTCTGGTTCACGTTCGGAATGACCTTGACGACCTTGCTGAACAAGGCGCCCTTGCCGTCGTCCACGACCTCGGTGACGAAATTGGTCCCGATCGCCTGCCGGTTGGAATCAAGCTTGATCTTGCCGTTCGGCGCATCGAGCTCGATCTTCGCGAGCGCATCCTTGAGCTTGGCCTGGTTGTTGCTGAGATCGCCATCGACCTGGCGCAGCGCCAGGATCAGCGCCGTCGTGGAGTTATAGTAGTTTGTGGCGAGCAAGGATGGGCTCGGGAAGCGCTTGTTCGGCGGAAACGCATCCTGATAAGCCTTCACGAATTTCTGCCAGCCCGGATCCTCCCAGGTGTCGGCCTGTCCGCTTGCCGCGATGGTGCCAAGCAGCGCGTTCTTGGCATTGCCCTTGGCCGACAGGATGGTCTGGTCGACCATGATCGAACCGCCCATCAGATGGGCCTTGCCGCCGGCCTGCTGATACTGATTGAGGAAATTGATGGCGTCGGCGCCGCCGAGGCCGAGATAGATCGCATCGACATCGTCCGGCAGCGCGGCGATGACGGAAGCGAAATCCTTGGTGCCGAGGGGAACCCATTGACGGTTGGTGATCTGCCCGCCGGCGCCACAGAATTCGAGCACGAGGCCGAAGACCTGGGTGTAGATGAAAGAATAGTCTTCGCCGATAGTAGCGATCTTGCGATAGCCCTTGGTTTCATAAGCGTATTTGCCAAGCCCGACCTGCCATTGGGCGCCGTCCATGTTGTAGCGGAAGAAGTTCGGCGCGGGATCCACAAAGGTCGTTTCCTGCGCGCCGGATGCGGCGTTGACAAAGGTCAGTTCAGGATGGGTCTTGGCGAAGTTCTTGACCGCGATGCCTTCATCACCGGAGAGCGGCGAGAGCAGGATCTGGACCTTGTCCTGCTCGATCAGCTTGCGCACCGCGCGAATGGCGGAGTCGGGCGTTGCGTCGGTCGATGCGATGACGAAGTCGAGCTCCTTGTTGCCGACCTTTTTGCCGAGCGTGTTCAACGCCGTCTGATAGCCGCGAATGCCGTCCTCGCCGAGAACCGTGTAGGTGCCTTCGAGCGTCGCGGTGACGCCCACCTTGATTTTTTCCTGCGCGAGCGCTGCGCCGGAAAACAACATGGCGCCGAGCGCGACCAGTCCCAAACTCCCCTTGAACATCGAACTCCTCCGTTGTGCCGCCAGATCGTTGTCAGGCATGAACCGATCGGGGCCGTGCGCGACCCTCGATCGTGGGAGCGAAAGCTAGCTGATGACGGATCATGCGCGCGCAACTTCGCAGGCGGTGGCTTGACACGCAGTCTCATTTTGAATGCTGCGCCGCAACGCGCTTTCGGATTCGACGCAAGGTCGTCTGGCGGCCGGCGCAACCCACGCGGTCGGCGCGAACACGCTGATGTTGCGCCGCCTCGCGTTCTTAACTCCGGCTTTACCACCACCGACATCCGTCAAGCGAGCTTTACCGCTTTTGAACCTCGCGATGCGTGAATGGGCTCGCGTGGGGATGAAATCGTATCGGGCGGCTCATGTTGACGAGGACTGGCGCAACCTTGCAGATCGACGCTGTGCATGCGCGCGCGATTTGTGATGAGATCGGAGATCGGCTCCGCGACGTCTTGCGGCGCCAAGTGAGTCATGAACTTCCGCCGCGCCTGCAATACTTGATGGAGCAACTGGCGAAAGCCGACGAGGAGGTTTCGCCTTCGATCGCGCCCTCTCTCGATGAGATGATGATCTCGCAGGAGCCGCCCGCTCTGCATCACGAGCGGATTGCCGCTCCGCTCGTCTCAAGCTGAGACCGCGATCAGCAGCCGGTGAAGCGCGGGTCCGGACCCTCGTACATTTCCTTGAGATAAGCGCGCGCGTATTCGGTCAGCCGGTGTGGGTCGTCCTGCCCAGCGGAAATCAGCTTATCGAGATACCGCGCGATCCTGTCGCGCGACCGAGCTAGCTCCGCCGCATCCATTTTGCTGGTCAGCTCGTAGGTCCCCAAGGCCTGCTCGACGATTTCCCTCACGCAAAGCTCCCAGCACTGCACCGCAACTTTCGCATAGCAGCATTCCGATTTCGGGGCGTCAAGTCCCCGTCTGGGTTAGTTCACCGGGCGATTAAGGGTTAAGGTTTAGGCGGCGGGTTTTCCGGCTGCTGCGGCAGGCCGTCGAATCAATCCGATATTTCGAACTCAAGCTGCGCTTCATCCACGCAGTATGATAATACTATACCGCTGCGGTGGCGATCGGCCCTGCCGTATTTGACGCCTCTGACGGCCCAGTTCGGGCCTCCTGGCGCCGCGGGCGCAACGCGCTCGATAAAAACTCCGCCAAAATCTTCGAATTCCGGATGGCTGGTTCTGACGGCCTCGGTCAAAGACTGTTGCAAGGCCTCGCGCGTGACCGGCTTGCGCGGGATCTGATCGTCGTTTTTTTTCCTGAAGATCAATTTGATTCCAATGCCTCTGGCCGCATTCCGTTCACGATTCAAGTGATGGATCGACTTCCGCTGCGGGATTGCGCTTTGTTTGCCAATGTTCCGCTCGCTCGCAGGAGAAGCAAAAATCTGACCGCTATCGACGGTTCGACGAACGCTGCTCAGGAACAAGGCAAGTTCCGCAGTTCAAAATATCAACCGATATAATCATAATCCGAACACGGCAGGACCGTATTTTTTCGTTGTGCTGGCGGCGTTGGTTAACTTGGCAAGGGGATAGCCATGTCAACTCTACAGCACAGATGTTTGGACACAGCGCTTAGTTACTCTTCGCCGTGGCCATGGGCGCTCGCGCTTGTGATCAGCATTTCGATATGGCTTGGCGCTGCCTGGCTGATCTGGACTTTGGCGGCTTAGGGATTTTTTACGGCGATCGATCGGCGCGACTTCATTGACCACACGCGGACTATTGCGAACGCAAGATCTCGTCCAGGTAAAGTTCGGCGCTGCGCTTCCACGAAAATAGTGCTGCTCTCTGTCTGCCCTTCGCAGCCAGTGCCGTGCGAAGACTGTGATTTGCCGACAGGCCGATGATCGCGTCGCGCCATCGTGCCGCGTCATCGGGATCGACGTAAATGACCGCGTCCCCTCCCACCTCGACGAGGCTTGCCGCGTTGGAGGAGATCACGGGACAACCCTTGGCCATTGCCTCCAGCGGCGGGATTCCGAAGCCTTCGGTCTTTGAGGGAAAGACCAGACACATCGCGTTTTCATAGAGCGCCGCCAGTTCGTCATCGCCGACGAAGCCGACGTGATGGATGTTGGTTCGGTGCGCCGTTGCCTCTCGCGCGGCAAAAATGCTCGAAGCGCCGCCGGCGACGACCACATCGATTCCGGCTTCATCGAGCGCCTGCGCCTCGTTGATGACGATGTCGATATTCTTGTGCTTCGCGCTACTGCCGAGCAAAAGAACATAGGAGCGTTTCAGCGTCGCGATCAGCGGAAGCCGGGCCTGTTTCGCATCCCAGCGCAGGACGTGCTCGTGGCCATTGGGTGCGATGAAGATCTTCTCCTGCCGGCAGACGCCGTATTTCATGAGCATGTCCGCTGAAAAGCACGACACGGTCGCCACCCGGAACGCGCGCCTGCCGACCCATGGCAAGAGCATCCGATAGGCAAGCCCGAAAGATCGCGAATAGCTTTCAGGAAGAATGAAAGTGTTCGCATCATGGATGCACACGATGTGCTTGCGCGCAAATACGGGGCCGAAATTGCCGAGGCTCAGCACGCCGGCTCGCGCGTAGAGCGGCAGGACGAACTGATCCCAGGCGTGCCCCGATCCATGACGTGTCCGGCAAGTTTCGATTTTCGAGAGCGACGGCACCGCGTTCGCTCCGGGCGGCAGGACCAGGCGCATGGCAAGTGCGGCAGCCGCGTCAAGGTTATCGGAAAGCAGTTCATCGAGCGCCGCCACGATTTCATACGCGTAGCGTTGGACGCCTGTCATGCGCTGCGTGACAAAACGGCCATTGATGGCCCAGCTTCGTCGATGTTGGTTTCGGCCGACACTTGCCATCGCGGACAGGAACGAAGTCAGGTCGTCAAGGGGACCAGAACGCGCTCGGCTTCCGCGATCGCGCAGATGATGTGATAGAACGACGATGCCGGGATCGTATCGACCAGCGATCGATTGTCTCGATCGAACTGATCGTACCAGCCGCCCTGCACCGGGTGGCTCAGATAGTGCCGATGCAGCCTTGCGAGCGCTTCACAGGCCTTGTCGGCGGCGCCCTGCTCTCCCACCTCGGCCTGCGCAATCCAAGCCTTGGCGATCTCGGTCTGAGGCCACAGACGCCGCGTCGACTTTCGGATGTTGCCGTCGGCGTCGCCCTCATCGATCAGGCATCCGGTAGCCTCGTCGCAGTAGCGCAGCGCCGAGGACAGCAATTGCGCGCGATAGCGCCCGGTCGGACAGCCCGTGATCCGTTCGAAGCCGCGCAGCAGCCACACCCATTCCGCCTGATGTCCGGGCTCGACGACAACGGGTTCTATGCGCGACCAATCCTCCTCGAAATACTCGCCAAGCGCCTGACGCCGCGCGTCATACAGGCTGGCGACAAACAGCCCGAACAGATCGCCCGCGCGGTTCTGATAGCCGAGGTCATGCGTCGCATCGAATGCGGCGATCATCGCCTCGAACAGATGCATCTGCGGATTTTGCCGGCGCGGCAATGTCGGTGGAATTCCCTCGATAAAGCCTCCATGCGGCGAGCGCAGCTTAGAATCGAGAAATGCGAGCAGCGAATCCATCTCACCGCGAAGGCTGGCTTCTCCGCTCAATTCATAGAGCGTCGCCATCGCCAGCAGCACGAAAGCGTGGTCATAGGCATCGCGCCACGGGTCGAGAACGTTCCC
>Ga0210406_10005379_pt1 | contig 13448 bp, 15 predicted proteins | sample IncBWC30MmetaG_FD_155454 | JGI IMG/M metagenome (GOLD analysis project Ga0210406, IMG submission 155454) | Forest soil microbial communities from Barre Woods Harvard Forest LTER site, Petersham, Massachusetts, United States - Inc-BW-C-30-M | ecosystem: Environmental > Terrestrial > Soil >... | reverse complement strand
ACCGGTTCGATGAGCGGGGTGTGGAAACGGAGCTACGGTCGAGCCACTAAGGCACCGCCGGACGAAAGGGGCGGCAAACCGATATGCTCGACCTACAGCCGCCGCGCCACACCTCGACTCTACGCATTCCGGCCGAAGACTCGAGTCGATGTAGGGGACAAGGCGCGCTCGGTGGGCGTCGCTTGTCGCAGCAGTGATGGCGAATTGCCGCATCTCGCAAGCTCGGAGGGGACATCTCCGAGCATCGCCGGGTTGCGCCGATTCCAACCGTCCGCCAGTGGCGGGTTGGCATCAGGCCAGGTGACCGGACTGAAGGAAGAAAAAAGGTCAGCCGGAACTTTCAATGCCGCGGGTCCGAGTCCGTTAACCTCCTGTCAATCATGCGGCGCTAGCGAGAGAGCCTGCTCGGCATCTTATTCCCAAGCTCCGTAAAGCTTCCACACCCCTCGATCGCGGAACGTAGCGCCTCATTTGGAATTGCCGTCATGAGACTAGCTTTCAAAAAGCTGTTCGAAAGTGGACCAGATTCGGCAAAAACCAGCCAACATAGCGCCACCATCCAGGAAGTGGAGAGCAAAACGGCGAGCGCTGCGGAGGGCGACGCCTTCGGGCAAGGACGGGACGAAGACTCGGCGTTGAAATACGAAAAAGTCTCATGCAATTTCGACTCCATCGGCCAACGAAACGAAACGCTGCGAGCGCGGCTCGAATCAATCGAATTTTCGTTTCGAGATATCGAGGCAATCCGAACGCAATTTCACGACGCTCTCACCTCGATTGACCAGACCCTCGTGGAGATCGAGCGCACGAAAGTCGCCAACCTCGAAGCCGAACGGAGACTAGAGAACCTAACCGCGGCGAATGACCGCCTGCAGAGGGATCGCGCGGGACTTACAGTCGAGCGCGACGCACTGACAGTCGCACGGGATGAACTGTTGGCCCGGGTATCTGACCTCGAGCAGATGGTGGTGGCGGGTGAGGCGGCCTCGTCGGCGGCGCTTGCCGTGCTGGCCGAGCGTAGCGCCAACCTCGAGCAAACAGAACGGGACCTTGACGACAATCGGCGTGCATTGCACGCGTTAAGTGACCAGCTTCCAGCGATTCGCACCGAATTCGTCACTAAAGAGAGTCGTCTTCGTGAAGTCGAGCAGCAGCGCGCGGCGCTAAACGACCATTGCGGTCTCTTGACCCAGGAGAACGACGCGCTGCGGAGGAGGACTGAGGAATTGGTCGTGGATGCCTCGAAGCTCAGCCGGCAATTGAGCGAGCTGAGAGACGAGCGTGACGAACTCAAAGGGTTGTTAGGTAAATTGGAGGCTTCATATGGTCACGAAACGGCGGCGCATGCGAAGCTGAAGGCGGCTCATTTCGACGCGATGGAGGCGCTGCGGCTCAGCGAAGGTGGCCTTCGAGAAAAATTATCCGCCACGACCACACGGCTAGAGGCTGCAGAGCAGCTTCTCGTCGAGGCGCGCACCGGAATGCATGAACAAGACGCGACAATTCGAGAGTCCGAACAGCGCGCCCTGGAGAAGTCGCTCGAGGCGAAGTCGCTGGAGGCACAAGTCGCGGATCTCGAGAAAGATCTCGCCTCCGCGCGCGCTGGTCATGTGGAGGCCGAAGTCGCGCGCACTCTCGGCGCGGAGCAGACGACGACGCTTGCCAAATCTCTGCAGGAGAAAGAGGTTGCCCTTCAGCGTGCGGAACAGAAGGTCGCGACGGTAGAAGCTAAGTTTGATGAGTACAAAAAGGCAAGCCTCGGCGACCGCGCGTCGTTAGAAGAAAAGATCGCCAAACTGACGGAGCAGCTCGATGCAGAATCCGCTGCACGCCTATTCGCGGAAGGCGCCCTGCGCAGCGCGCGGCAGGAGCGCAGCGCGCGACGTCAGGAGGGCTACGACGTTGCGGCTGAAGCGCCTTCCGCGGAGAAGGAATCGGCAGACAGTAAGGTCACGTGGCTGAGACGTTAGACGCCTTTGGTCAAAGGCGCTTTCCTCTCCCGACCGCAGGAGTCGCCGCAGTGATCTGGCTAGCCAGTCCGAGCCAATCTCGGCGGTTATCGCTAGCCCATGCGCGCTCAAAATCGCGGGGCGGCGCTCCAGGTAACCAAGCAGGCCGAGACCGGCGAAGCCGAGCACCATCATTTCGAGCTCGAAGCCGGAGCGACCGCCACGCAATCGTGGCCGAAAGCCTGACTTGGCGATAAAGCCCATATCTAGTCGGACCAAACCTAACCTAACTCTGGTCCCAAATAACGGGACCGCTTCGGCGCTCTGCTGCCGATCGAGCTGTTCAGACGACGCATTGCTATGAAATTTCCGCTCACTTCGCTGCCGGCACTGCTTGTCCTGATAAATCGGCGGCATCGACTGTGTTCTTCGTGATCAAGCTCGCCTGTGTGAGGGTTTCCTTGGGAATTTTCTTGCCCTCCGCTGCTTCGATAGCGCGCTGAACCGCAAGTTCCGCCATGGTCACAGGCTGGCTAACCACAGTCGCCTGAATCCAGCCGTCATTGATAAGGCGTTGGGTCTCGACCTCCATGTCCGTTGTCAAAACCATGACTTCGCCGGGCTTCTTGCCGGCTGCCCGAAGCGCCTGCACTGCACCGATCGCGATCGGTCCGTTAAAGGCGTAGACGACCTTGACGTCTGGGTGAGCCTGGAGAAAATCTTGCATCGTCGTGAGCGCCTCCGACGACGCGGTGGAGGAGAACTTTTCCGCGACCACCTTCATCCCAGGATATTTCGCTAGGTACTCTTTGAAGCCATTGACCCGAAACTTCGTCAAATCGAGACCGCTTGGTCCCGACAGCATAACGACCTCGCCCTTTCCCCCGAGGTGGTCGGCAGCATAGGCGGCGAGCATCTCCGTCATGACGTAAGAAGGCTCGCCCACAAAGCCCGTAACCTTGTCGCTTCGTGTGGCGATGCCATCATTGATCACCGGTATTCCACTCGCTACGGCCTTTTCGACGACGGGGACGGTACCGTCGGAACTCGCGGGAACGAGGACGATTCCGGATACCTTCCGCTGAATGACGTCCTCAATTTGGGTGACTTGTTTTTGAAGGTTTCCGTACCCACCCGCGTCGTAGATCTTCACGTCGTAGCCGAGCTTTTTTCCCGCATCGACGTAGCCGGCCGCCTTGAGTTTGAAATAGGGGTCGCCGGCCGCTGGCAGCATAACGGCGATCTCCTTCTGCTGTGCGACCGCGCCCGCCTGACTCAGTAATAAACCGCCCAGCGCCGCTAACGCGACGCCGGCGACGCGCCGAGAGACCTTTTCTAGCTTCGCTTGCCGAATGCCCATTGCGTGCTCTCCTGATGCAGCGGTTAAGCGAGTCTTTTCATCGATCCGGACCGATGAAGAGAGTTGAGCCAAACAGAAAGAATGATGATGGCCCCTACGATGATCTCTTGGATGAATGTCGAGATCGCCAGAAGATTGAGACCATTGACCATGAACGCGACAACGAACACGCCCAGCGCCGAGCGAAGCACGCCTCCACGACCGCCGAATATGCTGGTGCCGCCGATAATGACGGCTCCGATCGATTGAAGCAAAAGATCTCCGGCCCCCAGGATCGGCTGACCAGAGATTACGCGTCCGCTGAGAAGGAAGCCAGCAACGGACGCGAAGGCGCCGCTCATCAGATAGATAAATATTTTCGTTTTTCCGACGTCGATGCCGGACATCAAAGCGACTTGCTCATTTCCGCCGACCGCGTAGACCGCTCTCCCGATAGGAACCCTGGTCAACAGCAGATGGCTGATCGCGATGAGGATCGCGGCGATGATGAGGGGGACGGGTATCGGCCCTACAAAGCCGCCGCCGAACCAAAAGAAGGTATCGACGTCAGGTTGTGGCAGGCCGAACAGCGAGGAGCCGCCGGAGTAGACCATGGCGGCGCCTGCAATCATATAGAGCATACCGAGGGTGACAATGAACGGCTGAATCCGAAAACGGCCGATCAGAACCCCGTTGGCCAATCCGACCAGCACGCCCGATCCGATTCCAGCGATGGCCGCAAGACCCAGACCGCGGTCGAGCATGACGCCTGCCGTGACCACGCTCACCAGGCTCACGATCGAGCCTTGCGAAAGATCGAGGCCGCCCATCAAGATCGGAAACGTTTGTCCCGCAGCCAGGATCAGAAGCGGCGAACATTGAACGAGCACGTTTGTGAAGTTTGAAACGGTCAGAAAGTGAGGGCTCAAGACCGAATAGACCACGATCATGGCCGCCAAAGCGAGACCGGGACCTATGACTGCGGCGTCGATGCGCACGCGCGGGCGCAGCGAAGCGCGCCCTGCGACGGCGGTCACGAGACAGATCCGTGGGTGATGGCTTCGACCAAATCGCTTGCGTTCACTGCCGCGCCCGAAAACTCCGCCACGATTCGACCCTGGCGCATGGCGAGAACTCGGTCTGCGACGGTTAGGACCTCCTCGAGATCGGAGGATGCAATCAAGACCGCTTTGCCGCGCGCCGCAAGATTTCGAATAATCTCATGGATCTCGTTTTTTGCGCCAACGTCGACGCCCTGAGTCGGTTCGTCGAAAAGAAACACATTGGCGTCCGTCGAGAGCCACTTCGCTAGAACAACCTTCTGCTGATTGCCGCCCGACAACGTCCCCGCCTCAATCGTCGCAACGGCAGGTCTGATATTCAAGGCGTGAATCATCGCGTCAGCGTGTTTGATTTCCGAGCGTCGCGACAGACCTACCGCGCCGAGGAAGCGCCGCATGATCGCCATCGCAATGTTTTCGTACATTGGCAGGATCAGGCAAAGTCCGTTCCCCCGTCGGTCCTCTGGTATCAAGACAATTCCGTCGCGTATCGCGCTTCGAACAGAGGCGGAGTCGCATCTGCGGCCGTCCAAGAATATCTCTCCGGTATCCGGGCGCCTCGCGCGAAAGAGAGTCTCGAGCAGCTCTGTTCGGCCAGACCCGATCAGTCCGGTGATCACGACAATCTCGCCGCAGCGAACGTCGATCGAGATATCCTCGAACTCTCCGCTACGAGAGAGCTGTTTTGTCACCAGCAACGGCGTCTCGTAGGGTTTCGCAGACTGGCGCGAGCGCGTTGGGAAAGCGTCGTGACCAGTGATCAGCGATACGATCTTTCTTCGGTCGATATCGTCGGCCGCGAAGGTTCCCATGCTTCTTCCGTCCCGCAGGACCGTTACACGGTCGACCAGCCCCGCAATTTCGTCTAGTCGATGGCTGACATAGACGATGCCGACCTGCTTGCGCTTTAGCTCGTGGATCAGATCGAACAAGCGCGCCGACTCGCCTTGGCTCAGGGAAGCGGTTGGCTCATCCAGGATCAACACCCGGGCTTCGCGCCGCAAGGCCTTAGCGACCTCCACCAACTGCCGCTGCCCAGTTCCAAGCTGCCAAACCATTGTTCCGGTTGGAAAGGCGCATCCAACTAGATCCAGAAGCCTCCGCGCCTCGCGGTGTGTGGCGGTCCAGTCAACAATCCCGAACGGCCCCAGAATTTCATTGCCGAGAAATATGCTTTCCGCGACGCTGAGGTACGGGATCAGTGCGAAGTCTTGGTAGATGACGCTGACCCCTGCAGCCATCGCACCGGCCGCGCCAGTGAAGTTGACTGAACGGCCAGAGAGAGTGATCTCGCCTGCGTCGGGTGAATAAAGACCGGCAATGAGCTTGATCAGCGTACTTTTGCCTGCGCCATTCGCGCCCAGCAAGGCATGGACTTCGCCCGCTCTAACGTCGAAATCGACAGTGTCGAGCGCCACGACGCCGGGAAAGGTTTTTCTCAGGCCGCGAGTGCTGAGAATATCGACTCCCGCGCGGAGTTCCGTCCCCTCCGAATGCCTGTCAATGTCCGGCATCACGCGCAAATTGGCGGCTTCCGATCTCGCCAAGGCATTTCGCTTTCCAACACGGAGCTCACCGAGAGGAGCGTCGCTTCATCGCCGAAGCGTCCAACCAGTTGCACGCCGATCGGATCTCCCTCCGGCGACCAATGTAGCGGCAACGATATGGCCGGCTGGCCTGACATATTGAATGGAAACATGAACGCAGCGTCGGACCAAAGCGCGTTGAACCGGTCGAGATCTGTTTCTGACATGTCGTAGTAACCAAGGGGACGCGGCTTCTGCGTAAGAGTCGGCGTGATGAATACGTCATATGGCAAAAGGTCGGTAGCAATCGCGCGCGCAAACTGACGGACGCTGTCAACATCGGCCAGATGACGTGTCGCGGGAATTGCCCGACCACGGGAGATCGTCGCCCATGTCACCGGTTCGACTTCGTCGGCAGTGACCGCCCGCCCGACAAGAGGCTCCACAGAGTCGAAGAATAGAGCTGTCTGCACTGATCCCATACGCGCATAGGTTTCCCACGCTCGATCAGCGTCAAAGACCATGTCGTGTTGCTCAATGTTATGTCCGAGCTTCTCCAGGGCCGAGACCGTCCGTTGAACCGCCGTTACGACATTAGGATCGACTGACTTGTGATCCGGCGGCGTGACGCTGACGCTATCTTCAGTTTTTTTGGCTCGCGTTTTGCGAGCGCCGACCAAGACCCGTCCGGAGTCGGCGGAGTATAGGGGTCGCCTGGAAGGCCTCCAGCTATCGCATCGAGATACGCAGCGCTGTCCCGTACGCTTCTTGTGTTGCAGAACGCAAAGGCGCAACCATGCCACACGTCACCCGCTGGACTAGCTGTAAGCCGGCCGCGGGTCGGCTTCAGTCCAACGACCCCACAGCAGGATGCGGGGACGCGAATCGATCCCGCCGCGTCAGTCGCCTCGGCGATCGGAACCATATGCGACGCGACGGCGGCTGCCGCGCCACCGCTCGAGCCGCCGGCGGTTAGGCCCTTTCGCCAAGGGTTGAACGTGGCGCCGTAGAGCTTCGGTTCGGTTTAAGCGACCAGCCGTTTTCGGGCGCATTGGATTTGCCGACGAGAAGAAAGCCCGCCGCCTTGATGCGTTTGACCACCTCCGTATCGGAGTCCGCCCGAACATTTCTGAGATAGTAGGACGAGCCCGTAACCGGAGCGTCCTTCCACCTCGTTCGCAACTCCTTCAGCAAGAAGGGGACGCCTGCGAAAGGCGCGCTCGGGTCGACCTCATTGGCCACCGAGCGGCCCATCTCGTAGAGTTTGTGGATTACCGCGTTCAATTGCGGATTTAATTTTTCAATAGTGGCGACCGCCGTCTCCACAAGTTCGATTGGCGTCAATTCGCCCTTGCGCACCAAAGCGGCCAGCCCCAATCCGTCGCTATCTGCATAGGTCCGCAGCATATCTTCAGTCACAGCGCTCAAGGACGCCACTGCCTTTCGTTCAATTCATCTCTTCGTTTGCGCGGAAAGACTGGCAAGACCTATGCCGACCTGAGGGGCCAATGACAGACATTGGCGGAGGCATGTCAAGAACCACCGCCCCAACACGAGATCCCGAGGTTTGTGAATCCTGGTTATGAGCGCGCCGCGCGACAGATTACCGATGAGTTTCGCAGAGGGGTAACGCCGACACAAACTGGTCCGCTGCCTGCACGCCACGAGCAGGCACGCGCTTTGCTCGAGCGTTATATATGCACGGCATAGCGCGCATACTGCTTCGCAAGGCCGGGAGCATCGCTGCCAACGAACGCGGCGCGTTCGATGCCGGCGGGCGAGCCGCTACCAATCTATAGCGGGAGCGAAATCATACAGATCCTCTGGCCTGCCGAGCAGACGCTCGTCGCTCGTGCATCCTGTGAAGAAAGATCGCGCCAATGTCGATGCGGGTGGCCTTGCGACTGCCGATCGGCGTCTAGACTTTACGCACAACCCAGCGCTGTCGTTGCCCGTACGGTTGCGGAGCAACCGGCACAACACCGTTGGCTTGGTTGCTGAAGGCTTGCCGCGCTTGTTGCCCTGGAGAGGCGAAACGATCGGGCAGGCCGCCGAAATCGTCGCTATCGGCAAAGTCTTCTGGAGCGGATTGTCCTGTGGCCCGAACGTCGCTGGTCTGGCCCTCGAACTGCTCAGCCTGCGCGGCCGCCATCAACCGGAAATAGTGTTCGGCGTGCTGGAGATAGTTCTCCGCGGCGACAGGGTTGCTGGCTGTGTTAGCGTCGCGCGCCAATTGAAGGTATCTTTCCGCCGCATGCAGCGCCGTGCCGCAACGTCGGGCCCGCGAGAGTCATATGATCGAGTCAAGGGGTTGGCCTCACGACGACGATTTCTTTGGCGGTCGTGAAATCGGTCAGTCTGACCAAGTGTCATTTTTTATCCTTGTTGTTCCGCGGCTCCTGCTGAGAGAGCATCGGAGTTCTGCGGAGTGGAGATGTTCAACGCGCTCGGGGGTCCGAGCCGCGTATCAAGAAGCGCCCGGGTGCAGGCACTGAGCGTGCCACGTCAGATCACGAAGCGTAAAATTCAGTCTGTCGATTTCGTACAGGGGTTTGCGCGTCAAGCGGTCGTCTTATGGGCCTCGACGCGAACGATTGCAGCTTCAACGGCAATACCGTCGCGGAAAGTCGTTTTGAGATCGTTAACCGAGCCGCCTAAAATGTGTCTCGAAGAGCTACCAGCGCGATCTCCGGCCGTGGGCACATAACCCTTCCTCCCCTCAATGCAAGGGCAAGCGTATCAACGGCGCAGGGAATCTTGGGCAGCGGGCGGCAGTTACGGTCGGCTATTTGCCGCGCTCGTAGAACGCACGGGCGCCGATCCTGCGCGATCTTGATCAAAGGCCACTCCCCGGGCTCGCAATCGGCGCCACGTCGCCGATTGATCGATCGGGTGTGTCATCTTTCCAGCGCACAGATCCAATAGGGCGCTCAAGCATGCGAATCCGGATGGGCTCTGGACCGATATGGAATTCGTTGGCGCGCAGGTGCAACGCGCGCTCCGATGCCGTCGACCGGCTTCGCTGCCGCAGATAGTCGTGCCACGTTGGGCAATGGTAGCGCTCCGTCCATAGTTGAGGATCGGCGATATCCCGCGCGATCGACCACCCATAAGCGCCATTCCGCTGACGGCTTAGTTGAACGTGCTGCATGACCGCGTAGAAGAGGCGCGCCTTGGCGGGATCGACACGATATTCGATCTCGATCTCGATCGGTCCGCTGCGTGGGGTCAGTGAAAGGCGCACCTCGGGGTCGGCAAGGACGTCAAGGGACAGCTCATTAGGGCCGCTGACCGTTGGCATCCGCATCCACAAGCCGAGCAATGGCGAAGCAACCAAGGCGGCGCCAGAAATGAGCAGCGCCCCCTCGACCCCAATCACGTTTGCTATGCTGCCCCACATCCAGCTGCCGAGCGCAATCCCACCTGTGATGGCCGCCTGATAGGCGGCCAGCGCGCGACCGGCGACCCAGCGCGGGGCGGCGAGTTGGACACCAACGTTGAACAGCGTGACCGAAGCCGTCCAGCCGGCTCCCGCGAAGACGAGCGCGCTCCCGGATAGCACTGGCAAGCGGCTTATCGCGACAAGGACGACACACACGCCCTTGACGATCATGCACAGGCGGATCGAAACTTCGTCTCCCAGACGTCCGCGAAGCTTGGATATATTGAGCGCTCCTATCACTGCACCCATGCCAAACGCCCCCAGCATAACGCCGTATGTTTGAGCGCCGCCGTGCAACAGGTCGCGCGCGACGATCGGCATGAGCGCTGAGACTGAACCGCCGGCAATTCCGGTAACCAAGGTCCGCCCAAGGACAATTCGAATTGGCGGCGAGTGCACGATGTAGCGAACGCCCGCAATGACGGCTCGCGCCAGTCTTTCCGGCGGCAGCCGTGACGGCTCCTTCAGACGACGCCAAAAGAACAAGACGATCAGGAGAGGCAGATAGAGAAGCGCGTTCGTGATGAATGCGGCGACGGCCCCCGCTGACGCGACAATGACGCCGCCGATCGCGGGCCCAAAGCTGCGGGCAATGTTGTAACTGATGCCATTGAGCGCGACAGCCGAGGGCAGCGCCTCTGCTGGCACTTGTTCGCTGACAGACGCCTGCCAGGCCGGTCCGAACAAGGCCATTCCACTGCCAATAATGAAGCAAGAGACAAGCAGGAGAGCGGGCGTCATGACGCCCAGCCATGCCAGAGCCGAGAGCGATATTGAGCCGGCCAGCGCGATCGATAGAGCAACAAGTCCTACAATTCGTCGATCAAACATATCGGCGATCGCGCCCGCCGGTGTCGACACCAGTGCGACTGGCAGCATCAACGATGTCTGGACCAGCGCCACCATGCCTGTCGACGATGAGATCTTCGTCATCGCCCACGCGGCACCGACCCCCAGAACCAGAAGCCCGAGGTTGGACAACAGGCTTGCGGTCCAGATGCGCCGGAACACCGCATAGCGCAGCGGCGAGAAAATGCCGGGGGCTGGCGACACGGTTTGGTCGCCGCGTGGCGCATCATATTGGCCGATTAGGCGAGATAGCCTCCCATTTGCTGGAACCTAACGCAAAATCAGAGATGGCTCGTGATCAGCGAGCGCCGTCCGTGTGACGCCTCTCTCTCACTCGCCGAGCGAATCGAGATCAACCTCGCCAAACCGCGCCAAGATCACCGCGTCGTGAAAGTCACCTGTCGCCGGATCGCCGGTGCGGGAAAATGCCAGAGCACCCGCGTGTTCGAGCGCGAGCGCGCGAGCCCGCCGTTCGGCCACGACTGGACTCATGACCTCACGAGCTTCACCGGGCTTCAGGTCGCCTTCCGCATCCCGATCAAATACGATGACGACATGATAGGTCACTGGCAATGTCAGGCCGGCTTCAAATTGTCCGCTGAGGATTTCCGGTGCGCCTGTCGGCGACAACCTCGTACGCGATCTTCTGCCCTTCATTCAGGTCACGCATGCCCGCGCGTTCGACTGCGCTGATATGGACAAAGACGTCGGCGCCGCCGGCGTCAGGTTGAATGAACCCGAAGCCCTTCGTTGCATTGAACCATTTCACTGCCGGTCGCCATGGCGCCCTCCTCTCGAATAGGCAGACGAACCTAGCCGAGCTCCTATTCATTGCAAGGCGAAGCCTTAGGCAATCAGCGTTGGCGTTGTCGTCACGTCCTGTGAGGTCGCGTAGTTCGGACAATGAGTACAACAATGACACGGCGGGGAGATCTTATGGGCGACTCGGACCATAATCACGAGAGATCTCCGCAATGAACATAAGGTGCGCGCTGTAACCGAAGCCAAAGCGAAGTTGAATGTGTGAGGAAATGACCGATCACCGCCAGTACGCGCCTGCGACAGTCCGCAATCGCGATTTCATTCTCGATGTCCTTCGCGATGTCCTGCCGATGATGGGTGTCATCCTCGAAATCGCAAGCGGCTCGGGTGAGCACGTCGTTCATTTTGCGAGACATTTCCCCAGTCTCGCCTTCCAACCTTCCGATCCTGAGCCGGACGCCTTACGGAGTGTCTCCGCATGGGTGGAGGCTGCAGACATCGCGAATGTGCGCGCGCCAATTGTCCTGGACGCCTCGCAATCACCTTGGCCGACCGCTTCGGCTGACGGGATCATCTGCATCAACATGGTCCACATCTCGCCTTGGGATGCGACGGTTGGATTGATCAGGGGTGCGGCTGCGATACTTCCTCCGGGATCACCGCTCTACCTCTATGGTCCATACAAACGCGAAGGGTTCGCGACGGCCCCGAGCAACGAAGCGTTCGACCAGAGCCTTCGCGGTCGCAACCCGACGCGTGGCCAATCTATCGGCCAGCGTTTGCGAAGATCACCCGCCTCGCCAAGCTTCGTCTTCCAGAAGCCCCCACCGTTCATGAGCTTTTCGAGTTGCTCAGGGGTCGGGCTCGTGCCCTTCTCAGCGACATAGAGGTCGCGCGCTAGGCGCTGAATAGCGACGTCGGAGGGATAGAGAAAATAGCGAAAGTTGCGCTCAATCTCCCAGTCGAGGGCGAGGGCCGAATGCGGCGCGAGCACCCCGAGGATGAACGCGGTCTGAAGCAATCGACGCATAATCATGGTTTCCTCCAGGAGGCTTTTGGTCCGAGGTTTGATCATTGTCTGTGTCGCCAGGGAAACGGCAAAAGTCATGCAACCTAGCCGCGCGATGCGTGCCGGTCTGTGGGAGGGATCACATGGCATCCTCCAGGTCCGGGGCCTGTACAACATTCAGGCGGGGCGACAGATTGACTCAAGCGCGCAATCTGCGGGGTTCCCGCCGACCGACTGATCGGATTCAAGGCTGAAAAACATGCTCGGGCACGAAGTAGCCGTCATTGCCCGAATCGGCCATCGACTGCAGGTAGACGATCGCCGAGCGACCGTTCGCGATCTACAATCACGACAACTATCGCGAGAGCGATAGCGACTGCACAGGGTGGTCCGCCAACGGGGCCAACAGTTACGGTCGGCTCTGGCCTGTTCTTTCCCGGGAACGCGGGGAATACGAGCCGTTTCTCAAGGAATAAGCACCGGTCATCGACCGCCACAACGATTGGCTTGCGGCGCAACCGGCCTTGTGCAGTTCATGGGCAGCACGCCGGGACGGGACGAGAAGCATGACCGCCAGCTCCTATGGCTTTTGGACGTCTCCCATAACTTCGGACCTCGTCGTCGCCGACTCGATCCGTCTCGAGCAGGTCGCGCTCGACGGCGATGCAATCTATTGGACCGAGACCCAACCGCAAAAGCAGGGACGAACTTTCGTCTACCGCGTCGGCGCGGACGGGGAGCCGGAACGCGTGACGCCCGACGACGCCAATACTTTCAGCGTTCGAGCGCGCGCGCACGAGTATGGCGGCGGCGCGTTCGCCGTCAGCGAGGGTGTGATCTATTTCTCGAACAATATCGATCAGCGGCTCTATCGTCAGGATGCGGGCCGGCCGCTGAGCCCGATCACGCCTGCTCCGCCCGGCGCCGCTGCGGATGCCTGGCGGTACGCAGATGGCGTCATCGACCGCCGCCGGGGGCGCATGGTCTGTGTCAGGGAGGATCACACCGGCGCAGGAGAGGCGATCACGACGCTAGTGGCCGTTGACCTTTCCGGCGCAACCGCAACTCAGGTTCTCGTTTCGGGAAACGACTTCTACTCAACGCCGCGCCTCAACCCCGAGGGAAACCGCATGTCCTGGCTGAGTTGGCGTCATCCCGATATGCCGTGGGTGGCGACCGAGGCCTGGGTCGGGGACATCCTCCCGGATGGGACCGTCGGAAATCCGCGCTGGGTCGCGGGCGGGCCAGACGAGTCGGTGTTCCAGCCGGAATGGTCGCCTGACGGGGATCTCTATTTCGTATCGGACCGAGGTTCGGGCTGGTGGAATCTCTATCGCGAGCAGGACGGCGCGATCGAGCCCATGGTGGAGATGGACGCCGAATTCGGGCGACCGCAATGGCAGTTCGGCCTGTCGACCTACGCATTCGAGTCCGCCGATCGCCTGATCTCATGCTTCGTCCGCGACGGCGTCTGGACCCTGGCTGGGATCGATACGCGGTCCAATCGCTTC
>Ga0210406_10005376_pt1 | contig 13453 bp, 9 predicted proteins | sample IncBWC30MmetaG_FD_155454 | JGI IMG/M metagenome (GOLD analysis project Ga0210406, IMG submission 155454) | Forest soil microbial communities from Barre Woods Harvard Forest LTER site, Petersham, Massachusetts, United States - Inc-BW-C-30-M | ecosystem: Environmental > Terrestrial > Soil >... | reverse complement strand
CTGCTCGGCCCTCTGCGAAGGGGATTCCTCTCCTAGAGCCGTCAGGTAACGCTCCGGATCCGCTTTGAACTTCTCCAAACACGCTGGACTGCAAAAGTGGTACCGAATTCCGCGGTGTGTGTGTGTGCCTACCGCGTCTTCGGGCGATATCGTCATGCCGCAAATCGGATCGAGCACTTCCGCCGGCGCGCCCTGTGCCGCGTGGTCGTGGTGGTGTTCTTCTCTCATTTCGCCCTTTCAGGCGTTCGGTTGCTTGACGTACTGAGCGGGATTCGCATCGAATTTCCGTTTGCAGCCTGCACAGCAGAAATAGTAAGTTTTTCCGCCATACTCGCTCTTTCCGGCTGCCTTCTTTGGATCTATCTGCATTCCGCAAACAACGTCTTTCTCCATCGCTGGGACTCCTCTCTTTGCCCGAACGCTCAGCGCAGGTGTTTGTAAATCACCTCCAGCAGCTCGTCATACATTGCGCGGGCCTGCTCGCCGCCTTCTTTCAATGCCTTAGTGGTGCAATGGCGAAGATGGTTTCGCATGAGGGCCCTCCCAATGCCTCGCAGAGCCTCCTGGGCCGACGAGATCTGGATGATGATATCGGTGCAGTAACGGTCCTCTTCCACCATTTTCTGCAGGCCCCGGATCTGCCCTTCGATACGGCGAAGCCGCTTGAGATTCGCCGACTTGATCTCAGGATCAACCGCGACCGCTTTGCGCGCCGTGGAATGCGCACCGCATCCGCAAACGGCCCCTTCCATCAAGGCATCGGCCCTAGTTGTCTTTGTCATCCCGATATAGGTCCCCCCCCTATATGACTAAGTATACCCCCGCTTGCGGACATCGGTCCAGTTCGTACGGCGGTTTGTCCCCGCGAGGAGGTCCTGATTGTACGTGTGCTTTTTTCTAAGTTTCGTTCAGCGGAGCGGGTGGCGCACGCTTATCGCCGCTGACGTGGCTCGCGGCCTACAGGGAACTCCTGGAAAAGGATCCGCAGTTCAGGCGCGTCCGCCTCGATGAAGCTGTGGACGTGTTGAACCGCGGGATTTCGAATCTCCCGAGGTGCGCGCCGACTGCTATCCTGCCGGCTCGGGCGCCGGCGTGATTTTCAGCGCCCACGCATATTCGCCCGAAGCACGGGAGGCGGGAATGATCAGATTGCCTTCTTTCTGCGACCACTGTACTGCGGCGGCTGCTCCCAAGACTGAGACTGTCGTGCCGTTTTTTGCCTGAAGCGAAGGAATGGTGACCCCTTGCGCCGGCTGGCTTAGCAAGAACGCATAGAGACTGTCGCCCTTCGTCGTGAAGCGAATGTCGATTCCCTCGGCGCTCTTCGCCGAAGCCCGGACCCAGGGCCGCGACCCGAAGATGCCTTCACCATTCACGCGCAGCCAACGGCCGAGCGCGTGCAAACGGTCAAGCTGAATGTCTGAGATGCTCCCGTCCGGCCGCGGACCGATATTCAGCAGGAGGTTGCCATTCTTGCTGACGATATCGATCAGCAGCGCTATCAGCTTGTCCGAAGCGATGACCTCCTTCGGGCCTTCCACGCGATTGTAGCCAAAGCTGAATCCGAGGCCGCGGCACGATTCCCATTTCTTGGGAGTGATCTTGTCGTAGTGAGAGTATTCCGGCGTGGTGAAATCTGAGAAATCTACACTGAAGCGATCGTCGATGACTCCTTCCGGAACCCGGTTATAGTACTCGGAGAAAATCTCGGTCAGTTTGCCCAGCTTGGGATACGTAATGTCGTTCCACATCACTGCGGGCTGGTATCGCTCCGTCAGCTCGCGCCAGTGCGCATCGGCATAGCGCGCATACTCCTCGGTCTTCGGCGCAGTGCTTCTCATTTCCGCTTCGCTCGCGATGGGCCGCGGTTCGAAAGTCCAATCCAGGCCGCCGGAATAGTACAGCCCCATTTTCAAACCCTCGGCGCGAACGGCCGAGGTCAACTCGCCCACCAGGTCACGCTTCGCCGTAATGGACTCGCTGGGACGTTTAGGATTTGGCACGCGGCTGGGCCATAGCCGGAATCCATCGTGATGTTTGCTGGTGAGGACTACGTATCGCGCGCCCGTCTCGTGGAACAGCTTCGCCCATTCGGAGGGCTTCCACTTCCGCACGTCTTTGTCGAAAATCGGCGCGAAATCGTAGTAGTCGAAGTTCGCGCCATAGGTTTCGATGTGGTGTTTGTACGTGGGTGAATCCTTCAACCGGAGTGAATTCAAGTACCACTCCGCGTACGGGTTCTGATAGAACCATTTGTTCCGATCCACCTTGCCGAGTTCCCCTGATGGCGGCGCCCAGGCCGGAACGGAATAGAGGCCCCAGTGAATAAAAATTCCCAGCTTGGCGTCGTTATACCAGTCCGGGACCGTATGAGTTCGGATGGAATCCCAGGTAGCCTCGTAGCGCTTCTCTGGTGCGGCCCGAAGTATACCGGCTGCGAACGCTCCCGAGATAAAGGCTCTTCGATTCATTTGCATGACCTCCCGTTAAAGGGAAATCGTCTCATAAAAACGGCTCCGGCGTTGCGGCCTAGCGCGGGGCATGAAAGGTCTTCTCCTGACCGTACATGGTGAGTAGCGGATGGCGCACGCAGGCTCGATACTCGTAGTCCCGGTTCGGAGTCAGATTCTTAAGCTCAAACGAAAACTCTCCGATCGAAGTGCGAGGAGACAAAGGGAGGTCGATCCAGGGCTCAATCTTTTCGGATAAATCCGTGCCATCTTTCTTCAGACGGTACTGGAATCCAACCTCCAGTCGTTCCACGTTGCCGGGATTCGTCAGCCGGCCGTGAAGAATCACAGTCGATGTGGATGCCATCCACTCCGCTCCCATGGTCAGCACCTCGGGCGGCGAAAGGCCGGGTTGCGCGTTCGTGATCTTCAAAACAACCGGATTGGGCCAGCGGCGGTCCGTGTACAGCCTTTGCGCGCGGTAAGCGTTGATGTGCAGGCCACCCGTGTCCTCGGTCCATGTCGTCTTCGGTTTCACCTCAGGCCGATACTCGACGATTTCGTCCGATTGGCCCAGAACAGAGATCTCCGTCTGCGGCGTAGCTCGAACCGAACGGAGAGTTACGGTCTTGGCCTCGCCCAGTTTCCAAGGCTGCATTTTCGTGAGGAACGCATAAACGGTGTTCGAATCCTTGTGGCGCGTGAACCAGATGTTGTTCTCGTTGGTGATGACCCAGGGGCGCACGTTCTTGATGGACTCGCCGTTGACAAAGTTCCAAAGCGCAATCTCACGAAGCCGCGACTCCTGGTCGATCGCGATTTCGCCATCCGGCTTCGGACCAATATTCAGCAGGAGGTTGCCGCCTTTCGCCCGCGTTTCGATGAGGATCTCGAGCAACTCCGTGCCGGATTTGTAAATCTCGTTCGTCGCCTTCCAGGGCCATTCGGTTCCCATAGTGAGATTGCCTTCCCACGCCCCGGGAAGTGCGACGCCTGGCGTGTACTGCTCAGGAGTCTCCATCACGCCTCTGGTAATCACGAGGTTTGGCTGCAAGCTCCAGGCGTACTCAACAAGCTGGTCGGCAGGGCCATCGAAGAAGAAATACTCGATCGGTCCGTAGTTGGTGAGGAGTTCCTTCAGCTGGCGCCTGGTGTAGTCCATGAACTCGGGGATGTCCTGCGGGTAGAGGCCCTTCGCGTGCCGGTTGATAGTGATGCCGTGCTGGTGAAGCCAGTAGAAATCGTCGGGCGAGAAGTAAAACCCGATCGCGATCCCCTGTTTGCGGAAGGCCTCCACTAACTGGCGTGTGATGTCTTTTCCATATGGCGTGTGCATGACACCGAAAGGAGTTGTCGCCGTGTCCCACATGCAAAAACCGGAGTGATGCTTCGTCGTGAATGTAACGTACTCAAAGCCGGCCAGTTTCGCGAGAGCTGCCCACTTTTCCGGCTGGTATCGCTCCGGATTGAAGGTGCCGGGCAGCACGCGGAAGAAACGATCGACGTAATCAGGCGAAGCGCCTACCAGGGAATGCGAGATCACGCCGCCCAGTGCGCCATCGACGCTCCAGTGGATGAACAGACCCAGACCGCGATCGCGAAAAAGCTTGACTGCGGCGGGATCATTTCCCCGGTGAGAAGTCTGACTCGCCGCCGTGTCCACGTACTGCTGGGCGAACAGCGGCAGTGCGATCAGCAGCGCGGCCAATTGAGTTCGTTTCATGGCTGTCCCTGATTGTACTCCGCACTTTTTTCCTATGATCTGCTAAGAGTACACTGGTTCAAGTCGTGATGATGCTGATGTCCCGGTGTGGCGCTGCGTTCGTGTGTATAATGCTCGGGCCCTTCGCCACAGCGAAGGACGCCACTGTCGAATTCAATCGCGACATCCGCCCCATCTTCTCTGACAAGTGCTATACCTGCCATGGGCCCGATGCAGCGAACCGAAAAACCAAGTTGCGGTTTGACATCGAAGCTGGCGCGAAAATCGAGCTGAGCAAAGGCCGCCAGGTGATCGTCCCTGGTGATCCGTTGCAAAGCGAAGTCTACAAGCGGGTAGCTTCGGGTGATCCCGCGCTTCGGATGCCGCCAGCCTACATGGGCCGCGAAAAGCTCACGGACGGCGAAATCGCCTTAATTCGAACCTGGATCGAGCAAGGCGCGCAGTGGGAACGGCACTGGTCGTTCATTGCGCCGAAACGGCGTCCACCAGCCGCGGTGGCAGAGAAGAACTGGCCGCGCAACCCGATCGACTCTTTCGTGCTTGCGCGCCTGGAACGGGAAGGCCTGAAACACTCTTTGGAAGCCGACCGGCGGACGTTGATCCGGCGCGTCACTCTAGACCTGACTGGTCTGCCGCCATCACCCGCGGAGGTACAGGCCTTCCTGAACGACGCGTCAACGAATGCCTACGAGAAAGTCGTCGACCGGCTCCTCGCTTCACCCCGTTACGCCGAGCGCATGGCGTTCCGCTGGATGGAAGCCGCGCGGTACGGAGATACGAACGGCTACCAGACCGACGGCGTACGCGACATGTGGCGATGGCGCGATTGGGTCATCAACGCCTTCGATCGAAACATGCCGTTCGACCAGTTTACTATCGAGCAGCTTGCAGGCGATCTTCTTCCTGATCCCACGCTCGACCAACGTATTGCCACGGCGTTCAATCGTAACCACCGGACCAATGCCGAAGGCGGCATCGTGCCCGAAGAGTTCCGGGTCGAGTACGTCGCCGACCGTTCCGAGACGACGTCCACCGTGTGGCTTGGACTTACGGTGGGTTGCGCCCGTTGCCACGATCACAAGTACGATCCGATCAAGCAGAAGGAGTACTACCAGCTCTTCGCCTACTTCAACAACGTTCCCGAAAAGGGACTGGTTTACAACTTTGGAAATGAAGATCCGTATGTCAAGGCGCCCACTCCAGATCAGCAGCGCCGGCTTACCGAGCTGGACCGGAATCTAGCCGGTGCTGAGCAGCAATGGGAATCGCTCGCCGCTAAGCTGCTGGAAGCCCAGCAAAAGTGGGAGCACAAAATCGCGCGGTCTAAAACTCCGGATTGGACTATTTCGGAGGGGCTCACCTTTCATTCCCCGCTGGCAGGACGGCGCTCCATCGTTGAAGTAGCCGGATGTGCCGACGATGATGCGCACTGTGATCTGCCCGTGGTTGAAGGCCCTGCCGGCAAGGCCCGTCAGTTCGATGACAAACACTTCCTGGAGTCGGATGGCGGCGTTGCGAATTTCGATTACCTGCAGCCGTTCACTTTCGCTGCCTGGATCAAACCGGAATCCGATAAGGGCGCCATCCTGTCACACTACGAGGATTATTTTGAAGGCCAGGGGCACGGGCTATATCTGATCGATGGAAAAATCCGTCTGCACGTAGTGTTTCGCTGGACGGACATCGGCTTGCGCGTTGAAACCGCCGATCCCGTGAAGCTGAACGAATGGCAGCACGTGCTGGTCACGTACGATGGAAAGCGCAAGGCGTCTGGCGTGCGCATCTATGTGAATGGCGCGCCGCAGGAGTTGAAGGTGCTCTTCGATGAGCTCACATGGCCGATGGATTTCAAGCTGCCGCTGCGGATCGGCGCGGGTGGCGGGCTGCACTTCAAGGGGGCGATCGGTGACGTGCGTGTGTACACGATCGCGCTGACTCCCGAGCAGGTTGCGACGATTCCGCTGCGGCGCTCGATCCGCGAAATTGCCGCGATGCCACCCGAGACGCGCTCGAAAGCGGAATCTGACAAGTTACGCTTCGCATTTCTGGACCGCGCTTCACCCAAGGATATTCGCCGCGCCGGCGACGAGTTGCGTATCGCACAGAGGGAGCGCCAGCTTTTCTGGGAATCCATCCCCACCGTGATGGTGATGGCCGAGGGCAAATCGCGCGATACGTTTATACTCAAGCGCGGGGCTTATGACAATCCCGGCGATCGAGTCACGCCGGGTGTGCCGTCGGTTCTTCCGCCGTTGCACTCGGATTGGCCCAATAACCGCCTGGGTCTGGCACGATGGCTGGTAGACCGCAACAATCCTCTAACGGCTCGGGTGACGGTGAATCGCTTCTGGCAGATGTATTTCGGCACAGGGCTCGTCAAAACTGTCCAGGACTTCGGTTCGCAGGGAGATTGGCCGGCGCATCTCGATTTGTTGGACTGGCTCGCCTGCGAATTCATGGACAGCGGATGGAACGTGAAAGCGTTGCAGAAGATCATCGTCTCCAGCTCCACCTACCGGCAGGCGTCCGCAGCCACTCCCGAGTTACTGCAAAGAGATCCAGAGAACCGTTTGCTGTCGCGCGGTCCGAGATTGCGCCTGGGACCGGAGATGATCCGTGACCAGGCTCTGGCTGCATCGGGACTGCTGGTTGAGAAAGTGGGCGGGCCTTCAGTGAAACCCTATCAGCCGCCGGGTCTTTGGCAGGAGCTGGCGGGCGGCAAGGGATACGAACATGATGGCGGTGAAGGTCTCTACCGCCGGAGCCTGTACACCTACTGGAAGCGTACAGTAGCCCCGCCGTTCATGGTCAATTTCGATTCGCCCAACCGCGAGACGTGCACGGTGCGCGAAACCAGAACCAACACGCCGCTGCAAGCGCTCGATCTGATGAATGATGTTACGTTTGTGGAAGCGGCGCGCAAACTGGCTGAGCGCATGATGACGGAAGGCGGGAACCAGCCTCGCGAGCGCATCGAATTTGCCTACGAGTTGGTCCTGGCGCGACCGCCGAAGCCCGCGGAGATGCAGGTCTTGTTTGATGCGCTGAATGGGTTCGAGACGCGCTATCAAAGGGACCGCAAGTCTGCCAAGGAATTCCTGAAGCACGGTGATTCTCCGCAGGAGATTAAGGCGGATGCGAGAGAGTTGGCCGCCTACACCAGCATCGCGAGCTTGATGCTAAACCTGGATGAGACAGTGACGAGACAATAATCGGGAGCGTGGAAATGAGTCCATTAGATGAAACCGGACTGGCGCTAACGCGACGGCACTTCTTCGGACGGAGTGCTACAGGGATCGGCCTGGCGGCCCTTGCCAGTCTGCTGGGAAGAGATCTGCGAGCCGGCAATGCAACCCTCCCTCAGGTGCATGGCGGGTTGCCCGGGCTCCCGCACTTTCCGCCGAAGGCTAAGCGCGTCATCTATCTTTTTCAATCCGGCGGGCCATCTCAAATGGAACTGTTCGATTACAAGCCGCGGCTGGAGGAATTCCACGGCCAGGATCTGCCGGAATCGGTGCGAATGGGCCAGCGTCTCACCGGAATGTCGGCATCGCAGTCGAGCTTTCCGGTGGTGCCTTCGAAGTTCCAGTTCGCGCGGTACGGGGATTCCGGAGCCTGGGTCAGCGAACTGTTGCCCTACACCGCAAAAATCGCGGACCAGCTCACTTTCATCAAGAGCCTGAACACTGACGCGATCAATCACGATCCGGCGGTGACTTTCATTCAGACTGGCTCGCAAATCGCCGGAAGGCCGAGTATCGGCGCGTGGCTCTCATACGGAATCGGCTGCGAGACCGAAGACCTGCCGGCGTTTGTGGTGATGATCTCGCCAGGCAAGGGCACGGGAGGTCAGCCGCTATACGATCGCCTTTGGGGCAGCGGATTTCTGCCCAGCCGCTATCAAGGCGTCAAATTCCGCTCGGTGGGCGACCCGGTGTTATATCTCTCGAATCCCGCGGGTTTTGATGCCGCCGACCGGCGCCGTTTCCTTGACGCCCTCGGCAAGATCAACCAAATGAACTATGACGGCTTCGGCGATCCGGAGATCACTACGCGCATTTCACAGTATGAGATGGCTTTTCGCATGCAAACATCCGTGCCCGAGCTGACCGACCTCTCCAAAGAACCGGCGCGCACATTTGAACTCTATGGCGAGGACGCGAAAACACCGGGCACATTCGCTGGAAACTGCCTTCTTGCGCGCCGGCTGGCCGAGCGCGGCGTACGCTTCATCCAGTTATTCCATCGCGACTGGGACCATCACGGCAATCTGCCGAAGGACCTCCCGAAGCGATGCAAGGAAGTGGATCAGGCCTCCGCGGCGCTGGTGCAGGATCTGAAAGAGCGTGGCATGTTGGATGACACGCTGGTGATCTGGGGTGGCGAGTTTGGACGAACAGTGTACTGCCAGGGTCGGCTTACGCCAACTGATTACGGCCGCGATCATCATCCGCGCTGCTTCACGATGTGGCTGGCGGGCGGCGGCATCAAGCCCGGACTGACGCTAGGGGAAACCGATGACTATTGCTACAACATCACGAAGGATCCGGTCCACGTGCATGACCTGCAGGCAACCGTCCTGCAGTGCCTGGGCATCGACCACACGCGCCTCACTTACAAATTTCAGGGCCGCCATTTCCGGCTGACGGACATCGCCGGCAACGTTGTGAAGAATATTCTCGTGTGATGGCCGTCGCCCTGATCCTAACGTTGGATCCACTCCACCGCCTTGGTGGCCAGCCGATCCAGCGCGATCACCGATAACTCCAGGTGATCTTCGAGCGTGTTCTCAATCTTGTTGTGGCTGATGCCCTGGAGCGACTGTACGAACATCATCACGGTGGGGATACCTGCGCGCGCCACTTCGGCCGCGTCGTGCAAAGGCCCCGACGGCAGACGATGGCATCGCCCTGCTGTTTCCTGCACGGCTTGCTCGCATAGGTCGAGCAGCACAGGGTGGAACTTTATGGGTTCGATGCTCCAGATGCGCGACCATTCCACCGTACACTTCTCTTCGGCGGCGAACCGTTCGCTCGCTTCACGCGCCTCGCGGAACATTTGCGCCAGCACCCCGGCGTCGAGATCGCGTTGATCCAGAGCCGCTTCGCACCGACCCACCACCGCGGTCACGATGCCAGGAAACGTCTTCACGCTCCCAATCGTCGATACCGCATCCGGATGCTTGCCTGCGATGCCGCGAATTTCCAGGGCTAACTTCGCCGCCGCCGCCAGCGCATCGCGCCGCACTTTCATGGGCGTCGAACCCGAGTGCGCTTCCTGCCCGAAGAACGTCACCAAATGCCGCTCCACGCCCTTGGTGCCCAGCACCACGCCAAGCGGCAGCCCCAAGCGCTCCAGCACCGGACCCTGCTCGATATGCAGTTCCAGGTAAGCGGCCGCGTTGCGCTGTTCCGTGGCGGCTTCGGCAAACTTGTCGATTTCCACACCACACCGTCTGAGAGCGTCTTCGAGACGAACGCCGTCCTTGTCGGCGCGCACGCGGTCCGCCGCGATGCTATGCGTCCCTGCAAAAGCCGAAGAACCGAGCAGACTTCGCCCGAAGCGCGCGCCTTCTTCGTCCGCCCAGTCGACCACGCGAATCGTCACGGGCGGCCTCCCCGCGTACTCAGCCGCGAAACGGCGCAGGACTTCCAAGGCAGCCAGCTCGTCCAGACTACCGTCCAGCCACCCGCCGTTGGGTACAGAGTCCAGATGCCCGCCGATCAGCAGCGTCTTTTCCGAATTACCGCGCAGCGTCACCCAACCGTTGCCCGCGGCGTCGTGGTGATGCTCCACCGGTAGGCCGGCCAGCTTTGATCGAAACCACTCGCGTGCCCTCAACCACGTGTCGGTCCAAGCGACGCGTTGCGCCCCGTTTTCATCCTCGGTGAGTTCCCGAAGTTCTTTCAGCTCGGCAATTGTTCGCTTCGGATTTAGGCTCATGGCTTTTCTGTGTGATCAAAAGTGCGTCGGTTCGCGCCGCAACAAGCGGCCGCGCTTGCTATCGCCCACGAACTTGCCATCTTTGACCTGAACCTGGCCGCGCACCGTGACCACCGCCGGCCGGCCTTCGATAGGCATCCCTTCAAATCCGTTGTAGTCGTTGTTCATGCTCTGCGTTTTGGCCGAAACCACGCCCCGGTAAGCCGTATCGTAGATCACCAGATCTCCATCGCTGCCCACGGCAATCGTACCCTTGCGCGGAAACAAGCCAAAAAGCTTCGCTGCCTTGGTGCTGGCGACCTCTACAAACCGGTTCAAGTCGAGTTTCCCGCGTACAACTCCGCACGTGTAAAGCAAATTTACGCGATCCTCAATTCCCGGGATTCCGTTCGGGATCTGCGTGAACGCAGCCTCGCCCAGCCGCTTCTGTTCTGTGTCGAACGGACAGTGATCCGTGCCCACCGTATCGATAGCCCCGGCCGCGAGCGCGTTCCACAGGATACCGTGGTTACGCTTGTCTCGCAGCGGCGGCGACATCACGTGTTTCATGCCCTCCACACCCGGCCTCTCCGCGTACGTCTTGTCCAGAAGAAAGTGAGGCAGAACCGATTCGATCGAAATCCTCACGCCCCGTGCCTTCGCCGCCGTGGCTGCTGCAAGTGCAGGACCGCACGAGAGATGAACCACGTAGCCCGCCGCACCCGTGTTCTCGACGAACGTCGTGAAGCGGCCCGTACCTTCGGCCTCCACCGATTCCGGCCGGCTCGGCTCGTGCCATTCCGGGCCGGACTTCCCTTGCGCCAGCAGGCTCGCCTGCAGCCGGCTCACGAGTTCGGCGTTCTCGCAATGCGCGGTCACGATCACGCCGAGTTTCTTGGCCAGCGCCAGGGTCTGATACATCTCACCATCGTCGACCCCAAAAAAATTCTTGTACGCCAGAAAAATCTTGAACGATGCAATGCCGTCCCGCACGATTTCCCGAAGCTGCCCTTCGGTGTTGTCCTCGTATTTGGTCACCGACATGTGGAACGTGTAGTCGCAGGCGCTGTGGCCTTCGGCTTTCGACTTCCATAGCTCGTAACCTTCCAGCGCGTCGTCGTAGCGCGAAGGGCAGCACATTTCGATGAACGTGGTGGTGCCTCCAATTAAGGCCGCAATGCTTCCCGTCTGGTGCGTGTCCTTGGCGAAGGTCGCCATGAACGGCAGATAGATATGCACGTGCGGATCGATGAAGCCGGGGAAAACCAGCTTGCCGCTCGCATCGAGCACCTCCGTACCCGGTGGCGCATCGAGCCCGGCGCCGACCCGCGTGATCGTTTCGCCTTCGACAAATACATCGCCGCGGAATCGCGATTCCGCAGTGACAATCTCCCCGCCCTTGATCAGCAGCGCCATGGTTCTCTCAGCTGATGCCCGGTTTCTGCGCCGCACGAAACTGAGCCGCGACCAAAGGGAGCGGTTGCCTCACCCTAGTGAACCTGAATTCCCTTCTCCTTGCGGTACAGCTCCATCGCCTCCCAATCCTCCGCGACCTCGGGTTGCGACTGGCACAGTTCGCGCCACGAAACCGGCGCGCGCCCGTCGGTAACCTCCGCCATCTCGATGCAATGCTCCACCGGGCACACGTTATAGCACAGCCGGCAGCCCACGCAATCTACCTCGCGCACCAGGGGACGCGGCCGCTCGCCACTCGCCCCGGCCGTCAGGTCGATGCATTGGTGCGCCGCGTCGTTGCACGCCACATAACAAAGGTTGCACTTGATGCACTTGCCCGCGTCGATCCGCGCCACCGCACTAAACGAAAGATTGAAATTCGCGAAGTCCGAAATCTGGGGCAAGCTCTTGCCCACAATCTCCGCCACCGTTTGGAAGCCTTTCGCGTCCATCCAGTTCGATAAGCCGTCGCACAGGTCTTCGATCACGCGAAACCCGTAATGCATCACTGCGGTGCAAACCTGTAAACTGCTCGCGCCCAAGAGCAAAAACTCGGCTGCATCCTGCCAGTTCGAAATCCCGCCCATCCCCGAAATCGGAATCCTGGCTCCCGCCACTGCTTCGTCCGTTGCCACCGCCGACAGCATGTGCAGGGCGATCGGCTTCACCGCCGGTCCCGCGAACCCTCCATGCCCGCTCTTTTTGCCAATGCTCGGACTCACTTCGAGCGTGTCAAGATCCACCCCGATGATCGAGTTCAGCGTGTTGATCAATGAGATGGCGTCGGCCTTGGCAGCCACCGCGGCGCGCGCCGGATACACAATATTGGTGATATTCGGAGTCAGCTTCACCATCACCGGTATTCGGCAGCTGTTCTTCACCCAGCCCGTAATCTGCTCGCAATACTCCGGAACCTGGCCGACCGCGCTGCCCATGCCCCGCTCGCTCATGCCGTGTGGGCAGCCGTAATTCAACTCGATCCCATCCACCCCCGTGTCTTCGATGCGGCACACTATGTCTCGCCAGGCCTCCGGCTTCGATTCCACCATCGCCGAGGCAATCACAGCACGATCCGGCCAAGCGCGCTTCACTTCGGCCATCTCGCGCAGGTTCACTTCTAGTGGGCGATCCGAAATGAGTTCAACGTTGTTAATGGCGAGCATTTTCTGCCCGCCGTAGTGCCACGCGCCGTAGCGGTTCGAAACATTCAGCACCGGCGCGCCAATCGTCTTCCACACGGCCCCGCCCCATCCCGCTTCGAACGCCCGATGAATCTGGCGGCCCGAGTTAGTAGGCGGCGCAGATGCGAGCCAGAACGGATTGGGTGACCGGATGCCAGCGAATTCGGTTCTCAGATCAGCCACGGCTCACCCCCTGCGTCATGAGACGTTCATGGATCGCCCGCGCCGCCAGCTTTCCATCCTGCACGCCCATTACCGTCGACGCCGCGCCCTTCCACCGGATGCAGTCTCCACCCGCGTATATTCCCGCCACACTCGTTTCCAAGGATTCGTTCACGCGAATCTTCCCTTTCTCGGTGTCTAGCTGCATTAATTCCGCTACCGTCGTCATCTTCTGCCCGATTGCCTTGACGATTTGATCCGCCTCCAGAACAAACTCCGAACCCTGCACCGGTTGTGGCGCCGGACGTCGCGACGCATCCTGCGCCCCTAGTTGCACGCGCACGCATTCCAGGCCCGTCACCATTCCTTTGTCAGTTAGAACCCGCAGCGGCCGAGTCAGAAACCGAAACTCCACCCCTTCCTTCTTAACGAACTCGTACTCGTGGGCGTAAGCCGTCATCTCGCGTTCGCTCCGGCGATAGATCATCGTGACGCGCTCCGCGCCCAGGCGCTTGGCAATCGTCGCGCAATCCACAGCCGTGTTTCCTGCGCCGATCACC
>Ga0210406_10005374_pt1 | contig 13455 bp, 13 predicted proteins | sample IncBWC30MmetaG_FD_155454 | JGI IMG/M metagenome (GOLD analysis project Ga0210406, IMG submission 155454) | Forest soil microbial communities from Barre Woods Harvard Forest LTER site, Petersham, Massachusetts, United States - Inc-BW-C-30-M | ecosystem: Environmental > Terrestrial > Soil >... | reverse complement strand
CCCCAGGCCAGCAACGCATTCCTCAAAACACTGGAAGAACCGCCGCTCAAATCGATTCTTTGCCTGTTGACGGCCGTTCCGGAAGTATTGTTGGAGACCATCCAATCTCGTTGTATCCGGATCTCACTGCGAATGCCGGGGGCCCCGAACTTGGATCCCGCCGGCGATGCTTTCCTGTCGACCGTTGCTCGTGTCTGCCGAGAACGACCAAATACTATTGCGGGAGCTTTAACCCTGGCCCGCGCTTTCCAGGATCAACTTCAGAGTATTCGAGCGTCGATCGAATCTGAACACGGCGAGAAATTGAGTGAAGAGACCGAGACCTACCGCCAAAGGACGGATGGACGCTGGCTTGAACGCGAAGAAGAACGTTTACTCGTGCTCACGGAAAGCCGTTACGTGAAAGCTCGCTCGAGATTGATCGACAGCCTTATGGAATGGTTCGCTGAAGCGACCCGTTTCAAGAACGGCGCTGACGGAGCTCGCTCAGCTAAGCCCGAGACCCAGCAATTTGCCGAACAATACTCAGTCCCCGAACTGTTGAGGCGTTATCGGGCTCTGGTTGAGCTCCAGGAGAATCTTTCAAGAAATATCCAGGAAGCCCTGGCGATCGAGGTCGCATTTATTGAGGCGTTTGGGCCAGAGAACGAAAAGTAAGCGCCGAGAGATTACAGCAAAGTAATCAGTAATCAGTAGGCCAGTAATCAGTAATAAAAACCGGCAGAATCTGTCCGGGGGACATTGACACTGATTACTGACACACTGATTACTGATTACTGGCCCATGCTCATCCTCTACATCCTCCGTCATGCCGAAGCGGAACCTGAGGCACGAACTGACGCCGAACGTGCGTTGACCTCGAAAGGGCGTGACCAGGCTAAAGCAGTGGGGCGCTTTTGTTGCGAGCATGAAATTTATCCGGCGCTCGTCCTAACCAGCCCACTCGTCCGCGCCGAACAGACCGCTAAACTGGTGTGCAAGGAGCTAGGAGAAAAGACGAAGCTCGAGACGGCCGAGTTTTTGTCGGCGGGTATGAACCCGGAACGAGCATTCGCGCACTTAAGCAAATTTTCTGACCCCGGTCCCTTGATGCTGGTCGGTCACGAGCCCGATTTTAGTGAATTTATTGCCGCGGCAATCGGTGGCGCCTCGGAGAGCATTCGGCTTCGCAAAGCCGGTTTCGCAAAACTGACTTTACCGGAGACCAAACCGGGTGTTGGTACGCTAGATTTTCTTTTAACCCCCAAGCTTTTATGAAGCCAGAAATCGTTCGAACTCACTCTTTTGTCGCCGAGGTCGCCCGGTTCATCAAGGATTCTGCCTCCGATGCGATCGACGCACGCGGTTCCTTTCGTCTCGCCCTCAGTGGAGGGAACACTCCCCGTCCCATTTATCAAGCGCTCGCCCTGGAGGATTGCGACTGGCGAAAATGGATCGTGACTTTCGGCGACGAGCGCTGTGTTGCGCCCGATGACAATCAAAGCAACTACAGAATGGCGTCGGAATCCTTTTTGCTAGTTACCAGCCCGGGCGAAGTGCTCCGCATGATCGGAGAGATCGATCCCGAGGACGCAGCAGAAGAATACGACACCGCCATCCAACATCTCGGTAAACGGTTTGGCGAAAAGAGATACCGGCATGATTTGATTCTACTCGGCCTAGGAGAGGACGGGCACACGGCGTCGTTGTTTCCCGACACTGCCGCTCTCGAGGAGACACAAAAGAATGTCGTAGCGAATTTTGTTCCGAGGTTCGATACCCATCGGCTCACATTCACATTTCCTCTGATCAATGCCGCACGTTGCGTGGCTTTTGTCATCAATGACAAGACCAAGCAACCGGTGATCGACCGTGTCCTCGCCGGGAACAGCGGCCTCCCATCCGAGCGGGTGAAGCCAGTAGACGGCGAGGTCCTCTGGTTTCTAGGACACGGGAAATAGGGGAGGAGCTAGGAGCTAGAATCTAGGAGCTAGGAGTCCGTTCCGCCCCGAGGCATGGGTATATCGGCGTCTGCCGGCGTGCTTCGCCAATAGTGTGCTCCGACCCATATGTCCTATGAGTCCCATAAGTCCCATCCGTGTTCATCGCGTGGCGTTTGGTTCTCTCTAAAAGTGTCTTCCACGCCGCAGCCCCCTCCTAGCTCCTGGATTCTGGCTCCTGGCTCCTAGATTAGTGACTGCCGTTTGAAGTCGTGTTAATCTGAGCAACATGGGTAATTCCTCAGAGGGATTCGGTTTTGAAACGCTGCTCGAAATTGCGACTCGTTGCGGGTCCGGAACCGCTTTCAAAAAGGGGATCTCTTGGAATGCGGATTCTGACCTCGAGCGGAGCTGGGCAGATTGGACGCGGTCCTCGTTTCAGCCGTTCATCCTGCCTCATTTACTCGAGGTGCAGGCCCTCTCGTCGCGCCAGTTCGTTCGCGAAATTTTGGGGCTCGATCGAGCTTTCTCGGGTCTGCTCTCAAAAGAAAGTGAGGAGAAAAGCCTGGAAGCGGGACGACAGCTGCTTTCGATGAAATCGCTCAAAGCCGATCGGACGCTGGACCGGATTCAACGCGCCGTCGCCGCTGGGAATGCTCCCGGCCATTTTGCAACTTTATTCGCAGTCCGTGCTGCGGTGTTTTCCATCGCACCGCGCACCACTGTTTCAGCCTACCTCTTGCAAGAGCTAGTCTGCGAGATCCCGGATCCGGATCATCAAGCGGAACTGCTTGCGCTGGGCTTGTCTGAGGTCAACGATTTCTTTCGGCACTCTGCCGAGACGAAATCGGAGGCCATGCGATCGAATGCCTGAGACTGCTATCGAGACAAAAACCGAGGCGCAGCTAGCGACTCCTTGGAACGTGGTAGTTCACAATGACCCGGTGAACTTGATGTCCTACGTCACGATGGTTTTTCAAAAAGTCTTTGGGTATTCGCGCGACCGGGCTACCCGACACATGCTGGAGGTACATCATTTGGGCCGATCGATCGTCTGGACCGGGTCCCGGGAGCAAGCTGAGCTATATGTACAGCAGCTCCATAGTTACCTCCTGCAAGCGACCCTGGAAAAATCTGAGGGATGTTGATTCGTAAATGGAAAAAGAAGGCGATAGAATTCTCCCGCATCGAACAGATCGAGGCAGAACTTCTAAGGCAGGTGCCAGCTTGTTGTGACTTGGACGAGGGGAGCCAAGCCGAAGCCCGCATTTTTCCGTCTCCCACAAATACCACCGATCCGGACTTTTTGCGGGATTGGCACGAGTATGTACGCCCCGAGTTGCAGCACCTATTCCGTTCAGCCAAGGAGACGGTGGAGACAGATCTCGGCTCGTTAAAAATGAAACTCGGCCATCTGGGGCGTTTCTTAGTGCCTCTGGAACATGGCGAACCCTGGTTGAACACTCTTAATCAGGCTCGTTTGATTTTGGCCGCCAAGTTCGGGTTTTCCGAAACGGAACTCTCTACGTTCGAACTACCTAGGACGTTTTCCCAGCGGGAATTGGTCCTCCACCAGATCAACTTCTATGCGGCCATCCAGGAGCGCATCATTGAAATTCTGAACGAGGGTGAGGAACAGAAAGGTTCAGAAGGGAGCAGGTAGGTGTGAATTTCTGCCGGTAGCCTTCCATAGGCGTCAACCTAAGCGACGCAGCAGCAGATGGCGCGCAACCAGTTCGGAAGGGCGTTGCATTCCGCGTTTTCAGGTCTAAGGACGGAATCTTTCTAATGCGGCTCCCCTCCGAAACGGGTGGTGCGTGCGCGCCATGTGGTGCGCATTGTCGCTGGAGAAGCATAGTCGCGGGCGTTTAGAGAATTTCTCCCTAGCGCCGTTGACGTGATCCAGCCATCACGAGTAACTTCGCTCAATGAGCAAACCCGTCGTCGAAGTCCAAGTCAGGGCCGTAGTCCCGACTACTGGCGGGTGCGCAGTCTTCGTCGGGAACGATGAAAAGGTCTTTGTAATTTACGTCGACCAAACTGTCGGCCAGGCTATCACGATGTTCATGCGCGGCGCACAGAAGGAACGCCCGTTGACCCACGATCTTATGGCCAACATCCTGATGGCATTGGGAGCGCGAATCGAACGGATCGTCATCAATGATCTAAAACGTGGTACCTACTTTGCCCGGATGATTCTAAGCGCCGAGAACGAGCTGCACCAGCGTAAGGTGGTCGAGATCGATGCTCGCCCCAGCGATTGTATCGCCATGGCGGCCCAACAAAAGGCCGCAATTTACGTCAGTCGCGAGGTCTGGGAAGAGGTCGATGATATGGCCGACGTGCTCCGCAAAATGGAAGAGGAAGGCTCAAGTCCGGGGGAGTCCGAAGAAGAGTTTTAAAAGTTGTGCTTTTTTTCAGCCACCGATTGCAATTAAAGATGCACCACTTAGTTTGCGGCGATCATGTCTGACAGCTGGGACATTCCATCCGCGATTTCTCTTTATAACGTAGACCGTTGGGGATCGGGCTACTTCAGTATCAACCGATCTGGCAACGTGCAGGTCATGCCGACTCAACAAGAGAGTCTGAACATCGACCTAATGGAGGTGGTTCAAGAAGCTCGGGATCGCGGTATGAGTTTCCCGCTGGTTGTCCGCTTTCAAGACCTCCTACGACACCGCGTCGAAACAGTTAATCGAGCGTTCCAATCGGCGATTGCTGAGGCCCGCTATCAGAACGTCTACAAAGGGGTCTTCCCGATCAAAGTTAACCAGCTTCGGGAGGTGGTGGAGGAGATCATTGATGCCGGTTCGCCCTACCACTTCGGTTTGGAGGCGGGCAGTAAGCCGGAACTGATTGCCGCATTAGCCGTCCATCGCGACCTGGAGAGCTTGATCATCTGCAACGGCTACAAAGACCTCACCTACATCAAGCTGGCGTTACTCGGCCGGAAGTTAGGTAAGCTCACTATCATCGTCGTTGAAAAGCTCGAAGAAATCAGGCAGATCGTTCAGCTTTCCAAAGAAATGGGGGTTCAGCCCATGCTGGGCCTCAGGGTTCGTTTGCAGGTCAAGGGCCATGGACGCTGGGCTACCAGCGGTGGCGAGAACGCAAAGTTTGGTCTTTCGACAGCCGACCTGGTTGCAGCCAGTAACTACCTGAAAGAGCAGGGGATGGCCGACGCGCTGCGCTTGGTTCACTTCCATGTAGGGTCGCAAGTTTCCGATATCGGCGTCGTTAAAAGAGCTGTCCGCGAAGCTGCGCGATTTTTTGCTAAGCTAACCCATATGGGGCACCCAATGGAGTTCATCGATGTGGGTGGCGGACTGGGTGTTGACTACGACGGCTCCCGTACCGCTTTTGACAGCTCCATGAACTACACGTTGCAGGAGTATGCTCGTGACGTGGTTTACAACATCATGGATGTCGTTGACTCGGAGAAAGTTTCCCACCCGACCATCGTCAGCGAAGGCGGGAGAGCGATTGTCGCTCATCACTCCGTACTCGTTGTTGAAGCTTTCGGATCCATTGAGAAAGGCGCTGCGGACCTAGCCCTGCAAATCAAAGACACCGATCCAAAACTGCTGGCGGATGTCGTCGAAATCCAGCGGTCACTAACCAAGCAGAACCGGATGGAAAACCTGCACGATGCCCAGCAGGTTAAAGAACAAGCTCAATCCATGTTCGAGCTTGGTTTGCTCGACCTGGAGAGCAAGGCGAAAATCGAGACGATTTACTGGCAGATCGCCGAGTCGGTGGTCGACCTCTGCCGCGGTATGCGCTACGTGCCGGATGAGGTCAAGGAGCTGGAAATCTCGTTAGGCGATCAATACCTCTGTAACTTCTCCGTCTTCCAATCACTGCTGGATCATTGGGCTCTTGGGCAGTTGTTCCCGATCATGCCGATCCATAAATTGCAGTATCCACCCGACCGGAATGGCACGTTGGTGGATATCACCTGCGATTCGGACGGCAAAGTCAGTAAGTTTATCGACTTGCAGGATGTCAAAGAGACTCTGCCGCTGCACCGGATAAACAATGGAGAACCGTATTACCTCGGTTTCTTCTTGATGGGTGCGTACCAAGATATCATGGGTGACCTGCACAATCTGTTCGGCCGGGTGAACGAAGTTCATATCTTCCTGGACGAAGACGAGGACAGCGGCTGGTACATCGAGGAAGTGATCCAAGGCAGCACCGTAATCAGTGTCCTTTCCATGACACAATGGGATCAGAACGAGTTGGTGCGCCTGGTCAAAGGCCAAGTTGATGCCGCCATCAAAAGCGATCGCTTGAAACCAAACGAAGCCATGCGCATCTTGAACGATTACGAGCGCGGCCTCGGCGGCTATACCTACCTGAATTTCAAAAAGCAGGTGTAGGGCGTCGTCTTATACTCCGCAGGAGTCAGGAGCCAGAATCCAGGAGCTAGGAGAGGGGCGCCAGACGGTGGAGCGTTACATCACTTGCGAGATACCCGCGTTTCACCACGGCCTCGCAAGCGAGGCAGCGCTCCACAAATAGCCGTTTCGTAGAGACCAAAATCCAGCTCCGTAGGAGCGAAATATTTATAGCTATCGGCGTCCCCAAAATCCGACTAGCTTTGTAGGAGCGGCATTTTTAAGCGAGCGGTACGGCGATAGATGTGAACCTTACAGACGGGTGCTCGACGTGATCGGTGCGCATATCGACCGAGATGCCGCTCCTACGGAGCTAACGCCGTTTTAGGATAACGCTTGGCTATAAATATTTCGCTCCTACGGAGCTAGCGCTCCAACGGAAGCTAGCCCGCGCACATCCCTCCTGGCTCCTGGATTCTGGCTCCTGACTCCTGCGGAGTATAAGACGACGCACCACGCTACCCTCCGAACAACTTCTTCACCGAATCCAAAAATCGCTGTCGAAGATTATTCCCGTTATCGGCCGGCTCTGAATTAGGATTAATCGGCTCGCCCTTGTGTACCTGGCAGTTCTGCGAAGGGACCATCGACTGGGGCAAGGTGATCTGGTAGGCGGTCCCGGTCGCTCGACATTCATCGGTCGCGATCTCATTCGATACCGAACAGAGTTGGACCTGAACCACCGGTTCAGGCGGAGTAAACTCACCATCCGGGTATTTCGTCCGGGAAGCCTTCTCCATAATCTTCACCCAGATGGGCAAGGCAAGCGTTGCGCCATACCCGCGCTGTTCGATCGTCTGCGGCTGATCGAATCCGACCCAAACCCCGCAAGTTACTGAATTAGTGAACCCCACAAACCAAGCATCTTTGTAGTCGTCGGTCGTGCCCGTCTTGCCGGCCGCCGTTCGATCTAGTCCCAAGGATTTAGCGGATGCCGCTGTGCCGCGGGACAGAACGCCTTCCAAAGTCTCAGCGATCATCCAGGAAATCGCCGGCTTCAAAATCTGGCGTTGCAGCGGACGCGCTTGGTAAAGCACCCGTCCTTGTTTATCATCGATCCGCTCGATTAAATAAGGCTCACGCCGTACGCCTCCGGATGGGAACGCGGTATAGGCTGCCGTCACATCTTTCAGAGTGGAGCCGAATGCGCCCAAATAAATAGAGGGCAGCTTAGGAATGTTGCTTCCGAGACCGGCCTCGGTCAGGAGCGATTGTACTTTGCCGAGGCCAACCCGCTCACCTACTCGAATCGTCATTCTGTTTCTCGAGAAGATGAGGCCGTCTCGCAGGGGCAATACCCCGCGACTTGAGCCGTCCGAATTTCCCGGGCTCCAATGCGGAGCTTCCGGCACTTCACCGCTACGGATAGGATCGTCACTGATTTGTGAGCCGGGGAACAAGCCGCTTTCATAACCGCCGGCGTAGATAAACGGTTTTGCAGTCGAGCCGACCGATCGAACGGCCTGCAGTGCCCGATCGAACTTACTATCCTTATAGTCGCGTCCTCCTACAATAGCGCGGATCCCGCCGCTATGGTTATCAATCACTAACGCTGCGCCTTGAAGATACGGTGTTGCCTCTTCGTTGGCTCGATCGCTCTCCGTGTAAGCGCTCTTACGAGGATGCTTATAGTCCGACTTGTCCTCGATCTGAGTCATAAAATTATCGACGGCGGAATCCGCTGCCAGCTGCAATGCGGGGTCGAGCGTCGTATAGATCTTGAGGCCGCCGCTATCGATTTGATCCTGCGACACAATCCCTTGGAGCTCGTGGTACAGCGCATCCATCGCGTAGTTCTGTTGTGGGACGGCCGACTTTTTCCCGCTGGTCTTTAAAGGTGTGGCTTTCGCAGTCTGCTCCTCCGAGGTCGAGATGTAGCCGAGTTCTGCCATGCGATCCAGCACCTCGTTCCGCTGAGTTACGGCGCCCGTCGGGTTGTTAATCGGCGAATAGCGGTTGGGGCTTCGAATCAGACCCGCTAAGGTGGCCGCTTCCGGTAGATTCACCTGCGCAGCCGATTTTCCGAAATACGCTCGCGCTGCGGTTTCTAACCCGTAATAACCCGATCCGAAATAGATTCGATTGGTGTAATAATCCAGAATCTGGTCTTTGGAGAACGTAAGCTCGATTCGGAGCGCCATGAAAGCTTCCAGGATCTTTCGGCTGAGATCCCGTTTTCCCAGGTCGAAGCTGTTTCGAGCTAGTTGCTGCGTAATTGTGCTTCCACCTTGCAACAGCATGAAATGACTCAAGTTGCGAGTGAAGGCGCGTGATACGCCGACGAGATCAACGCCGTGGTGTTCATAAAACCGCGAATCTTCTCTAGCTAAGAGCGCTTTTTTGAAGAGCGGCGATATTTGGTTCACGTTGACCAGAATCCGATTTTCGCCGTAGAGCCGGCTGTAAACATTGCCGTCTACGTCGTAAATCCAGCATCGCTCTGGAATGTGGCCGACTTGTCGTAGGTCGAAGGAAAGCGACCAGCCAAGATAGACCGCCACCACCAAGCCGGCGGCGACGATTCCTTCAACGATCAACGCAAACAGGAACCGGCTTACAAACCCAAACGTCAAGAACGCACCCCGCACACTCATTTATCTTCGTTCACCGCTGGCTCGGAGGATGCAATCGTTTCCGGCTTGCCAGACGTAGTCTCCCGGCTTGCCTGACGTAGCCTCTCGGAGTCTAAACGACGAGGCGGAGTCTGGAGTTTGGACGACGGGGCGAAGTCTGGTGCTAGATCAGGTCGCCGCTCAACGGTGCGTTTAACTGCTTCCGTTTTGCGCCACGCTTCAATAGCGGCGTGATTTCCGGAAAGTAAAATCTCAGGTACCTTCAAGCCCCGGAAGTCCGCGGGTCTGGTGTAATGGGGATATTCCAGAAGCCCATCACTGAAGGACTCATCTGTGGCCGAGTTCGCTTCTCCGAGAACACCGGGAATCAAGCGGGCAACCGCATCGACGACCACTGTCGCTGCAATCGCGCCGTTGGTAAGAATATAATCTCCGATCGATAATTCCTCATCGACCAAATGGTCGGCCACCCGTTGATCGACCCCTTCATAATGTCCGCACACGAATAGGAGATGGGACTTTTCCGCTAACTCCTGAGCCTTTTGCTGAGTGAAACGCCGGCCCGTCGCTGACATCAGGATTACGTGAGACCCGGGCCGCCGAATGGCTTCTACAGCAGCGAAGATTGGTTCCGCTTTCATCACCATACCGGGGCCGCCGCCGTAAGGCGGCTCATCGGTCACGCGATGCTTCCCGCTCGCCCATTGCCGGAGATCAAGACATCTTACCCGGATCAGGCGGTTCTCTTGAGCCTTTCCCAGTATACTTTCTGAGAAAGCTCCTTCACAGAGCCCTGGGAAAAGCGTCAGGATATCGAACTCAATCATCAACGACCGAAAGTTTCCCTCTTTTGCGTGGAGAAGTCTATAGGGGAAACATTCGATAGGTTCGCGCTCGCTGACTGCTAGAAAGAGGTTACGGCGCCTCGCCGCATCAGCGAGGATAACAGAGTCCCGATGGTCACCACTTCTCGTCTACACGGACTTTCGGAGCGCGTGAGCATATTTGTCCACGAGCTCCTGAGCCTCTCGGCGAGCGTCATTACAGCATTGGTGATGTGTTGGAGTCCTGATCTTCATCGGTTGGGCCCGCTTGACCGCATGGATCAACGCCTGTTGCCGATGAAGCAACTTCTTGGGGGTACACATCTTGGCCGATAAAATAGCATCTCTTCGCCAAAAGCCAAGAAAGCAGATGGCCGCTCGTTCCGCGGATGAATTCTTCGGGCGTATCGAGCTAAGCGGATCGCCAGAATCGGTAATCAGTAATCGGTAATCAGTATGACAGTAATCAGTATAAGAGATCAGAAGTCTCGACTGATTAGTAACTTACTGATTACTGATTACTTCTGGCGCGTAGACCCTTTTCTGCGATTGATTTGCCAGACCCCTCAATCAACTTCCTCCACAAAAATGGACCTTAACCTCGATCTCAAAAAAATTGGGCTTCAAGAAAGCGAATTGATCTTTCCCAAGTTTGACTTTGAGATCGCCTGGCAAATTGGCGCTCGATTGCGTGATATTGGGATCACTCGCCGATTTCCCATTGTTGTTGACGTAAGGTATTTTGGCCAGCCGCTCTTTTATAGCGCATTGCCGGGCAGCGTTCCCGACAACGCAGAATGGATCCGGAGAAAGAGTAATACGGTTGCGCGGTTTCATCGTAGTTCTTATCAAGTTGGCTTAACGCTGCAGCAGGCGGGCACTACCCTTTTAGACCGCTATGCATTGGCTTCCACCGACTACGCGTCTCACGGCGGAGCGTTCCCCGTGCACGTCAAAGACGCCGGCGTAATTGGTTCCATCGGTGTTTCCGGTCTTCCTCAAAGAGACGATCACGAGTTAGTCGTCGAAGCTCTTTGTCTTGCTCTTAACCACGATTACGCTTCGCTGGCGCTCGCGAAAGACTAGCATCGCGTATCGTACTCGTACTCGTCGTCCTCGTCCTCGAGGGTGAGGCGAGGCTCCCCGAACAGTTCTAGGTTTTAGGTTGGAAGTTTTAGGTTCTAGGTTGCGCTTCGCGTACCACGACGCTTCGTCCGGGGTAGAAGATTGAACATCAAACTTAGAACCTAAAACCTAAAACCTGGAACCTCCTGGAGCCTCGCCCTACCAAAAAGCGTCTCCACTGATTACTGACACACTGATTACTGATTACTTGTTCCGGTCGTTCTCCGACTTCGCCCGTCGTCTCAGACTCCGGAGGCTTCGTCGGACAAGCGGTCGTTGACGGCGCTCCCAGCGTTTGTAAGTTCCCTCATGGCTGACTCCGTATCCTCAGCCGTATCGAGGCGCGAATTTCTCTATGCCGTCGCGGTTGCCACCGCACCGGTCGCGTTCCTTGCTCAGATTCAATCAAGTCTCGCTCAAGATACCGGCTCTGCGCTATTGGAACCTACGCCGGCTGTGGGTGACGATGATCTTCAGGCGACCCCGCAGGAAACGATCGGCCCGGCATTTAAACCGGATTCGCCGTTAAAGAATAACTTTCGTGAATCGGGCGTTACCGGCATTCTCGTGACCCTCACGGGGTTTGTACTCGATCGGAAAGGAAAGCCGATAAAAGGAGCGGTGCTTGACTTTTGGCACGCCGATGCCGATGGCCAATACGATTTCACCGGCTTTAATTGTCGGGGGCATCAGTTCACCGAGGCCAACGGCAGCTACGAGCTGCAGACCATCCTCCCCGGCGTCTATCCGGGCAGAACCCGACATTATCATGTCCGGCTGCAAGCCCCGCCGGGCCCGATTCTCACGACCCAGCTCTATTTTCCCGGCGAACCGCGCAATTCCTCTGATTTCCTCTTCCGCCGAGACCTGTTGGTGAACGTGCATGACACCAATCAGGGCCGCCTCGCTAACTTTAATTTCGTGCTGGAGACGGCCTAGCCAGGAAAAGTGATTGGTGATTGGTGATTAGTGATTGGTGAAAAAGGGAAGCGTCCTTCAGCGGTCTGGAGGCGTTGGCAATGAGCCCCCGTCTCTGCTGCATCATATAGTCCTAATCCGAATCGTTACTCTGCGCGAGAGCTCGGCATCCAGGCTCTCCCACCAATCACGAATCACCAATCACTAGTCACCTCCGACCGCTCACTTCTCACGGCTTCGTCGTATCTTTCCCTTGTGGCCGACCGTCTTAATGCGAAATGTCGTCGGTTCTTGCTAAAATGCCCATTGCCGCAAAAAAACGAATAGAAACTATGAAATATTGGATCAGGATCCCGATCGCCCTTCTCATCTCACTTCTAGTGATTAAGAGTGCCTCGGGGCAGAATAGCCGGCTGGCCACCGCCTCGGATGTTGCTCGTTATCTTGCGGGGATGCCGGTATCGGAGGGTTCGCCGCTAGCATCACTCACTCGGGATCCCCAATGGCTTGCGCATTCCAACGCCATGAATCAGTCGTTTGCCAAAATGGAAACGCGCCAACTGAGTAATATCCGTACCTGGCGGGCAACGATGCTGGCGCCGGTCGTCGCTCCTAATCGGGTATGTCTTTACCTTTTCGGGGGCCCGGACTTTTTGTACGCCAACGTCTTTTTCCCCGATGCTCCGGCTTACGTTTTACAGGGGTTGGAGACGGTTGATTCAATTCCAGATCTACTCACACTTCCAGCCCAAGCTCTCGACGGCACCCTTCAAAATATCGAGATCTCCCTGAACAACGCTATCAGCTACACCTATTTTGAAACCAAGGACATGCGGGAGAACTTCTCCAGGTCCGAGCTAAAGGGTGTGTTACCGATCTTGTTTGTGTTCATTGCTCGATCAGGTCTGCAGATTGCGAAAGTCGATTATATTTCGTTGGCGCCGAACGGAGCCGTTATCGATGGGTTCCGTTCCGGAGTGCGAGGAGTACGAATGCTGCTGGATGATCCGCGGACCGGGCGAGAGAAGAGCTTGTACTATTTCACGGCAGACCTTTCCAACGGCGCAATGAGCCCTGGTATCCTCCGTTTCTGCTCTAATTTGGGACCGACCAATTCGTTTCTGAAAGCGGCTTCCTACCTGATGCACGAAGACAGTTTCAGCACCGTTCGGAATCTTTTGCTGGGTGTAAGCGCCGCTATCGTAGAAGATGATTCCGGCATTCCTATTCGCTATCTGACTTCAGATCGTTGGACTCTACGGTTCTTCGGCTCCTACGGAGGTCCCATTGAGCTGTTCAAGAAATATTATCAAACCGATCTGTTTGAGGACTATGCCCACAATAGTCCAAAACAGTTAACATTCGGTTTTGGCTATCAAATTAACCGGCGCACCTCGAATTTGATCGTGGCTGTCCGGCATTAGGGGAGGGCCGTTGATTCCTTGAACTAGTCCAGTTGCCATCCTTAGACTTTCGTCATGCCTCAATCCGACCCATCAAAAACCCACGAGAATCGCGAGATCAAACAGATCACAACTTTGGCAACCGGCGAAATCGTCGCCCTTTGCTCCGATAGCACAGTCTGGATCTTTGCCGGCAGCAATTGGCGAAAGCTGCCTGACCTCGGTGAAGCGTCATGACAGATCGTTGAGCACGCTGGATCGGATCGGTAGGGATGAGCTCGAGTGTTTGG
>Ga0210406_10005373_pt1 | contig 13457 bp, 11 predicted proteins | sample IncBWC30MmetaG_FD_155454 | JGI IMG/M metagenome (GOLD analysis project Ga0210406, IMG submission 155454) | Forest soil microbial communities from Barre Woods Harvard Forest LTER site, Petersham, Massachusetts, United States - Inc-BW-C-30-M | ecosystem: Environmental > Terrestrial > Soil >... | reverse complement strand
TTTCTCGCGTGGCACTGCCGTTTCAAGCGCCACGTGGACCTGCCCGCCGGAAACTCCCGGCGCGGCTGCCGGTGGGGGAGGCGCCGGCCGCGAACTCGGCGCCGTAGATGGGGCGGAGTAGGCGGGGCGAGCAGCGGCTGGAGCGCCGCCGGCTGCGATTACCGCCTCGATATCCTGCTTGCTGATGCGCCCGCCCGCGCCTGTGCCCTCGATCATAGAGAGATCGATGCCGTGCTCTTTGGCCATGCGTCGAACGAGCGGGGAACTGTGAATCCGCTCGCCAGTAGAACCTGAAGAAACAGGAGCGGCCGCAACCGGCGCCGGAACAGGCGCTGCGGGCCTAGGCGCTGCGGGGGTGGAAACAGTGGTAGCAGGGGCCTTTGCAGGCACGGGCGCAGCCGCTTTCGCGGGGGCAGGCGCTGACGAACCGGCCACAGAGCCCGCCGCGTCGATAACGCCGACGATCGTTTGAATCGGCACGGTTTGCCCTTCGCCGACCTTGATCTCCTTCAGCACTCCTGCGGAAGGTGACGGGATTTCCGCGTCCACTTTGTCCGTGGAAATTTCAAACAATGGTTCGTCGCGCTCCACCTTGTCACCGGGCTTCTTCAGCCACTTGGTAATGGTGCCTTCGAAAATGCTTTCGCCCATCTGGGGCATTACGATGTCTACAGCCATGATTGCTCTCCTCTTTTCTCCAAATCCTAATACCGCGCCAGTTCCTTCGCGGCGGAAAAAACTTTTTTCGCGTTCGGCAAAAAATGTTCTTCGAGTGTCGGCGCGTACGGCACGGGCGTGTCCAGCGAAGTCACGCGCATGAGTGGCCCATCGAGATCATGGAAGGCCTTCTCGAAGAGTATGGCGGCGATTTCGCCTGCGATTCCGCCGGTCTTCGTGTCTTCATGCACGACCAGGCATTTGTTGGTCTTTTTCACCGAATTCAGAATCGTCTCTTCATCGAGCGGCAGCAGCGTGCGCAAATCGATCACTTCGGCTTCGATGCCTTCCTTCGCCAATGCATCCGCCGCTTCGAGCGAAGTATGCATCATGGCTGCGTAAGAAAGGATCGTCAGGTGGTTCCCTTCGCGGCGCACCACGGCTTTGCCGATGGGCACGGTGTAATCGCCAGCGGGAACTTCTCCCTTGATGCGGCGGTAGAGAAACTTGTGTTCGAAGAAGAGCACCGGGTTATTGTCGCGCACGGCGGCCTTCAGCAAACCCTTGGCATCATAAGGCGTCGAAGGATAAATCACCTTCAGGCCCGGCGTGTGCACGAAATACATTTCCGGATTCGCGGAGTGGAACGGGCCGCCGTGCACGCCGCCTCCGGACGGCCCGCGAATCACCATGGGCGCGGGGGCGTTCCAGAGGTAATGTCCCTTGGCCACAAAATTCGTAATTTGATTGAACGCGCAAACGATGAAGTCGATGAACTGCATTTCGCAGATCGGGCGCAGGCCGCAGTAGCTCATCCCGCAAGCAGCGCCGATAATGGCGCTCTCGCTGATCGGCGTGTCAATCACGCGCTCCCAGCCGAAGCGCTCGAGCAAACCTTCGCTGGTTTTGAACGCGCCGCCGTACACGCCGACGTCTTCGCCCATCAAAATGACCGCCGGGTCGCGCTCCATCTCCTCGAACATCGCCTGCTTGATGGCTTCGAGAAATGTGACTTGCGTTCCGTTGAAAGCGCTACCATTCGGACCGGCTCCGTTCGTCTTAGCCATGGCTATCTCCGCGCCTTTCTCGAAGCGTTCGCCGCAGCAGACTTCCCGGCTTTCTTTTGCGCCACCTTGGCCGTTATTTTCGCCATTGGCTTTCCGCCGTTCGCGGATTTTGCGTCATTCCCAACGGTGTGCTCCGCGGGCTGCGTATCGCCGAAATGAATCGGCGCGTTCACGCCGCCGGAGCCTTTACCGGATCCAAATCCTGCCACCGTCCAAACCGCCTTGACGCTCGAACGCGGCGGCGTGACCTCGGCAATGGGGCGTTCCCACTTCGCGCGGATCTTGTGGCAATCGTCGCCGGTGCAGTAGACGCCGGTCTCCGCCAATTCCGGCGGAGGCATCGGAGAATTCTCCGCGAAGTCCCGTTCCGCAGCCAGAAGCGTGTCAATCTTGTCTTCGATTTCTTTCTTGCTCTTGGCGTCGAGGAGTTTCTGACTCGACAGAAACTTTTCGTAGAGCGCAATGGGATCGCGCGCTTCCCAGTAAGCGCGCATCTCTTTTGGCACGTACTCGGCCGGGTCGTGCTGCGCGTGGCCCATGCGCCGGAAGCTCTTGGCTTCAATCAAGATCGGCCCTTCGCCGGCACGCGCTCGCTCCACGGCTTCCTTGGCCGTCGAGTAGACGGCGACGATGTCGTTGCCATCCACAATGTAACTGTCAATACCATAGGCCTTGGCGCGGTCCGCCAGATTTTCCAAAGGCACTTGCTTGCGCACCGGCGTCGAATACGCCCAAAGATTATTCTCGAGAATCAAAACAAATGGCGCTTTCTGCACGGCGGCAAAATTCAGACCTTCGTGAAACACGCCGGTGGAGCTGCCGCCGTCGCCGATCCAGGTCATCGCCACGATTTTTTGCCCCAGGTAACGCCCGGCCATGGCCACGCCGGTCATCACGGGAATCAAATCACCGAGCATGGAGATCGGCGAGACGATGTGCAGGTCGTCGAGATCCCCGAAGTGGCTGGTGCCATCCTTGCCCTTGGTCGGCGAATCATACTTCGCCATGTGCTGCATGAAGATGTCCCGCGGCCGCACGCCCTTGACCAGCAGCGCCCCGATGTTGCGGATCATCGGCGCCAACCAGTCTTTTTTCTCCAAGGCGTACGCGGTTCCGACAGAAATCGCTTCCTGGCCCAGGCTGGAGTAAAGCCCTCCGACAATTTTGTTCTGGCGGAAGAGCTTCACCATCATGTCTTCGACGGCGCGGTTCAGCCGCATATAGAAGTACAAATCCAGATACTGCTGCCGCGTCAATTCCTTCTTCATCCCTGCTCCAATTCCTATGCGGAAACCGCAACTGCTTGCTCGGCGTGTTCCAACTTCTCCAGCAATTCGTTCCTCGAAGATTCCTTCATCTCCAGACCCAGCAATTCTCCCAGATGCCTGGCAATCCTCGGCGCGACTTCCTTTTGCTCAACATTGCGTCCCAGCAATTTTTCCAGCGACGTCGCTTTGCGGTCCGCGATGCCGCAGGGCACGATCAGGTCGAAATTCCGCAAGTCCGTGGACACGTTGTACGCAAATCCGTGCGAAGTGACCCAGCGGCTGATGTGCACGCCGATGGCGGCCAGCTTTTCCTCGGTATTGCCGGCGCGTACCCATATTCCCGTTTTCCCCGCAACGCGCTCGGCGGTAATTCCGAACTCCGCGGTCGCGCGGATCATGGCTTCTTCGAGTATCCGCACGTACCAAACAACGTCACGCCGGATCGCGCCCAGATTCAAGATGGGATATCCCACAATCTGTCCTGGCCCGTGATACGTAATGTCACCGCCGCGGCTGGTCTCGTGATATTCCACACCCTTTTGCCGCAACACATGCTCGCTCACCAAGAGATGCTCGCGCTTCCCATTTCGACCTTGCGTGATCACATGCGGATGCTCGCAAAGAAGGAGCACATCCTCAATTGCCTCGGCCTTGCGCGCGGCCACAATCCTCTTCTGCAGCGCGTATGCTTCCGCGAAGCCAATCAAGCCCAAGTCGATGGTGAGGCAATCTTTCTGCACGGTTCGATTCTCTTTGTAGGGGCGCCAGCCGCGGTGGGTGCCCCTACACACACATTCTCAAACGTTAATCTGCAACCCTCGCACGCTTGCAAACGCATCGCCCATGGCTTCCCACACCGTGGGATGAGCATGGATCATGTTCATCATGTCGTCGATGGTGCCTTCCAGGTTCAAGACTGTCGCGGCTTCGGCGAGAATTTCCGTCGCCAGCGGCCCGATGATGTGAATCCCCAGCACTTCGCCGTAGGATTCGTCGGAAACTACTTTGACGAATCCGCCGTGACTTCCCAGAATCGTCGCCTTGCTGTTGCCCACAAACGGGAATTTACCGGTCTTCACGTCGTAGCCCGCGTCGCGCGCCTGCTTTTCGGTCAATCCAATCGAGCCGATTTGCGGTTCGCAGTAGGTCGCATTGGGAATCCGAGTCTTCACGATTTGATGGGTCGGCTTTCCGGCAATATGCGTCACGGCGATAATCCCTTCCATCATCGCCGCGTGCGCTAGCTGCGGCAGCCCGGCGACGATGTCGCCGATGGCGTAGAGCCCTTTCTCGGCTGTCTCCATGTTATCGCCGACGTGGACGAATCCGCGCTCCACCTTGGCTTTCGATTTTTCCAGCCCACAGCCGTCCGTCATGGCCTTGCGGCCCACTGCCAGTAGCAGTTTCTCCGCTTGCAGCGTCTGTGCTTTGCCGTCCTTGTCTTTGAACGCCACACTGACGCCCTTGGCATCCTTCTTCACGGACTCGACTGCGCAACTGGTGAACACCTGGATGCTCTTTTTCTGAAAAGCCTTGGTCAACTCCGCGGAAATCTCTTCATCCTCCACTGGCACGATGCGCGGCAGCGCTTCCAGGATGGTCACTTGCGTCCCGAACGAATTGTAGATGGATGCAAATTCCACGCCCACCGCGCCGGCGCCAACGACGATCAAGGTCTTCGGAATTTCCGGCAGCTCCAGAATCGAGCGGTTCGTGAGAATCGTTTTGTGGTCGGGCTCAATGCCGGGGAGCGACTTCGCTTCCGAGCCACTCACCATGAGGATGTTGGCCGCTTCGATTTCGGTTTTCTTTCCATCCTTTTCTATGCTAACGCGCCCCGGGCCTTCGTACCTTCCCCAGCCCTGTACCCACTCCACCTTGTTCTTCTTGAAGAGAAACTCGATGCCTTTCGAGTGCTTCTTGACGATCTTGTCCTTGCGCGCGAGGACGTTAGCCCAATTGATTTTCAACCCGCTGACCTCGAAGCCTAGTTCCGCGCCATTCTTGAAGTGATCGTAAACCTCGGCGTGATGCAGCAGAACCTTGGTGGGAATACAGCCGACGTGCAGGCATGTGCCGCCCAGGTAGGGGTCCTTTTCCACTACTACGGTTTTCAATCCAAGTTCGCCCGCCCGGATCGCGGCCACATACCCGCCCGGACCGCTCCCGATAATCGCCACATCGTATTTTGCCACTCGTAGTCTCCCTTCCCGCAGGGGCCAGAACCGGTGAGTCGAGTAACTCCTCACCGCAGTTGCACTCGAAAAAAGCTCGAGGGGGTCAGGCCGATAAGACAGGTCGCTGATCGTTTCGCGAACGTCGTTCCAAACGGAGAAAAAGCCGCCCGCGCTTATGGCGCAGACGGCTGCGTCCCAGCAAACATTGAATTTTAACAGCCACCCGCCACCCCCGCAACTCCGCCCTGATCGCGCCTGTCGCGAGGGGCTGCAAATCGCTGCTCAGGTAAGGGTGCTTCTTGAAGGCGAACATGTGGCGAATGGGCCGCAGTTTTCGTTGCTTCAAAGCCCTGGATGACTTGCGCTAGTACTAGTTATGTACGTAAACTGGGCATTAAAATTCCTCTTGCTTTTTTAGTTTACTTAGACTTACCTTAGCTCTCCGCATATCACGGGCCCGACCTGCGATTGCCTTTGCGGACATTCGATCGCTCTTGCGAAGGGAGGAAAAAGGGCCATGGTCATGAAATCCGGAGAGCGCTGGCATTGCATCGATCCAGCGTGCGGTTGCATTGTCCTGGTGGAATCCAACGGCGAAATCGAGGGACAGAATCCACGATGCGCTTGCGGCAGCGTTATGAAAAAGGATTATTCCCCGCCTGTCTTTCGCTACCTTGACTTCTTAAAATTCCCGGAGCCAGCGCTCGCTCACCGGGACGGTCCCGAGGAGTGACCCATGCGCCGCCGGGCTATTCATCGAGCTTCGGGTGCGCATGCTTCGAAGTCACTGGCAATTCGCGCCGGGCTGGTGCGCACTTTCGGCAGCCTTGCTGGATTCGTAGTTGTTACATTTCTTTGCTGGGGTCTCTACATCCTGGCCGATGCCTTTGCGCATCCCATCGAGGCGGGGGCCGCAGCGGTGATTAGCGCCGCGTTCATCATCGCACTCGCGGCCATGTTGCTCTTCTTTCTGATCAAACCGCAGAGGAGATCGCGAACGGCGAGCCCTGTCCGCCTTCTCGATTCCGCTCATCCCGCGACGCGGCCAATCGTCAAGCCGGTTGCCCGTGCCACACACCAGGATAATTCCCGGAACAATTTGACGTATCAGCGCTTCTACGTCGATCACTCCCGCATCCGGCCGTAATGTGCTGGTCAATTCAGGCGCGCGGAATGGCTGGAAAGTAACGCTCTTCCAGGATGATGCGATGATGTATCTGGTGGCCCGCGGTAATAAAGGCCAGCGCCCGCACGGTCACGTCTTTCTCATTCGCCTTGCCGCGCTGCGCCCAGACGTCTTCTTTGAACGAACGAAACAGGCTGATGCTCGCGCTGCGCACCGCGCCAAACTCCTCGGCAAGATCGGCGAGTGTCCGGCCGCCAAACGCGCCGCTGCGCACGTAGTCATCCTGCTCGAAACCGGGGAGCGCCGTCTGATCGGCCCGCGCGAACCTTAAGGCCCGGTAGGCGAAAATGCGTTCGGTATCCGTGACGTGTCCGAGAACTTCCTTGACCGTCCATTTTCCCGGAGCATACCGGAAGCTGCCGTCACGCTCACTTCGCCCCGCGAACAACTGCAGCATTTGCAAACGTTGCGATTCCAAAACGCTCAATACATCAGACCCCGGGACCTTTGAGATGTAGTTCGCATAGTATTCGGCGTATTCGGTCGCTTCGGGTCTCTTCATGATGGACTCTCTCTCCTGGAGACGGGATTATACAGCGAATCTTTGCTTTTGGTTTTGCGGCCCTTATTGCAAGATAGCGCCTGCCTATGAGCACCTCCAATCGCAAGATCATGCGCGTGGCTTTTCAGGGCGAGGCCGGAGCCTTCAGCGAAGCTGCCGCTATCCAACTTCTCGGCGGCGCTATTACCACGGTGCCGAGAGTGACGTTTGAGGCCGCCTTCACGGCCATCGCTGAGGGTGCGGCTGACGCGCTCCTCGCGCCTGTGGAGAATTCCCTGGCGGGCTCGGTCGTGCGTGTGTTCGATCTGCTGATGGAAAGCCGGCTTACGATTGTTGCGGAGACGATTCTGCCGATCGAGATGCAGCTCATCGCGGCTCCCGGCGCGTCGCTCGCCGATATCCGGTCCGTGGCGTCCCATCCCATGGCCCTGGCGCAGTGCGAGCGTTTTTTCGCCGCTCACCCCGAATGGAAACGCGTTCCGGCGGAAGACACCGCCGGCAGCGTGCGCGAAGCGCTGTCTCGCGGGGACAAATCCTGCGCCGCCATTGCCGGACGCCGCGCCGCCGAGCACTATCACGGGGTAATTCTTGCCGAGGGCATCCAGGACAACGCTGAGAATTTCACGCGCTTCGTGCTCCTGGTCCCGGAAAACGAAGCCGTTGCATGGATTTCTCCTGATGCCCGCAAAGTTTCCCTAGCTATGCGGCTTGCGCACCGGCCCGGTGCGCTGCTGGCCTCACTTGAGCCCTTCGCGAAGCACGGCGTAAACCTGCTCAAGATTGAGAGCCGCCCGATCCACGGCCGCCCGTGGGAATATCAGTTTTTCATCGATGTCGAGGCAAGCGATGTCGCCCGGCTCGACCGAGCTCTCTCCGAAGTCCGAACCGCCACCAGCGAACTCCGTGTCCTCGGCCGCTACGTTGCGGCATCCCGCTAGTCCTCAGGGAAAAACTCACTGCTGAGGTGCACCAAAAAGGGAGAAGGCCAGCGCTTCCGCCGGCCTTCTCCCTCTACTTCCTTACTTCCCTGCCTCATTCCTCAGCAGTAGCTGCACTCGGGATCGCCCATTCCTCCGGTCATGCCGTCCTTCATCCGGCGGAGACGCCGTCCCAGCCGCTCGGCCAGTTGCTGCCGCGCGCGCCACAACCGCGCCTTCAGCGTGTTTTCCGTGACGCCGAGCTTCTTGGCCGCTTCGCCGGTCGAATAGCCCTGCACTTCGCGCAGGACAAACGCCGTCCGAAGCAGCGGCGAGAGCTCGTCAAGATTTTCGCTAATCATCTCGCGAATCTCCGTGCTCGCAAAAACCTGCTCAGGGGTCGGCCCATCATCGGCGAAGCGCTCCGAAGCGGGCAGCTCTTCCTCGCGCGGGGTTTCGTCCAGCGATACCGCCGGACGCGCCTTCGCGCTGCGCCGACGCATCAGCGCCGCGTTGATCACGATGCGCGTCAGCCACGTCGAGAACTGCGACCGCCCTTCAAAGCGCTTTAGATTGCGATACGCCGAGAGCAGCCCGTCCTGCAGGGCGTCTTCCGCGTCTTCGGTGTTCCCGAGCACCCGCAAAGCCGTCTGAAACAGCGGCCGATGATAGCGGCGGAAGAGCGCCTCCACCGCCTGCTCGTCGCCTCGCTGTCCGGCGCGGATCAACTTCTCTTCGTTCTGTTGTATTCCCACTACCGCTTGCGTTGCCATCGTTCCCCCCTGTGAATCAAACTCTTGCGCTAGCCAATGAACTCGGAGACTTTTTCTCTCAGTGAACCGGTACACCGCCCGCCGGCGCTTTCGGTTTTCGCATCATCACCAAAATCGGAATCACCGCGAAGAAAACCACGCCGAGCATTTTAAAATTGTCGATAAACGCCAGCATCACCGCTTGCCGCTGGATCGTGCCGTAAATCATTCCGTGCGCCTGCGCGCCGGCGTGCGCCGCCGTCGAGCCAGCCGCGATCAGTTTCGTTTGCGTCCCGTTCAGCATGTTGTGATACGCCGCGCTGAAATCATTGACGTGCTCCATTAGCCGCGATTGATGAAACTGCGCGCGCCGGTCCAGCATCGTCGTCACGGTCGCAATCCCCACGCTCGCGCCAATGTTCCGAGCCAAGTTGATGATTCCCGTGCCCATATTGGTTTTTTCTTTCGGCACGTACGCGAACGCCGACACGTTGATGGGAATGAACAGAAACGCCAGCCCGAAACTCTGCAGCATGCGCGCCCGCACCGCGTGCCCGTAATCCAATCCCAAATCCCAACCCGCCATCACAAACAGCGCTGACGCCGACACGATGCACCCGAACGTAACCAGAATCCGCGTGTCTACCCTCGACACCAGGATTCCCACCACCGGCATCATGCACATGATCACCGCTCCGCCCGGCGACAGCGCCATTCCCGCCAGTTGCGCCGTATAGCCGAGCAGTTCCTGCAAGAGTTGCGGGATCAGCACCGTGCTCGAATACAGCACAAATCCGAGAAAAAACATCGCCATCGTTGAGATCGCAAAGTTGCGATCCTTCAACATCCTCAAGTCGACCACCGGCTCCTTCTCGCGCAATTCCCACAAAATTCCCGCGATCAGGCCAACGAGCATCAGCACGAAAAAGACGCGGATGAAGTTTGACGACAGCCAGTCCTCGCGCTGCCCCTTGTCCAGAATGATCTGCATGCTCCCGAGACCCAGACTGATCAAACCGATTCCGATGTAGTCGATGCGGAATCCCGCCTTCACATTCGCTTTCTTCATGTGCGGCGGATCGCTGACCAAAAAGCTCGTCAGGATCAGTGAAAGAATTCCCACCGGGATGTTGATGTAAAAAATCCATCTCCATGAAAAATTGTCGGTGATCCATCCGCCCAGCCACGGCCCGATCGTTGGCGCCACAACCACGGCGAGCCCGTAGACGGCGAACGCCATGCCGCGCTTCTCCAGCGGAAACGTGTCGTTCAGAATTGCTTGCTCGCTCGGCTGCAGCCCGCCACCGCCGATGCCCTGCAAAATCCGGAAAATGACCAGCACGCCCAGGCTCGGCGCAAGCCCGCACAAGAACGAACTCACGGTAAAGATCGCCACGCACGTCATGTAGAACCGCTTCCGCCCGATCAGGCCGGAAAACCATCCCGAAAGCGGTAGCACGATCGCGTTCGAAACGAGATAGGAAGTCAGCACCCACGTGGATTCGTCCTGTCCCGCCGACAAGTTCCCCGCGATGTGCGGCAGCGCCACGTTCGCGATGGACGTGTCCAGCACCTCCATGAACGTCGCCAGCGTCACCGTAACGGCGATCACCCAAGGGTTGATCGTCCCGTCCGGCATCCTCAGCTTGGCTAGCAGCCTGTGTCGCATCGCGCGTACTCTCTGCCCCTGTTGTTTCTACGTATGACCGCCGCAATCCGTATCCTTATTCCCCGTTAATTCGTGATCACCGTCGCGTCCACATTCATTCCCGGCCGCAGAACCGCTTTCTCGGAAGGAATAGGATCCAGCACGATCTTCACCGGGATGCGCTGCACTACCTTCACGTAATTTCCGGTGGCGTTTTCCGGCGGCAGCAGGCTCAGCACCGATCCAGTCGCTCCGGCGATCGAATCCACGCGCCCGCTGAAAGTTTTTCCGTACGTGTCCACTTTCACTTCCGCTTTCTGCCCGGGCTTCATGTTTTTCAGTTGCGTCTCCTTGAAGTTGGCCGTTACCCACACGCTCTCCAGCGGCACAACCACCAATAACCCCTGCCCCGCCTGCACGATCTGTCCCGGCTCCACTTGTTTGTGCGTTGCCACGCCATTAACTGGTGCGGTGATTTCGGTGTAGCTCAAGTTCAGCTCGGCAGCCTCCACCGCCGCCCGCGCCTGTTCCACCTTCGCGACCTTGGCTTGCGCGTCCGCGGCCCTCATGCTTACCTGCTTAACGTCCGCATGCGCCGCGGCCACTCCTGCACGCGCCTGCTCAACGCGCGCCTTCGCGGCATCCAGTTGCGCCTTGGTCACATCCACGTTGCGCTGCGCCTGCGCCAGTTTTTCTTGATCGGCCTTCAGCGCGCTCGCGGTCGCGTCGGCGTTGGCCTTCGCGGCGTCATACTGTTGTTTCGAGATCTCGCCCTTCTCCATTAGCGGCAAGTAGCGCGCCAGGTCTGCCTTAGCCAATTCGGCATTTGCGCGGCTCTTCTCTACGTTGGCTCGCGCCCACGCCAAATCCGCCGTCTGCGCTTGCTCGTAAGTGGCTTGTGCGCGCGCCAAGTCCGCCTGCGCGCCCAACAACTGCGCGTCCGCGCTCGAATTTCCGCTTGCTACGTTTTCGCGCGTGCGCGGCACGTCTACTCCGGCCGAACGCGCTTCACTTTCCGCCAGTGCCAGCGATGCCTTCGCCTGATCCAGCGCCGCCTGATAGTCGCGCGGATCGATCTTCACGAGCACTTGGCCGGCCTTCACGGCCTGGTTGTCATCAACTAGAACTTGCGCCACGCGCCCGTACACTTTCGAAGCCATCGGCGTGATGTGCCCATCCACCTGCGCGTCGTCCGTCGTCTCCCGGTTTCGGTAATAGGCAAAGAGCCCCACGACCGCCAACAGCACTACGGCTCCCCCGCCGAGAAGCAACTGCCGCACCTTCGGGTTCGCTAGCCCTTTCGGCGTCTCCTCCAGCGAAAGCTCTTCCGTGACGCGCGGCACTTTTGTCGCGTTCTCGAATCCAACTTCGATCTCAACGCTCATGATTCCCCCCGGGATTATTTCGCGTAAACTTTTTCCATTTGGCCCATCGACCGCGCCAGGTCCGCACGCGCTTGATTAAAGCGGTACAGCGCCGCAATCTGGTTGTCATTCGCGCGGGACAGCGAATCCTGCGCCTGGATCACTTCGATGTTGTTCGCCACTCCGGCCTTGAACCGGTCTCGCGCCTGATCCACTTCTTCCTTCGAAAGCTGCACGCCCAGGTTCGCCACTTGCACTTCACTGCGCGCCGATTGCAGATTCAGCAGCGCGGTCTTTACGTCCAGGGCGATCTGGTTCCGCAGATCATCTTTCTGTTGCTCGAGTTTCCTGATTTCCAGGTCCGCGCGAATAACCTCTGCGTGTATCCGCCCGCCGGTAAACAGCGGCATATTCACGCTGGCCTGGTAGGTGTACGTCGGCAGAGCCGTGTTTCCCGATGATCCAAAGTACGAGAAATCCCCGTCGAACCGCAGCGAGGGTAGGCGCGAATCCTGCGACGCTTTTTTCTGGTACTCCGCGGCCTTGATTTGCGCTGCGAGCGCTTTCCATTCCTGGCGCTCCGCCAGCGCATCATCGATGCTCGTCCCGACCTCCGGCTGCGGCGTCTCGAAGAAGCTCAGCGAGTCCGCCAATTCGATGGCCTGCCGCGGATCCAGATTCAATAGACGGCTCAGCGCGAAGAGAGACGTTTCGCGGTCATTTTCCGCTTCAATGAGCCGCTGCTTTTCGTTTTGCAGCTCGACGTTGGCGCGCAGCGTGTCGATTCCCGTGCCAACACCTTCTTTCTGCAAATCCGCTGCCTGGTCATACAGCGCTTGCGCCAGGTTCACGCGCGATTGCGAAGCGTCAACGTTGGCCATCGCGCGCAGCGTCCCGATGTACTGCGAAACCGCCAGCAGAATCACTTGCTCACGTGTCGAAAGGCTGTTTGCCTTACTCGATTTCAGAGTGTTCTGCGCCGCTTGATACCGGCGCCACAGCGTCAAGTCGAAAACCGGCATGCCGAAGCTTGGTCCCGCGGAAAACACTTGGTACGGCCCGAGCGTCTTCGGGAATCCTGGGAACGGCGTCCTGCCGCCGAACTGAGCAAGCAGGTTTACTTTCTGCGCCTCGTCCGAAATGTTTGCATTCGCTTGCGGGAGTAAATCCGATCGAGAAATATTTTTGTCTTGCTCGCTCTGTGCCGCCTGCAGAATCGCGATTTGCGCGGTCGTGTTTTGTTTCAGCGCCAGCCCCACGGCTTGGTCCAGCGTCAACCGCAGCACCTGCGCAGGCGCATTCCCCGGCAACGCGCTCTGCTTGTTTGTGCCTTGTGCGTGTGCCACGGTGGATCCCAGCGTCAGACCGAAAAATAACGTGTAAAAGATGATGTGCGAGCGCTTGCGCTGTCCCTGTGCACCGGTGCTTGCGTCTTTCTTCTCGCTTGCCACGATTTCGTGGACGATGGCTTGATTCAGACAGCCTTCCGCGAGCAACTGCCCGCCTTGCCGGTGAATTTCTTTCAGCAGCACTTTTCCGGCGGCATCGATAAAGCTCACACCGCACAGATTTACGAGGAACTTCTCGCGTGGTGACGCGGCATGCAGTTCCCGCCAGCACTGCTCCAGCGCCGCCACCCACGGCCCCGTCAGCTTGCCCTCGACGCTGAGAAACACCTTCCCGCGCCTTCTTTCCGTTGTAATTCTTAGCATGGATTCTGTCCTGACTGGGGATAGTTGATGCATGATGGTCACCATCCGATGCAAAGATTTTGTAACATGTAAGACAAACAAAATACAAAGCTTAGGGAAAATATAGGGATTGGAAAGCAACTCAGAATAGACCATATATGGTCATAGTATTAAATATGGTCCACTACGATATGCCCATATACGGGCTGCCATAGACGGCCCGTCACT
>Ga0210406_10005371_pt1 | contig 13457 bp, 11 predicted proteins | sample IncBWC30MmetaG_FD_155454 | JGI IMG/M metagenome (GOLD analysis project Ga0210406, IMG submission 155454) | Forest soil microbial communities from Barre Woods Harvard Forest LTER site, Petersham, Massachusetts, United States - Inc-BW-C-30-M | ecosystem: Environmental > Terrestrial > Soil >... | reverse complement strand
ACAGGAGAAACAGACCGAAGAAAAAGTCACGCCTTCCGACAAAAAGATGTCACCCACAGATTTGGCGCACTTCGCCATGCTTTCGCGCGGCAACTGTTGGCTGAGTGTCGAAGGGATTCCGGAGCCGATTCCCCTCACCGGTGGTGACTGCTTCTTGCTGGACCGCGACACTTCGATCGTCATCCGGGATAGCCCGCGAACACGTCCAAGGTCAACCTTCCGCGAGGTCGCCGCTAAAGCCAATGGCAATGTCGCTAAATGCGGAGGTGGTGGCGCACCGACGACAATCGTCTGTGGGTCCTTCAGTTTCGATCGCGCCAGCCTGAAGCCGATCACTCAGTTATTGCCGAGCTTCATTCTGATTAAGGCCGATCAGGCCCACACGCTTGCTCTTCAGAACACAATGCAAGCGCTGGCGTCAGAAATGGCAGAACAGGCGCCGGGATCTGAAGTAGTCGCCACTCGGCTGGCCGAGGTTCTGTTTATCCAACTACTCCGGACGCATATCGCGTCGGGACCGGAACGCAACAAAGGATGGCTTCGTGCTGTTTTCGATCCTCAAATGGGCACTGCCCTCAGTGCCATTCACGACAGAGTGAATACGCCATGGACGGTCGAATCCCTGGCCGAAACGGCGGGCATGTCTCGCTCTGCATTCGCAGCGCGTTTTAAAGAGTTACTCGGACAAACACCACTGGAATACGTAACCGAGTGGCGAATGCAGAAGGCGATGCAGTTACTACAACAGCGCGACAAAAAGCTCATAGACGTTGCTCGGTCGGTCGGCTACGAGTCCGACGCTGCGTTCAGTAAGGCGTTCAAGCGAGTCGTCGGAGCTAACCCTGGTAAATACCTCAAACGTGGTTTTGAAGGCCACGGTAATGCCGGAATGGCGAAAGATTTTTGAAACGGAGGCGGGTTGGCAGAGACAGGGCATCAGGGCGGCGTCGTCGAAAACCGTTGTGATAGAACCTGGAAGATGTACGCGATGCGGGCGGATGACGGGCAAGCCGGAAGTTATGGAATCGTCTGGCCACGGGGGGTTAAATGCTGGAGACATTACCGAACACCCACTCAAAGAATCTCTTCCACATCGATCCGAGGCCTGAACTCCGATTTTGACGTTAATTCTCCAATTAATAGAAAATGTTCGGAGCAACACATCTTATTGATTTACTGGGATGTTGTGTTGCCATCGGCATGGAGACATCAAAATTCTGCTACACTACTGTATATCTATAAGTATATGAGGGCCGAGTGTAGCAGATTTGTAGCAGTAGACCGCATAAAATGGCCCAAAATGAGGTAAAACCAAAAGATGGAAATTGTCGCTATCTTGCAGCTGGCAAAGGGATTAGTTGAATTTTCAGCAAGATAGCGAACAACCGTTTTCATTTTTCAAGACCGCCGGTGTCAACCGCTCATCCACTCCTCCGCTTCTAATTCTAACGTGCTCTCTTGAGTTGGCGGCGGATGTGTAACACTTTGGGTTACGACTGCCGCGATTTGGTGCATGGCGTAGTTCGATCGTAGAAGTTGCACGCGAGCTTTCCTGCGGCCCACGGCTTGCTCTAGTTGCCGGCCCTTCACTTGCCGACACCGCTGACCGGGAGTGGCGTTCCGATGGTCTCCTGGACCTTTGGTACTCGTTCCGCAGCTGCGGCTCACTTCGTGAGCTTTCGCTCTGTTCCGTGATCCGACTATTGGATCAATTTGCCCACCATTTCAGAATGGATTATCTTGCATTGCGTCTCAGAGATTTTCTCTGCCACAAGCAGTCCGTCATCACAAAGCAACCGAATGCGGTCGCCAATACTCAAGACCTTGATGAATTCCCTGAGTTCGATGCGTTCCCCGCAGAAATCTACGTGTACCGGATTCTTCGGTAGCGAAGCTTCAAATTCATCGGCTCGACGACCATCCGTGATTGACCAGACCCTTCCGCCTGCAAACCGCCAATATCTGCCTGCGGTTTTTTTGCACCAGTCCAGCGCCGCCAGCGGTAAGCTGGCCCAGATTCCGCGTCTCTTCGACATCTTCCTTCTCCATTCCCCAAACAGGGGTTACAAAAGGATGTAGCACCAGCAGGGATCTGTCGTTGCTCGGGAGCAATTAGAGAATCTTTGCGGAGCACTCAGCCGGGTATTTCGTCTAAAAGCAAGAGTTAGCATCCGGGAATGCAAGGTTCCGTTCAAGCGACGCGCAGAAACAATCTTTCGGTGGAGCGCACAACAATTTTCCCTCGCTGTTTGCGAATCGCGCCGGTTCTCTGCCATTCGCTTAAAATGCGGCTGGTGGTATAGGGAGTGATATTCGCTGCGTTAGCCAACTCTTCGTTTGTGATATCGAATTCAATGCCGCCGGATATTCTTTGGCCCATGCTGGACGTATATCCGAGAAGAACACTGGCCAATCTCTGCCGCGCAGTCTGGGAACACAAAGCGGAGTGAGCAGCGATATACCAAGACAAGTAATCCATAGCACTGACTACTGCATTTTCCAGCAGTCGGGGGAAGCGGCGAGCGAAGCCGCGAATGGTCGGCCCGTCCCAAATGAGCACGACACTGTCGCGGACTGTTTCCGTACTGAGGAGGTAAGTGGAAGCGCGGGGTACCAGCGCCGCTCCACCGAAGGCATGACCGGGTGTAATCCATATCAAGATGAGTTTTTTTCCGTTAGGCGTTTCAAAGAAATAACGCGCACGGCCTCTAGACAACAGCAGAAGATGATCGGCAGGCTCACCCTGGTAAGTGATCACGGACTTGGCGGGCACTCGACGCACCCTTGCCGCCGCTAAGACCAAATCGACTTCCTGCCGTTTCAAGCCCCTTAGCAGTTCGATATTTGGGCAGACATTGCCAGCCTGAAATTCCAAAGTGCTCATATTCTCTCAGTCCGTGGCTGCTGATACCGATTGGAGCTCAGTCTATCTCGTTCCAACAAGGATTGGACCAACATCCTAATGCATATATGGCGCTGCAATAGAAAATGGCGCCCATTGTTGGAAGCGAGGATCTGAATGTAAGCTGTCGAATACTGGTTCGACTTTGAGATTGATCATCACTAACAATCCCTTTCAAAGCGCAACGTTGCACTGCGTAGAGTACTCCGCGGTACTACTTCCGCCTCATCCGCAGCTCGATCATCATCCGCTCTTCCCCTTTGTCATCGATCATGAAATGGCGATGGAGGAGCAGGCGGCCTTCTTCCTCAAGGTGCGCACGCGCTACGGTCTTGCGCCCAGGGTGTTCGGAATCGAGGGCCGTGGCCCACAGGACAATGTTCTTGCCGTCGAATGTCCCGTCGCTCTGGCGAATCGACATCGTCGTCTGCCGCGAGTCGTACCACACCGTGGTGAAGCGATTCGTTTGGGGATCGAAGCCGGAGATACCGGTGCCGGTGCTCTTCGTTCCGTCAGGATTGAAGAAGGTGAAATCAGACTGCAGAAACTTGCCGTCCTGAATCATGTACTGCTTACACGTGCCTTTGGTCACGCGCGGGCTCCCGCTCATTGGGAAGAACGTCTTGACGACATCCCAGTCGCCCGCAAATTGCGCGAGCAGCTTCTGACCGGCGCCCGCCGCATTCGGCGGCTCATATTGATTGTGGGTTTGCTGCGCAACCACAGCAGTAGCGATGAGCAATGTTGCGGTAATCCATTTCTTCATGGCTTGCGGATGATATGAGAAAATCGCGACCATTGCACGCCTTATGGCGCTTGCCTGCACGAGCTTCAAGGCCCGGCTGGACGGCGCGCTCGAGCTCGAAATGTGCGGATGCAGCCAGCACGAGCCAGTTTAAGGGCTGCGTAGTGTCTCCGCTTGACTACCGCGGCGTGGGTAGTTACCGGCCGGAGTTACCGAATGAGTAGTTCGCTCAGTTCGTGGACTTGCCGCAGCAACGGTCCGTAGCTGACCGCCAGCGCACCCAACCCGGTCAAGATGAAAAGCGCCCATAGCCGGCGGCGTGGCGCAGAAGCCGGCCGGTACTCCCAACTGATCAGGCGCTCGATACGCGTACGCAGCTCTTGTTCTGTGTGTGGTCCGAGGCTCGTTGCAAGCTCGGGCATTTCCCTTGCAGAGGTGCGACTCGCTACCTTGAGCAAGGCGGACGCCAGGTCGATAGCACTGGACTCATCGGTCACCGCGGCATCGTCAGCGGCAAGTTCTGCTGCCTGCATCCAGCTGCGTTCCAATCCTGACAAAAAGGGAAATCTCGAAACTCGCAACGCCAGCTTTTTGAAATTGTCATGGGAGCTGGCGTGGGCTAGTTCATGGCGGATTGCCGCCTGCATCTCGCATGGATCCAAAAGCCGAACCGCCTGCTCTGAAATCAGCAGCTTGGGTCGATAAATGCCCGCAACAAGAAACATCGGATTTGCGGTAGCAATCTCAACTACCGAGGCATCGGAATTGTCCAGCCGCCACGTTCGCGTTTCCGGGCAGGATGCAAGAAATCGCCGCGCTTTCCGCAAGGCAAGAAGAGCAGAAATAGCTCCGAAAACGACGACAACGATTCCGCCAAAAGCCAGCCCGAGGCCTAAACGACCAACTGTTTCCTCGCCTTGGTACTCTTCGAGACGAAGAAATGACGGTATGACCAAGAAAATTACAATGGCGCCGGCGGCCATCAGCGGAAGCGCTCGCAATCGGTACAAGGACGACGCGTCCCAACTCGCTGCCTTGCTGCGCAAGAATTGCCAGGCGACGGCCACGACCATCGAAAGTGTGACGTAGATCAAAAAGAATGAACCTAACCATAACAATGCGCCTCGGAATAAATAGGTCATGGCTTTCCTCTCCGCCGCAATTCCTGGCGCTTGTGGTTGACCGCGCGGCGCAGTTCATCGAGCAGGGCGCTGTCATGCTCTGTTACGGCATCAACGAGATAGGAAAGCGGCAAGGAAGGATTTGCAGCCGATTGCAGCAGACAGTTGAGGTTGGCTCCGAGCATTGCGCGATAAAAGATCCGCTTGTCTTGCTTGAGTCGATATCGAAATGCCTGTCTCTGAACGTCTGCATCACGATCCAGAAATCCTTTTTTGTACAGGCGGTCTAACGTCGTCATCACGGTGGTATAAGCCGCTTCGATTTTTCCTGACTGCAGCAACTCCCGCACAGTGGCATCTTTTCGCTGGCACAACAAAGCCAGCAGATGCGTCTCGAATGGACCAAGTTGCGGCTGCTTTGAATCCCAAGTCTTGATTGAGCCCATCGAGCTGTTCTCCAGACGGAGATCAGCTTACGTCACTCCCCTTCAATACAGCAATCGCAACATGAACTGCAGCGAGCGGGCGGGCAGTTGGTTTGTGATCCCGGTGAGCGGCTTCCCGAAAGCGGGATTCGGGGTGTCCAGATTCCCGAACGTGCTGTTATACCCCACAAAATTCGCATGATTGAATACGTTGAAGGCTTCGAAGCGGGCCTGTAATCGAATCCGCTCGGTGAGCGGAAATGCCTTCTCGACGAATGGAGAAAAATCATAGATCTCGCGTCCGCGCCCGGTATTGCGCCCAACCACTGCGCCATTGATCACCGGCCGATCCGTGGTCGCGCCGGTGTCACCGCTGTTGTTCGAGCCGGTCACAAAGTTGAACGGCAGCCCCGAGGCGAGCGTCGCAATCCCACCGAAATCAAACCCAAGCGGTGCATGATACGTGCCGCTCAGCACGAAGCGGTGCCGCTGGTCGAAAATCGCGTTGCCCTCTTCTTGTTTGCCGGTGAAATTTGAATCGTTCGGATTTTGGCCAGGAACATCGGGATCAACGTTGTCAATCGCGTGCGAGTACACATAGCTAGCGAGCATCGCGAAGCGGTGCGCAAACTGGTGGCTTAAGTTGACGTCCAGCGCGTTGTACCGGACGTAACCGCCGTTGACGTCTGTTTGTATCACGCTGTAGGCAGGCTGCGGAGGATTCGCCGTGTTGTTGTTGCAGGCTCGCCCCGCGGCTGCATAGAAGGCAACCCAAAGGGGACGTGTGCAGTTCGCAGCCTGTGCGCTCCGAGTTTGCCCCTGGGCGCTGCGAACAAAAGGCGTCGGAGGGTCCACATCGAGGGGCCGCACGACACGCACGGCGTGCGAACCCACGTAATCCGCGCTGAGAACCCACCCTCCGCCCAGGTTGCGCTGCACGCCAAACGTCCATTGCTCCGAATACGGGTTCAGCAATTCATGCGGATAGCCGATGAGCAGCGACGTATCGAAAAACTGGTTGTAGAACGCGGCTCGACCTGGCCGAATGTAAATACTGCGGACGGGTGCGACAGCTCCTGGGGGGAACGCCGAAAGCGGCACGTCGGATACACTTGCCGGAAATCCGACTTGGCCCACGCCCGCAGAAAAATTGAAAAACCCGGTCGGCCCGCTGAGTGCGTAGTTCGCCGCGGAATTATCGACCACTTGCGCGTAGTACATACCAAAACCGCCCCGAAGGACTGTTCTGCCTTGCCCTCGCCAGTCGTAGGCGAAACCAATGCGAGGCGCGAAGTTTTTCCGCGCATCCGTGAAAGTCTGCTGCTCATAGCGCAGCCCCAAATCCAGCGTCAAATCATGCCGAATCTTCCAGTCGTCCTGCGCGAATAGCGCCCACAGCGTATCGTCCACCGTGTAGCTTGCGTTGCCGTAGCTCTGGCTGTAGCGCGCCACGTTCGCGATGTTGTTCAAGTAGGCCGAACCTTCGCATTCGGCAAGCGTAAGATTGCACGGGTTATACGTGAGTTGTCCCAGGAAGAATGGTCCGCCGAATTCCTTGCTGTTCCCCCCGCTATGAGACTGCACTAGATCAACGCCGAACTTGACCTGATGCCGGCTCCAATTCGCCGCCGCCGTATCATTGAACCCGTACTGGCGATTTAAAAGCAGGGCCGACTGTGACGTTCCGCTCGTGAACGTCCCCCCGGCCGTGATTGGCACGATGAATTGGGTGCTGAAGATGATCGGATCGAACTGCGTGATCGGCGAAGCAAGCTGAAACTGCACCCGCGCCGTATTCAACCATGAAGGTGATAGCACCGCAGTGTCGCCCAGTGAGAAGGAGTAGGTCCGGCGGCGAAAAATCCGATCCACGTCCGGCAAGTTGTTGCCTCCCACGGTGCCGTTCGGATTGGTGTCATGGTAGCTGTCGGTATTCGCCCGTACGAAGAGCGTATTTGCATCACTGAGGCGATGGTCGATGCGAAGTAAGCTCATCCAATCGGTGTAATGCCCGACGAAAACACCTGGTGCGAGTGGAGACGTCACGGGTGAGCCGCGATTTTCATGACTATACTCGCCAGCGAAGAAAAAGTGCGTGCGGTCGCTGCCGGGAATCGGGCCGCCAATCGAAGCTCCCACCTGCCCTAACGAATCGCTCACGATCTGGTTGCCGCTGGTGGCATTGTTGTCGGTGAACCCGGCCAGCTTGGCGGCAGTTTCGTTTGGCCTCCACATCCCGAGCAGGTCTCCGTGATATTCATTGCCGCCTGTTTTGGTAACCAGATTCACCACGCCGCCGGTGGTGGCGCCGTATTCCGCTGAAAACGCGTTCTCTAGGACGGTCATCTCCTGCACAGCTTCTCGCGGCACGTTGGTGAAAATCGTCTGCCTTCCCCAACTGTCGTTTCCCGTGCTGCCATCAACCACCCACGATGTTTGCCGGCGCCCCGAGCCATTCGTCGTAAACAGGTTCTGGTTCATGAACACATCGCCTTGATTCAGCGCCGGGCGATTCGCCGCGTTCACCAGCGGCAGGTACGTAATCCTTCGGCTGAGCAGAGGTAATTCGTCGACCTCGGCAGAACTCAGGCGGTCGCCAAGCTGAGGTTCGTCGCTGCGTACTTCGCCCACTGCTCCAGTCACTTGGATCTGCGTTTGAACGGCCGTAACGTTGAGTTGAATCTTGACATCAGCCGTCGTTCCGGCGACGAGCGTCAGTTCCTGAGTCGCGTCCGCAAACGAGTCCTTGCGCACGGTAAGCACATAGCGACCGATGGCCAGACCAGAGAGGCTGAAACTGCCCGACACGTCCGAACGGGCACTACGCTCGACGTTAGCGAGCGTGCTCCTAAGCGTGATCTCAGCGCCCGACACGGCAGCATGGGTTGGGTCGCTTATCTGCCCTTTAAGAGTCGCTGCGTCAGGTGCTTGAGCGGCCATCTGCCCCGCGAAAATAGCCCCAATGGCCAGGAAAAACACGGGTGAACGAAATGTTCGGAGTACAGCGTAGTCCACAAGTCGCCACATGGCGCCATACGTTATCCCGCGCCCAAGCGCTACTACCACGCTAGTACCGGACGGCTGCGGGGGGGTACCTCGACCGCCCCATTTCAATCAGCCGCCAAGCATGGGTTCCCTATCGCGGTGACGGTTTCTCTGAATTAGTACCGGTAAAAACGCGCTTGTGGTCTTCTTTCCCGGAAACCTTCCAGCCTTTTGAGCATCCAATTGCCGGTCCATGCGTACCACCTAAAGAGCAAGAGGAGCAACCACCGCGGTCTCTAGGTGGTTCTAAAGATTAGTCATGCTTATCAAGAAGCCGACCGGGTTTACTGCAGCCGACGTAACTCCGCAACATATCTATTTTAACCGCCGTAATTTTCTGCGTGGCCTCGGTATCGCCGGAGCCGCCACCGTGGTCGGCGAGCGGTTCCCTTCGGTCCTCTCACATCACGGCGTCGTCGAGGCAAACAGCAAACTCTCCACCGTAAAGAGCAACTACATCGTCAACGAAAAAATCACTCCGGAAGACGACGTCACCCACTACAACAATTTTTACGAATTCGGCACCGACAAAGGCGACCCTGCGAAGAACGCGCAAAATTTCCGCACCTCGCCCTGGACCGTTTCCGTCGAAGGCGAGGTGAAAACTCCGCGAAAATTTTCCATGGACGAAATTCTGAAGCTCGCTCCGCTGGAAGAACGCATTTACCGCCACCGCTGCGTCGAACGCTGGTCCATCGTCGTCCCCTGGATCGGCTATTCGCTCAGCGCCATTCTCAAGCTCGTAGAACCTCTGCCCAATGCCAAATACGTGGCCTTCCAGAGTTTCTACGATCCCAAGCAGATGCCCCACTCCGCCTACACCGGTCTCGACTACCCTTACGTCGAAGGCCTTCGTCTCGACGAAGCCATGCATCCCCTTGCGTTACTTTGCGTCGGCATGTACGGTGAAACGCTCCCCAATCAGGACGGCGCGCCCGTCCGCATGGTCATCCCCTGGAAGTACGGCTACAAAAGCATCAAGTCCATCGTAAAAATCCGTCTGCAATCTTCCGAACCGCCCACTACCTGGAACCGCCAGGCCCCCAATGAATACGGTTTCTACTCCAACGTAAATCCCGACGTTGATCACCCGCGCTGGAGTCAGGCCACCGAACGCCGCCTCGGCGAAATTTTCATGCATAAAACCCTCCTGTTCAACGGCTACGCCGAGCAAGTCGCCTCGCTCTACAATGGTATGGACCTGAAAAAGTTCCACTGAGGGCTCGCGACCGTGCGGAAATTTCTTGCCACCAAGTGGGCGAAGATAATCGTCTTTTCCCTTTCTTCCATCCCATTGCTTGTAGTCATCTGGCGCGGTTTTCACAACAATCTCACGGCAAATCCGGTTGAATTCCTCCAGCATCAAACCGGCGATTGGACTCTCCGCTTCCTGATCGTCACCCTCTGCGTCACGCCGTTTCGCAAAATCCTAAATCTGCCCGAACTCATCCGCCTCCGTCGCATGCTCGGCCTGTTCGCTTTTTTCTACGCCTCCCTGCACTTCCTCACCTATCTCGGCCCCGATCAGTCTTTCAATTTCGCCGGAATGCTCAAAGACGTAGCCAAGCGCCCATTCATCACCGTCGGTTTCACTGCTTTTGTTCTGTTGATTCCTCTCGCCATCACCTCAACCGCCGCTTGGGTTCGTCGTCTCGGCGGCAAACGCTGGCTGGCCCTTCATCGCAGCATTTACCTCTGTGCGATTTTGGGCGTCATTCATTATTACTGGCTCGTCAAATCTGATGTTCGCGAGCCTTTATTTTACGGGTTCCTGGTTGCCATTCTCTTACTCTGGCGCTTCACCGAATGGCTCACCAGACGCAGAGCCGCCACCCACGCGCACACGACTGCTGTACGCACGTTGTGACGCCGCCAATTTTTATTTTCTAGTGCACCACGGGAGGATCGTTGCGCGGATTGGCCTGATCGGAAAACTCCAGCCCCCAAAAATGCGGCGCCGGCGTCAAAAACTCAATCGCCACTCTCTGTCCCTGATCGCATAGATCGCCCAGATACACGATCCGGCATTCGATCTCTTCCTGCGTCTCCGGATTGGTGATCACCAGCAATTCGTCTTTGTTCACTTCGTGCCTAAGCATCAGCAGCCCACCGTACGCGCTCACCACCAGCGTTTCGCATACTTCGCGGAACTTCTTGCCGTTGTGCCCGCGCCCTTGCGCCTGCATTTTCATCTTGCGGAATACACGCGCACTGCGCCGAGGGGCCGTAAACTCAGCTGTGGTGCTCATACCTCCATCTTCTGCGCCACTCCAGCCTCCGTCAATTGTCCTACCGTTCAGATGTATCGCATCAGGAACGAGCTTGCTTCCCGGCTTGTTCTTTCCCTCAGCACAGTCTTACAATCAAAAGTAGCGGTGCGGAGTCTCTCTTTTTTCCGTTACTTTTTATTCCCGGACCGCAACATTCTTAACCAGAATCTCGTAATTTATCTCTGAAAGGACTCATACGCTCGTCTGTCCCCATGACTCTGGCCGAACTCATAGACTCACGCCGTGATCAGCATCTTGCAGAATTGAACGAATTTCTTCGCATCCCCAGTGTCAGCGCCAAATCCGAACATAAGCCCGACATCGAGCGCGCTGCTCGTTGGGTCGCCGACAATCTCCGTTCCGCAGGATTTGAATCGATTGAAATCGTTCCCACGGCGCTGCACCCGCTCGTATATGCCGAATCTCTCAACGCGCCCGGCAAACCCACCGTCCTTTTTTACGGCCACTACGACGTTCAGCCTGCCGAGCCGCTCCAGCTTTGGACCACTCCCGCTTTCGAACCGACCGTTCGCAACGGAAATATCTACGCTCGCGGCACCGCCGACGACAAAGGCCAGGTCCACATCCATCTCAAGGCTCTGCAGTCTTTGCATGAGATGGCTGGAAAATTTCCCATCAACATCAAGATTCTCATCGAAGGCGAAGAGGAAGTCGGTAGCGTCAGCCTGTGGAATTTCGTTCAAAAAAACAAAGAAAAGTTGCAGGCCGACGCGCTCGTCGTCTCCGACACTTCCATGCTCGGCAAGGGCGTTCCCTCGATCACTTATGGCCTGCGTGGTTTGAATTACTATCAGATCGAATTGACCGGCCCCGTGCGCGACCTTCACTCCGGCGTCTATGGCGGAGCCGTTCCCAATCCGCTGGCCGCTCTCTCGCAATTATTCGCCAAACTTCACGACAAGAATTTTCGCGTCACTGTTCCCGGCTTCTACGATCAGGTAAAAACACTCTCTAAAGCTGAACGCAAAGCCCTTAACGCGTTGCCTTGGAGTCGTAAAGCATTTCAGGAAGCGGTCGGCGCTCCCGCATATTGCGGCGAAAAAGGGTTTACCACCGTCGAACAACTCTGGATCCGGCCCACTCTCGAACTCAACGGCATTTGGGGCGGCTACCAGGGCGAAGGCGCAAAGACCGTCATTCCCTCAAAGGCCTATGCGAAATTTTCCACGCGCCTGGTCCCCGGTCAGGACCCGCAACGCATCGCCAAACTAGTCGAAAAACATGTTCGCAAACTTTTGCCAAAATCGGTCCATTGCAAATTCGAAGTTCTCAGCACCGGCAAACCGTGGTCAGCCCCCTATCACGCGCCCATTTTTCAACGCGCGCAGGCCGCCCTCGAAAAAGGCTTCAACAAAAAAGCTGTGTTCATTCGTGAAGGCGGCTCGATCCCCTTCGTCACCCAGATGTATGACACCTTTGAAGTTCCCTGCGTCCTCATCGGCTTCGGCTTGCCCGACGAAAACGCTCACGCTCCCGACGAACATCTATATCTTGAAAACTATTTCAGCGGCATCAAAGCCATAGCCCACTTCTACCAGGACCTGGCCACCCTCTAAATTTTTCCTTCCTTTTCCATGTACGGGCGCCGCACTGCTGCGCCCCGGCTTGCCCGGACGTCAATCCCGATCGTGTTCTGATTATTGCTCGCGTTTTTGCTGGCGGCAGGTTTATCCCGCGTCTTTTTTTCGCCTTGGCAACCTGCCCGGCAACCGACCCCGAGACCGCATGTTCTTTTTCCGCGCCAACCGGTCCTCCGCTCTGACTCGAATCACGCGCTGGCCAACAACTCCCGCCGGCCCGTCGCGTAATCCCGCAAAGCCCGATTGGCCCCGGCAATAACCTGCAATGCATCCGCCAAGCGACCCAAATCCGTCCCCCGCACTACAAAATACACTTCATCGTCGCCCAGTCCCGTATACACGCGGTTTCCGATGCATCCCAGACTCAAAATCGATCCCGCTTGCAACGTTGCCGGCAATGCCATGCACGTCGGCCGACCCAGCGCGGGCGTTCCGCTCCCAATCCCCGCGCGCCCCGCCGCTTCCTGTAACAACATCGCTCCGGCGGGCTTGCAAGCAAACAAAACCGCGTCCAGTTCGAATGTCGCGTCTCCCAACGGAGCGTAGGCAATCGCCCCGGGCGTCTTCGCCAGTCGTGGGATTCGGCTCACCTCTTCCGGTTTCACATAGCCAAGATCAAACATCATCTTCAGCGTCTGTTCCGTTTCTTTTTCCCGCTCCGGCGGCGGAAGAATATTGTGCGTATACGCTCCCACCGCGCAGTTAAAATGATTTTCCGGCACCGTGTAGAACGATTTTCCCGCCGCGGCCAGCCGCCAAAAACTGCAGCCGGACGGCTCGCTTCCCTCGAATTTTTCCAGTCCCGCCGGCGCCGCATCCAGAAATCCCACGGCTACCGCTCGCCGCCTTAAAGGAACCGCTGCCGAAATTCTCTCTTCCAATTCCTTCCACGTCTTTCCCATCGATCGCCCTTTCCGGTTACGCTTGCAACGTTTCGCTTCGAATCACCTTAAGCCGCCGCGAATCACCGGCAAAGTTGCAAAGGATATCACGCTGTTCCGTTCGAACCGTCGACATCCAAAAAAACCGCTAAAATAGCGACGATTTCCACATGTACCAATAAAAAACTGCATTTTTCCCGCATTTTTCGGCCAATTATACTTGCGTTCTCTTGCCGCCTTCGCTATAGTCCCGTCGGCTCCAGTTTTTTCGCCCATTTTTCGGGTAGACGAAAAAATTTTGCGGCCCGCCCGGGTTTTCCCGGGACGGAAAAAATTCTATAGGAGGATAGGCAGACTAGATGGCAGCTAAGCCACTCAGCAAGACCAAGATCGTTTCGCACATCGCCGAAAAGCTCGGCACACCCAAGAAGCAGGCGGCACTCTTTTTTGAAGAGTTGCACAAGCTT
>Ga0210406_10005370_pt1 | contig 13457 bp, 14 predicted proteins | sample IncBWC30MmetaG_FD_155454 | JGI IMG/M metagenome (GOLD analysis project Ga0210406, IMG submission 155454) | Forest soil microbial communities from Barre Woods Harvard Forest LTER site, Petersham, Massachusetts, United States - Inc-BW-C-30-M | ecosystem: Environmental > Terrestrial > Soil >... | reverse complement strand
GTACTCCTGCGCTTTTTCACCAAACCCTTCGAGCATCATTCGGCAGAAGTACTCCGGGCTAAGAATCTTCGGGCGCTCGGCTTCGATGCGGCCGGTACGAATGCGGACCTGATCGACCCGGTCCATCAGCTCGGAAATGAGATGAAACTCAAAGCTGGTGTTGCCAAATGTCGCGATCTGCCGTTCCGGCGCGAGAATAACCTGCGTATTCTCAATGGCGTATTCGATGTCGTCCTGTTTCAAATTATGCGAGCGATAATACGACGAAGGCAGCGCGAATTCCAGAAGTGGGTAATTCGCAGCGAATTCTGGCGACCAAGGTCGATCGGCAACATCGCCTTTGTCACGCGAGTAACATTTCAATGTCGCATGTGCGACACTCCAATATTAACTGCGCTTTGATTTAACTCGCCGCTATTTCTTCTCTACAAGCGGTAGGAACGCTTCGTAGCCTTCATCTTTCATTCGCTCTATCGGAATGAAACGGAAAGCGGCCGAGTTTACGGCGTAGCGTTGTCCAGTCGGCGAAGTCGGGTCAGCAAAGAAATAGCCGAGGTGGGCATCACTGCGTTTGGCACGGACCTCGGTACGCTGCATGTCCCGCGAAGTGTCCGCCTTTTCAACGAGGAGATCTTTCGAGATCGGTTTGCTAAACGTGGGACGGCCCGTGCCGCCATCAAATTTGTCGAGCGAAGTAAAGAGTGGTTCGCCGGTGATGACATCGACGTAAATGCCGACGCGCTCGTTGTCCCAGAACTCATTCTGAAAGGCGGTCTGGTCCTTATTTTCACGCACGACAGAGTACTGCTCTGGTTTTAATCGCCGTCTCAAAGTCGCATCGTTCGGCACTGGCCGATTCGGATCGAAACCGGTGACGTCCTTTTTTTCCTGGTGCGAGACAAGAAAGAAGTAGACCGCCCCCGCGGCGAGCACGGTCACCACGCCGAGGCCAATGTAAGTGCTAAGCGTCGATCTTTCCTCGCTGGTGATTCGGCCGCCGACCATGACCATGAAATTGAATCAGAAACCCGCCACCGTCGTCACTTCTTTTTCTCAAACAAAATTTTCGACAAAAGACGCGCTCGCCGGGATCGGCTGGAATTCCCAGCAGCAGGGCTGCGTTTGAAGATTTGCAGGCGGCACGCCTGTCCCTATAGATTCAGGTCACTTCAGATCCCGGGCTCGATTAGCGGGGAATCTGGCGGTGCTTCGGCGGCCAGGCGTTTAGTCGCGCGCCAGCGCAAAGCCGCTTCGGCTGAAACAAGGCCAAGCGCGAACCAGATGAGAAGAAAGGTAATGAAATGCTGGCGGGTGAAGGTCTCGTGATAAACAAAAAGCCCGAGAATGAAACTAATGCTGGGTGAGAGATACTGAAGAAAGCCAATCGTAACTAATCGCAAATGACGGGCGGCGTATCCGAACCAGATCAGCGGGACTGCGGTGACGATCCCACTTGTGGTTAGGATTACGGAAAGGGAGATGTGCGACGGGCCAAAGGTCAGCGCGCCGCGATTGGCGAGGAGAACGAGATAAACCAGGGCCAGCGGCAGGAGAAAGAGCGTTTCCAAAAACAGCCCGGGAATTGCAGCGGTGCCGGATTGTTTTCGCAATAGTCCGTAAAGGCCGAAACTGGCGCAAAGCCCCACTGCGATCCATGGGAAATGGCCGTAGCCAAAGGCGAGAATGGAGACCGCGACCAAAGCAATAAGAATGGAAGCGATCTGCCAGGCGCTGAGTCGCTCGCGCAAAATAAAGGCGCCAAGCAGGACGTTCACGATTGGGGTCATGAAATAGCCGAGGCTGGTTTCGAGGACGCGACCGATGTTGACCGCCCAAATGAAGAGCAGCCAATTCAGGCCAACCATGATACCGCTGCCCAAACAAAAAAGCGCGCTCCGGCGCGAGCGAAGGTTGCGAATGACTTCCCGCCAGCGCTCTTGCCAGCTGAGCAGAAGGCCGAGAAACACAATGGTCCAGACGAAGCGATGCGCGAGAATTTCCAAGGCTGGGACCCTCGAAAGCAATTTCCAATAAATTGGCACCAATCCCCACGTTGCGAAGGATGCAACTGCTGCGATGAAGGCAGACGTGTGTTGCGGATCGCCTCCACCGGACCTGGCCATCTCGCTCGTATTTCATCAATCCCATTAGTTCGCAACCCTTCACTTGCTGGCGATGCGATAGTTTGTAATGACGAAATGCTGGAGCTGATCGCGTGAAATCGTTTTATGCCGAACTGAAGCGCCGCAAGGTCCATCGCGTTGCCATTGCCTACGCCGTCGCCGCCTGGTTGCTCATTCAAATTGCAACGCAAGTTTTTCCGTTCTTCGAAATTCCAAATTGGGCGGTGCGCCTGATTGTGCTGCTGTTGGTGCTGGGTTTTCCAATCGCACTCATGCTGTCGTGGATATTCGATCTGACTCCGCAAGGAATCAGGCGCACCGAGGAAAGCGACAGAGGTTTGGCCGCGTTGCCGGTCGGCCCCGCCGCAATTCGCAATATTCCGGAAAAAAGCATCGCCGTTCTTCCGTTCGAAAATTTGAGTGACGACAAAGAGAACGAATACTTCGCGGCCGGCGTACACAATGACATTCTCTCGAACCTGGCCAAGGTCGCTGACCTTAAGGTCATCAGCCGCACCTCGGTACAGCAATTCAAGAGCGGGACGCGCAATTTGCGTGAAATCGGGCTGGCACTGGGAGTAGCACATATTCTTGAGGGCACGGCACGCCGGGCCGGCAATCGCATCCGGGTGAATGCACAGTTGATTGATGCGCGGAGCGATGCCCAACTTTGGGGAGAAACATTCGATCGCGAAATTACCGATCTGTTCGCGCTGCAAAGCGAATTGGCGCAACGCATCAGCCAGGAGTTGCGGGCAAATCTTTCGGCCCGCGAGAAAACGAACCTGCAAACCCATCCCACCCGCGACATCCTTGCCTACGAACTTTTCCTGCGCTCACGCGAGCTATTTCATTGGGCCGGGAGCGGCTATTCCTACGACAAAGGAGCAGATGCGCTGCGATTGATCGATGAGGCAATTAAGCGTGATCCGCAATTTGCGCTGGCCTACGGCCTGGCCTCGCGTCTGCACTCTGAATTGTTTTGGTTTGGCTACGATAAAAGCGCATCGCGTTTGGAAAAGGCGAAGGCAGCAGCCGACGCCGCGCTCCAACTTCAGCCGGACTTGGGCGAAGCGCATCTCGCGAAAGCCTTTTACTATTACTATGGATTCCGGCAATATGCTGTCGCCCAAAAGCACGTCACTGCTGCAATTCGGGCGATTCCCAACGACGCCGACGTGCTCAATACCGCTGGAGCGATCGCCCGCCGAGTCGGAAGATGGAATGAAGCGGCGAGTACTCTGGAGCAGGCGCGGGATCGCGACCCTAGAAATCTTTCGGTGCTGTGGAGTCTGTTCGAAAGTTATCTCGCCTTGCATGAATACACCAAGGCAGACGAAACCGTAAACGACGCGCTTTCCGTTTCGCCGGCCGCGGATTTTTTTGTCCTGGCCCGCAACGCGATTGCCCTATTTCGCGATGGCGATACTGCTCCGCTCCGTTCCGCCTTGCGGAAACTCCCGCGCAGTTTTGATCCTGGCGGGGCAACAAGCACGATCGCGCTCCGTCTAAGTCTGATGGAACGTGATGTGGAGGAGGCAGATCGTGTGCTTGCCGCCTGCAGGCACGAGAAACTCGATGACAATGGTTTGAGCGGAGTTGCCGGAGCACTCGACGGTTATACCGTCCCAAAAAGTTGGTACGCGGGTTTAATTGCCCAAGCTCGCGGTAACGAATCGTCCGCGCGTGCCGCTTTCGAGCAGGCCAAACGGGCGGTGCAAGATGATTTGGTGCAATCCCCAAACGACGCTAAAACGATTGCAATGCTGGCATTAATTCACGCTGCCGTGGGAGAGAAGAACGAGGCGCTTGGCGCGGCCACGCGCGCCGGGGAACTATTGCCTATCGCGAAAGATTCGTTCGACGGACCGATCCTTGCGACAACGCTAGCGGCAGTTAGCGCGAAGCTCGGCGAAAAGGACTCTGCTATTCGGCAACTGGAATCGCTAGTCGGTGTTCCAAATGGGCCGACTCCTGGAACCTTACGAGTAGAACCGGAGTGGGATTCTCTACGCGACGATCCGCGTTTTAAAAAACTGGCTGCTTCGGAATGAAAGGAATACGGGTAGCGCGCAGTTTCATTGCGCAGGCGCTGGCATAGCGGCCTTTGGCCAGGCAGTGATCGAGTCGCCGCCGATCATAATATAATGGCCGTGATAGGGCGGCATTGGGCGCGATGGAAAAGGCGAGCGAATAACCGCACTCGCGTTCCCTGCTGCGCCAGCCACCAAAATCGCTAACAGTACGCCGAAGCGCCGAATAGCTGAGGACTCTAAACGCATCCTTTTCACAAGATTGTCGTATTGCAGCAATCGTGCCAACCGGACATTGAGTTTATGGAAATTTTAAGCCGTAATCCAGAGAAAGGTAATGGCGCAGGCCAGAATTGCGGTGGTTAGCCAATCGATCACCTGCCCCAGCACAACCATGGAATGCATGCGGACATAGATGGCCGCCTCGATCGCGACGGGCGCGCTCAGCGCGATCCAGATAAGTGCAGCGAAGCGTAACGCTCCCACCATTCCATCATCGAAAAAGCCGACGTGAAACCGTGTGACCAGAACGTAAAGAGCGGAAATCGCGACGGCCGAAAGCACCCGCACCAGACTGGAAAGTGCGTAGTTGCGGGGCCCTTCCGGCCGCCAGGTTTCGGGAGTGGCGCGTTGGTAACGGTGGAAAACCAATCCCATCCAGAACCAACTGGTGAAGATGGAGACAATGCCGGCAATGAATCCGGGGACTATGGCTGCGCGCAAAGTGTTCATGAGGCGAAAGCTATTTCTTCGGAAAATAACAATTACGCGATCCGGTGGCGAGAGAGTTTACTGTATGCCTCGGGCGAGATAGGATGGGCGGGAATAATGCCTGAGTTTGCCTACAAAGCACGGAACGCGCAGGGTGGATTAGTAGAAGGCGTCTTGAACTGCCCCGATCGCGGTGTCGCCATTCGCCAAATCGAACAGCAAAACTGCATTCCCATTCGCATCGACCCGGTGATGACAACCGCGACCGCGACCGTAGTGCCAACCGCGCCCGGCAATTTCGTGCCGAAAATTTTTAATCGGATCACAACTGAACGTGCTGACGTTCCGGCCCAGACGCTGAAAATTCCTCACAGTCAGTTGCTCGTTTTTACCGAGCAGCTCGCGCATTTGCAACAAGCGGGCATGACCTTGGATGAAGGGCTCGGTGTTCTGGAGAAACGCCTCAAGCATCCGCGAGTGCAGCAAATGATTCGCACTTTACACCGGGCACTCGTCGATGGCCGCAGTTTTTCTCAGGCGCTTCGCGAGTTCCCGCGCATTTTCCCGCCGCTTTACGTGAACCTGGTGGCGGCAGGCGAAGCGAGCGGGGCGTTACCGGAGATTTTAATGAGACTGGTGAAGCACCTAGCACAGGCGAAAAGTCTGCGCGATCGAGTGCAACAAGCCCTGATTTACCCAGCTTTCTTAACCTTGACCGGCGCCGCGCTTATCACTGTTTTCATTACTTTCATGGTGCCGCAGCTCACCCAATTCATGTCGCAAAATGGTGGAGCCCTGCCTTTGCCGACGCGCATCTTAATGCAGGTCCACCACCTCATCATCACCTACTGGTGGCTTGCCATCCTCATTGTTATCGGCGGGTTTGCCGCCTGGCGGGCGTTTGTCCGGAGCGACGAAGGACGCACCGCCTGGGATCGATTCCGCCTGCGCATTCCTGGTTACGGTCGCATCGTGCGACACAGTTATTACGCGCAATTTTCCCGCACGCTCGGCACCCTAACCGAAAACGGGATTCCACTTTTGCGATCGCTCGATCTCGTCGCCGAGATCGCGGGCAACCGTTACATCGAAAAAAAGCTGGCGGAAGTTAGGCGCACAGTGGTGGACGGCGCCCATCTTTCGGCCGCACTGGCGGCCCAACAAATGTTCCCGGATCTGCTTACCGATATGATGGCGGTGGGTGAGCAAACCGGGCACTTTGGTCAAACCATGATGACGATCGCCGACGTTTACGAGCGGGAACTCGATCGCACTGTCACCATTACGTCGGGCCTGATTGCACCGGTCATCATCGTTATTATTGCCATTGTGGTTGGCTTTGTCGTTTACAGCATCTTGTCCGCCGTATTCTCCATGACGCAAAGTTTGCAGTTTCGGGCGCGCTGAGATAGCATCCGCCCAATTTGATGCGTCAGCGAACTTTGACGTTAGGGCTGATCCTCGTGGCGCGAACTCTCGTCGCGCAGGAGGCGGTTTATAGCGCTTCGACTGGTGCGGGACAAAATCCCGCCCTTGCTATCACCGCTCCCGTTAGCGGCAACGCTTGGATCGACCTTCGGCAAAATGCAAAGCCGGGCGCGGTGCAGAGAGCGCCCGATTGGGTCGAGGCGGTAACGTTCATTCCCGCCGGCACCCAGGCAGATGCGGCGGCGCCGAGTGTCTTTCGCATTCGACTGGCAAGACCAGGCGGCCGTGCCAGCGTCCTTTTTTTCCGCCTCTTCTTTAACGATCAGACTGCAGCGCGTCCCGCGATTGTTGCCTGGGACGAATCCGGCTCGCAACTACTCCGGTCCGGCCCTCTCGGCACCGGCATTGATCTGGAAAGCTCGGAATCGGTCATGATTCCAATGCACGGCATTACCACGATCGATGTGGAAGTGCCGGGCGAAGGCAATAGTGTGCGCGGGGCCTATTTGGAATGGATGAGCAGTAGCGAGATGGTGCACGCGTCGGGCGTCGGCTCACAAGATGCGGTTCCCCAGCCTTTCGCCGCGACCTTACCGTTGCACGCGCCCGCGCAGGACGCGGAAGAATTTGGTACCGTCACCGCCTCGTTGTCGGCGGATTTGATCCGCATCGGCTCGACTTCGAGCCAGGCTGCTACCTTCGAATTCGGGTTGGAATCGCAACCCTTGCTTGCCCTCATCACGTTCGAAATCGCGGGCCCGCGCATTGACTCGCCGCCGGAGGTGATTGCGAACGGTGAAAATGTTGGGCCCGCCTCGCTGGTCATGCCGGGATTGGCCGATCCCGGTTATCGTGGGGAAATGCACGCCATCGTCAGCCAAATGCAATTCCAATACACCGGGTGGCTTCGCGCACAGAAGATCGTTCCGGTAAGCGTCCTCCGCACCGGGACCAACAACATCACTATTATTAACGGCCCTAATGCCGCGGGCGCCGTCATTCGGGCGACCCAGATTCAATTAAAATATCTTTGGGACAAATCTGATTATATTTTGAAACCTGACCGCTAACGCAGTGTCTAAGTTCTGATGCGAAAAAAACAAGGAGCTTTCACGTTGCTCGAAATCATGCTGGTGGTCACGATCATCGCGCTGTTATTGGCCGCCGCGATAAAATTCATGTCGCCGAACGTTGACATAGCAAAGCGGGTTCGGGTCGCCGGCGATATTCAGGCAATTAAAACTTCGCTCCTGGCCTATCAAGGGATCAACGGCTTTTATCCGACGACCGAACAGGGTCTTCAGGCCTTGGTGACTGCTCCTTCAACCGATCCCCGGCCTTCCCGTTGGCAGCAATTCATGGAGGCAGTTCCGACCGATCCCTGGGGTAATCCTTACGTTTACCGCTGTCCCGGACAAAAGAATCCCACCAAATATGACCTGTACTCGGCCGGTCCGGATCGGATCCCCGATACCGAGGACGACGACTGGGGACAATAGTTATTCCTCTGAGTCGTCCGGCTCCGGCGGCGGAACGATAGGCGTCGGCGCTGGCGGAACTGGATTTCGCTGGATCACGCCGCGCTGATAAATTTTTCCCGGCTGAGTTGGCCTGCCCTGCTGGTAGGTAGGCGGGAGCGACGGAATCGGGCCCGGCTTTATGTAAGGTTGCGGCGGCTGCGGCGGCTGCGGCATTCCAGACGGGAAGAGCGGTGGCTGCGGTACGTTCATTTGCGGCTGGTTCGGATTCTGCAACGCCTGTGAAAGTAGCGCCTGATTGAATGTCAGCGTCGCGTATTTGCCGTCCTTGGTGATGGTGACCTTGGTTTGGCCTATCTGGTCCGACCATTGGATATCACTGATGGCGAAGCCGTGTTCATTTTGCCCTTTCGTTGACAGGTACTCTTTAAGGTTCTTGTCGCTGGCCGAAGCAATGGTGACGAACCCGCCATCGGCGGAGCGCGCTGCGTTCGCGACGAACAAGTCCTTGGCGAAATCGGGAGTTGCGCTCGGAACCGCAACGGTGGCGATGGCGAAAGGCGAACGAGTCAACATCGCTTGATAGCGATTAAAATCCGGACGCTTCGGCAACGGATCGTCTGCCAGTGCGATCAGCGGCATCAGACTAACGGCAATTAGAAGCCTGGTTCTCATTTTGTTGCACTCGCCGGTGCATACCACCGGGCGATTTTAAATTTACCACGCATTTGCGTTGGATCACTCGAATCGATGGCAATATTTGCGCTCTCAAAAACAATGAAAGCATCAGGTGCTTGCACGTCGTAAAGAAAATGAACCAGCGGCGGCCACGGACTTTTGGTTTCGATGGAAGCGAATACTGATTGATACGCGCCCACCGTGGGGCTATCGCCAATAGCCGGGTTTTCGATCAATACGTTATGTTTGCCGGCGATCTGTTTGAGCTGATCGAGCAAGGCCGAGGCATCGCTGGCCCCGTGAAAAACCGGCTGATGCTCGCGCAACCATTGCTCGCGCTTCGACCATAGATCGCTTTCCCGCAGCAAAACCGTTTGCTCATTGTGTGTTTGTTTTCGTTTCGCGACTTCGACTCGCGAATCTCCAATGGTGCGCAAAAGCCAACTCCACAAAAACAAGTTGGCCAGGAAGAACACCACCAGCAGCACCAGTCCGGCCAGCGCCTGTTCACGCCGGTTCATTCGTTGCAGTACTTGCGCAATCATCGCGGTCTTCCCTCCAACCGGAATTGAGCGTGATCGTTAGGCAATATCCGTGGCGACTGCATATCGAAGGTAAGATTTTGCAAATCCGGATGTTTTTTGACTTTGTCCGCGAACTGATAAGCCAGCGCGGCTTTGTTGGCCTCGCCCTCGATCGAAATCTGGCGTGCTGACTGATTGTAGGCGGTGATGCGCACATCCTGCGAGGGCAGGCTATCGAACACGTGCAGCAAAATTTCGATCGGATAAAAATGAGGATCGATCGCTGGCGCCAGCGCTTTCCAGTTATTCGCGGCCGCTCGCACAAAAACGGTGCGGGGAGCGTCGCGTTCAATCTGGTGATCGAGCTGTCGGGATCGAAATTTCAAGTAACCAAGATGGATGAGCGCGAGGGCGACGATTGCGCCATAGGCAATTCCCGCTGCCACCAGCCGCTTTTTCCATTGGTCGCGCCGGACCTGACGTTGCCGCTCTTCGCGCCACGCTTGTGGAAGAAGATTAAGCCCGGTGGATGCGGGTGGCGTTTCCACTGCCATCATTTCGGTCGGCGACGCCAGCGCCTGCTCGACTTTGTCACGCAGGCCAAAACATTTTTCGTCTACCAGCACATTTTGAAACGACGCGCTGATACCCTGTAACTCGGCAGTCATCGTCAATTGCGGCAGTGCGAGCTCGAGCGGCGCAGCCACGCCGCCATCAATCGTCCGCGCAAAACTGAGCTTACCATTTTCTGAAATAGCGGAGACCAACGCACCGGATTCCGGGTAGATGAACAAAGCGCAACCTTTCCCTGCGTGGGTGGCGACACGTTGTGCGGCATAGACCGTGACGGCACGCGGAATAACCCGTCGATTCAACAGGGGTGCCGCAATTTCCGTCAGCCTTTGATTTTGTACCGCTACTGCAGATATCACGCACTCGCCGTTGGCTTGTTCGATCACCTCAAAATCACTGGTGACTTCTTCAGTAGAAAAGGGGAGTGCCTTCTCCAGTTGGATGCGAACCATCTCGCGCAATTCCGATCCCTCCACGCTGGGCAAACGCATCCGTTGCGCCAGCACGGCCGAGATCGGCAGCGCCAGGACGACATCATCATCCGTACTCAAGGTTTGCGCCGCATCGTCCAAACTGGGAAACGCCCGCACTCGCCAATTGCCATTTTCTGCGGGGCGGCTGATCAAATTCCATCCCTCCGCTCCGGGAACGAGAAAGAACTTGCTCATCAAAACTCCTTCCAAGTGATCAACTGCGCAGTGGTGCCGGCGCGGCGGAAGACGAGCTGGATTACACGAGTGACGTCGCTGGACCGCCCAGTGCTAACGATTCGTAAGACGGGATCCTTGAACGAAACGAAAGGACTAAGAGCTTGAAATTGCTGCGGGGAAAGTCCGAGCGCGGCACGAATGTCGTCGAGGCTATTAAAGACGGTGTCATCAGCTGTCCCGTCCTTCCCATCTGGTCCCGCCCGCAATTGGAGAAAACGTTCGACCATCGCATCAGTAAATCCCGGCAAAGCACGCAGGACGTCGCGTGGCGCCCAAGCCAAATCAACCGGTCCACTGCTGTTCACCGTCAATTCATCATCCCAACCCGGCGCCGAAGTGAACTCCTCCCACCCTTTTACTTTTTTTAAGTCATCTATTCGCGTCAATAAAGTGTGCGCAGGATGATAATCCTCGCTATCGCTCGCGCCGTTCAAGCGGTGCGTTCCAACATTCGGGTCCACCCAATCGAGCAGACAATCCATCATCCGATCGCGCTCATTCAGATCAATGCCTTTTGTCGCAAGATACTGCCGCAGCATTTCAATCCGCGCCGGATTTTCTCCGGCCACCAGCCAGTTGATATTTAAACGCCCGCCTTCGCCCGTGGTGCGAACGCTATAACTTTGGCGGGGCCCAAACTTGCCTTGGAGATTCGGCGAATTCGGTTTGATCGTCGGAGTGATCGCCACTTCCGCACCCGAGGCCGCCATCGCCTGTGCCTCGAGAATCCGGTTCTCAGTCCCCGAGATGTTAAGACGCGAATCGATGTTCAATGCCCACGACATGACCAAGGCTGCCAGCAAAAAGAGAGCCCACAGCGAAAGCAGAAGGGCCGCTCCGCGCGATTTCGAAGGCTTCATAATGGCATTCGTGCAAGCGGCACGGTGATTTCCTTGAGCGCGGTCGCATCGGTGCGACCGATCACTACCTTGACCAGACGCGGCAACGTGACCGTGTCAGTCCAGCGTTGCACCCATGTATTTAAACGCGAATCGAAAAAGCGAATTTGCAAAGTGGCAACATTGTCGATTAGACGCACCCATGTTTCGTGTTCATTTGAAACAGCGGTGTCATCTTTTGGTTTCCGCAAAAGACCGAGATCAAGCTGCCGGCTTTTTGCGTCGTGACGGCGGAGACGGAGGCTCACCTGAAAATCCCCCGTCGCATAGCGCGTCAATAGTCCCGGGCCCGCCGGGCAGACCCAGCTTAACTCATCGCGATCATGCCCTTCGATCTTTAACGGTTCGCCCGCCAGGGCACCGGTCCCCGGCGGCAAACTTTGCAACTGCTGAGTCAGCAACTCGCGCAATCCATCGTAGCGCGCTTCTACCGCATCCCCTTCCGACGAGACCCGCATCGCGGTAACGTTGGCTTGCACAAAACGATAAATCGCCAGCGACATCATTCCGAGAATGATCACCGCCAGCATGATCTCAAGGAGGGTGAAAGCACGCGCACGTATATCCCTGGCGAGCCCAGGCCGCCAGGTAACGCTCGCCGGAAAAGAACTCGAGCATCGTTGCTGATCTTCAGAGCCGGTAAACATAAAATGCGATCGCTTTCGACTGGTTGGCTCCGCCGCGGGTCCAATTCGCGGTTAAGGTCACTCGAATAATTCCGGTTAGCTCGGTCCCGTCTTCTTCTTTCATTTCCTGGGGTACAGCTTTCTGCACCAGTTTTATGATACCAAATCCGCTATCGATTTTGGATTCCTTTGCTTTGTCCGGTTGCCCAGGGGTTGTTTCGATTTCCACCATCCGGTTCGCCAAAATCTCCCGTACCCTGGCGTCATCCGCGCTTAACACACTTGCATTCATGCAATTGTTTACCGCGCGCCCGAGCGCGATGATTCCAACCGCGAAGATCAATAACCCGAGCAACACCTCGTAAAGGGCAAATGCCTTTCGGGAACACAGACATGCCTGCCTGTGCGCCCAGCGGGCTTTTAGCCGGCTGAAGTGAAACAGGCCTAAAGCCTGTTTGGCGCGCAGACTCGGAAGTGTGTGTTCCATCAAATGCCCTGCCAGACGACTCCTAGCGCGCTGCATAACTGATAATCTCCCCCAGCCCGCTCAACGGCGAATACTCCGTGGTCCAGCTCCCATCATCGCTGGCAAAACGGATTCTGGCCGGCTCGCATACGCCCGACTCCCAAAAGATCCACTCTGCCGGCACCTTTTTCGACAACGCCGCCGGCAACTCGAGCCGCCATTTCTCATGGCGCGCGATTGGCATGGTATCGATAGGGTCGTGCGGTTCGGTTTTCAAAAATGCCGCGGGTTGCAAGGTGATAAAAGCATCATTCCAGACAATTAAATAGGCACGGTGTTCAGCCAGACTGCGCTCGTGTGCCTGACGGACTATCTCATTAAAACGATCCAGCGACCGATGTAGCCTCTTATCCGCCAGCACGCCATTCAGGCTCGGCACGGCCAACGTAACTAAGAGCAGTAAAATGAAGACCGCGATTATTACTTCGACCAAGGTAAAACCGCGCTGTCGCCGCATGGGTGAAATTTACGACTTGGCTGCAAAATCACAATGCGCCACTCAGACATGGAGTGTCGGAGTAATGGAGCGGAACACAAGCATGCATGCCTGTGCGCCCAGCGGGCTTTTATCCTGCTGAAGGGAACAGGTTTCAAGCCAGTTTGGCACACAGACTTGGAAGTCTATGTTCCCTCCCGTCCGGACAACGAGCCGCTAAAAAATGGCAACCGAGCGACAGCGCTTCTAAGTTCGACATGCTAGCGTTCCCGTATGCCAGGCACGCTTAACATTTGCCGCCAGCCTCAGGAGGATGCGGTCCAGCGGACTACGCGGGAAGATCGCGTTTCACACGGAATCGCTATTCGCGCGGCCCTGTTGTTCGCCGCGCTTTTTGTCATCGCGATCTTCGTCTGGCAGGGAATCGCGGCCCACGGTGCGCCCGATCCGTTGCAAGCGCACACCAGCGCCACCATCGCCTCGCTCGATATCGGTGTACTCGTTTTCCGCGAGGGACTCGAATGTATTCTCGTTCTGGCTGCCGTCACCGCCAGTATGACGGGTCCGCGCCGAGATTATCGCAAACCGGTGATGTCAGGCGCCGCCATCGCTTTCCTCGCCACCGTTGCGACCTGGTTCGTCGCCGTCGGAATCATGAAGCAGTTGAGCGAGAACGTTCCCGCTCTGCATTTGCAGGCAGCGACCGGACTGC
>Ga0210406_10005369_pt1 | contig 13459 bp, 13 predicted proteins | sample IncBWC30MmetaG_FD_155454 | JGI IMG/M metagenome (GOLD analysis project Ga0210406, IMG submission 155454) | Forest soil microbial communities from Barre Woods Harvard Forest LTER site, Petersham, Massachusetts, United States - Inc-BW-C-30-M | ecosystem: Environmental > Terrestrial > Soil >... | reverse complement strand
CCGTTTCTAATAAATCGCATGGAATAGTTAGAATTTCAGTGCCGAAGCGATCCAACTCCGATTTCGCGTGGGCGAGTTCGTCCGTGTCGCGCGCCAGAAGCACAACTTTTCCACCGTGGGCGCAAACCTGACGAGCCAGTTCCAAACCGAGGCCGCGCGAACCGCCAGTGATGAGTGCGATCTTGTCGCGATAGAATTGGCGAGACATTCGGAAAACGTCCAACGCCGAACGCCTAACGTCCAATCCTGAATTCGATTTAGGAATGCTTGCGATTGAAGCGCGCGACTTCGCGTGCGGTCTCGCGTTCAACTGCTCGCTTTTTCAGGTCGGCGCGTTTATCCCGTGCGACTTTGCCCTGGCCGACACCGAGCTCCGCCTTCAGTTTGCCGTTCTTCCAATAAAGTTTGAGAACAACCAGCGCACGGCCTTTGACCTGGGTTTCGCCGTAGAGTTTGTCGATCTCCCGCCGGTGCATCAGAAGTTTTCGGGTCCGTTTGGCGGGGGGCACTTCGTGGCTGGCTTTTTCGTACGGCTGAATGTCCGCGTTGTAGAGAAACGCCTCGCCGTTCTCGATGCGAGCGAACGCGTCGCTGATGTTGGCTTTGCCGGCGCGAATCGACTTTACTTCGCTGCCTTTGAGTTCAATCCCGGCTTCGTAGCGATCGAGAATGTGAAAATCGCGCAACGCCTTGCGATTAAGAATCGACTCGGCAGACATGATCGCGCGTGGAACGCGATGGGAAGTTACGCGTCTTCCTGTGAGCTCTTGAGAGGCTCGAACGCGAGCTTGCCGGCGATGATTTCCTTCAGAGCAATGTCGGTGAGTGACATGCGCGGAGTGGTCTCAACCATCGGCCGGTGTCCCAAACCGAGTTGGCGCACACGTTTTGAAACAACATTGATCAGGAGTTGCTGATTCGGGATTATTTGAGCTGCTTCCTGGAGAAGTTGAGTCGTCATATGGCGCAGGGATCTGACGGCGCGGTTGGCTTCCGTCGGGAATTGAAGGATGGTCGGTGCACTCGGGGCGAGGGCTGACGGCCAAATTTGCGGGGCGGCGAGCATGAAAACGGAGCGTGACTGTGCGAGCGGTTGAAAAGGTTGTCAACCGATTTGTTCCGTTGTCAGGTCGGTTCCGGCTTAGCGAAAGGACGAGCTAATGCGCAGAAACAACGAGCCTAACGAGTGTCTTCGACGTAGCTAACGATGCGGTAATCGACTGCGTCACCTTCGTGATCCAGTTGTCGGTCATAGTGCCAGGAAGTGTTGCCGTTGCCGTAGAAACTTTTGCAGACCAACGCGCCGGTGATATCGGGATTGCCGTTCATGGTGTAGGCAGCGCTCGGAGCGTAGATTGTTGCAGCGAAATTGCCCGGCGACGAAATATCGATGGTTTGGTTTACCGACGGGTCGGTCGGACTAATTCCGTAAAGCTGCAGATTGGCAGCGATGCCGCTTTCGTTGGTTAAATCCCTCGCCTTGACGTTGATGTTGCCATCGAAATAGATCACGAGGTGAACGTTAGGCTTTACGTCGATCGTTCCGGTGATGTCGCTTGTCGTGTGAATGGCAACATACGTCATTGAACTGCCGTACGGATTTACCGTTAGGTTGCCGTTGAACGATGAGAACAAGTAAAAAGTTGGACTCTGCGGCGCGCCGGCAGCCGGTGGGTTGATCGTGGTGTTTCCGTTGGCCTTTGTCGGAGAATTCTGCGGAAGCGGAAGATCGGTCGGCATTTTGAATGGCGGAAGCGTGAACGGAACGTTGTTGTCTATGGCGCCCGTGACTTGAGACGAACGGACAACCGTGCCGCCATTTGTATACAGATTCCCGTAAAGCATTCCGCGGATCGTAGCGACTGCGCTGTCGATTTCCACGTTACCACTGCGCGAGTCCGCATAGTGCGGGTCGGATGGGTTGTTGGCGCAAAAGTAGTACGCCCCATTAGCCGAATTATAACTATCGATCTGGGCGGCGTTGCCTAAACCGTAAAAGGTTCCCGCATCTTTAATCGCTGCCTCAAATGGAGTGATCGGCGCCGCGACCAGCTCGACCCTTCGCGTAATTTGCGGCGTCGTAACCGGAAGGAGCGTTTTTCCAACATTGTCGCCATTTGGACCATAAGTGGCGACGAAGTGATCGTAGTTGAAATCGATCTTCCGCAACAAACTGTCGCCACGCGTCCCAACTCCCATGCGATCATCCATCGTGATACGTCTCAAACCCGTGACCGGCGAGGTGCCTTTGGTGCGGATGCGATACCAGGGATTGCCGTTCGAATCGTAATAAAAGAGATCGACCTTGCTGCTAGTGCTTAGATTGTCGCGCCCAAATGTGACGCCGGAATTAGTGTAAACCCCTCCCGAATATGTCCAGCCCCCGCTGGGGGAGAATGCGTTCGTCGGATCGAGAATTGTTTTGCGAATTTCGGCGTAAGCGATATCGCCGCCGGCTTCGGCGGCATCGAGTGATTCTTTCCAACTGCGCACCTGGCTGGCGGCGGTGTTGTACCGCGTCACGCAGTTGAGCAACACGTTGCCGCCGATCAGCGAGACAACGAGAATTGTGCAGAGGACACAAAGAAGAACATTGGCCTGCCGGGCCGGCGTTTTCAGTAACTGCATAGCTGCCTTCTTGTGGGATTAACCGCGGCGTTTGTTTCTCAGATAGGCGGTAGCGTAGAGAGTCGTCCCGGTGCGGTCAGCAGTGTTGCCGGCCAAATTGAAGATGGGCATGAACGTTACCGTCGTGCTGCTGTACTCAGTGTTCGCTAATTCGACATCGGTTGTGCTCGGAACCAACTGATCGGTGCTCGCAGCGATCGTGGTCACCACACCATTTTCGACCCGCACGATTGAATTTCCGTTGATCGAGTAAACCACACCCGTGTTGGAAGTACCGTAATTAACCTGCCAGCCGCTCGATGTGTAGGAAATCGTCGGTGTCCGCGGCGTGTTCACCAGTGACGGATTAGACAGTGCTTCCGTATCGCCGGCTTGGATCAGATAGCTCGGCAGAGTCATCGTGACACTTTGCAAATCCACCGACGTGGTCACCACCAAACCGCGCTTTACGTCGCGGTTGAGGTAATCAATGATGCGGACCTGCTGAATGTGGGTCGCGAGATAATTGTCGGTCGCGTTAAAACTTTTTTGCAGAGTGATGCCGCACGTGACCGCCGCAGCCAGAACAATCGAGCTCAGACTCATTGTGACGAGCAGCTCGCTCAGAGTGAACCCGGCCATTTTTTGTGAGGATGTTAGTTTCATTTTTTTGTCCCGTTAGAGATGATAGTGGTGGTTTGTTCGGAGCGTGCTCGTCCGCCGAGCATGTTCCATGAAGTTGTGACGTCCACTTGCACGAGCGTCGAACCCAAGTCGGTCGCCGTCGAGTTACGCGTTACCGTGCCATCCGGCGTGCGGGTGAATTGCGTTGTGCCGCTCGCGGTTGGGTAGGAGGCGATTGACACTGTCTCCGTCGCCTTCTGGCAAAAGTCAGAAGAATTCGCAGCGGAACCGAGAAGCGATTGGATCGTCGCCGTGTTTGTTAGATCAGTGAACGAAAGGTTGCGCAAAACTTCCGCGCGGTCGTGCACGGCCTGGAGGGCCGACACCTCTTCTTTGCTGGAATCGATGTAACGGAGGCAAATAGCGTTAAGCTCGAAAACCGAACCGCAGAAGATGGCCAGTAAAAGAATCGCGACGAGCACCTCGGGGAAGGTCATCGCGCTCTTGGTAGCGTTTGGGGTCAAGCGCATCTCCTAGTAATTATAAAAAACAGCAGAGAATATGCCGTTTTCTCGTCTGTGCGAGAGTTTAAAACGTCAATTGAGAAAAAAGCCGATTTTTCTCAGGAATGAGAGGAATCCCCGCAGGTGCCGCTAGTTGCTACAGGTTCTGCCAGGAGTAATGGCTGCTCTCGAAGGCTTTTTGCAATTCCCGGAACACGTTGCGATAACAGGTGAGCTGAAATCGAATTTGCTCGTTATTGCGATTCAAAAACATCACTGAGCGTTGGTAGGATTGGTTGTAATAGTCGTAACTGATCACGACAAGAAAGGTTTCCTTGCGGTCGATAAGCAAAGGATTCAGTTGCTGAGAAACGAGTGCGACGTTGGTTGCGTCTTCAGGAACCGAAGCGAGGACCTTATCAGTCAATCGTTTGATGGTGGCCTGGTCAAAATTTTCTACATCTGCCAATTTTGTTGCGGTGATCTCGCCTTCCGCAGCCGATTGCGTTGCGGGATGAAGAACGAAACGATTCAGGTTACCAGAATACTGCCAGTTTCGTGGTGGAGAGTAAGTAACGTTTTTCTCGCCATCGGTGAAAACGACCTGATGGAGTTTTACACCCTCAAGCTCATATTCCTGCTGCCGCGGCGTCAAATCGAGATCCGCATATGCAAGCCCGGCGGTCGAGATCAGGGCCGCGCTGATTCTTATTGCATTGACCATTGGCCTTTTTCGTACGCGTAAACCATGAGAGAGCCGGGCGGTGGTCTCACCTTAAAGTTTGTGTCGAAATACCAATGACGGGTCGGCGGGACGTAGACATTCGCTTTTCCCCACTCACCGGTAGATTGCTGGCTCTTATACAACTCCACCATCGACCCGTAATATGTCACAATCGCGTGGGACCAATCTTCCAGGAAACGCGGAAAATTTTCGGCGCCGCCGCTGTAGGAACCGTCTCCCCCGAGCGGTGCTGTCGGTACGATGCCAGAAAGAATCGCGGTGTTAAATGTAGTGTTGTTGGCAACTCGCGAACTTGTTCCGGAAGATGAGTTCGCGTCATTCCAGGCATTCGAAAGGAGGTTGATTGCATCGCCAATAACCGAGCAGGGCGCCCTGGTGTAGCCGGACACCTGTGGAGTTGTCGGATCATTTTGACTGGTACTATCCGAGGGTGGGCTGCCGCCGGTATTGAAGTCACCTTGGATGTAAATCGGATTGTTGCTGACGATTGTCAGTCCCGATGTCGGAATCTTGGTTCCACCCTTAATGCGGATCGCTCGCCTTGCGCTGGAGGTCGCGCTTGAGTCGTAAGCGTAAATGATTGGGTTCGCGAACGAGGACGAAGCATAACTCGGATTCCCGCTCGAAACAGTGGTTACCAGTTTACTGACATCGATCGTGGCCAGGCCGATCGTCGCCGCTTCGCGATTGTCCTGTATGGTTTGATTCGTCGTAATCACCCCAGCGGCAGTAAACATGTTATAGAGCGATCCGCTGGTCAGCGCTTGCGTAGCGCCAGTTTGTGAGTTGGTGACCGTATAAAAGTTGACAAGATCGTGTCCTTTTACGCCGTCGAATCCATTTGCGTTGGGATTGGGATTGTCTTGAATTTGGACAATTATCCCCGCTTGGTCCCAGTAACGCTGGCCCGCAAAAGGATCTGTATATCCTGCCGCAGGTGGTTGAATCAACTCCCGATAGCTGTCATTGTTCGGATTTGCATCGGTCGTGCTGAAGATGGCGGTCGAATCCATCCCGAATGGCTGCATCGCCATATCTCGCACGGGCGGAAGGTTCGAAAGGTATCCTGGGGATGCAGGAGTATCTCCATTGTGTTGCTGATCCCCCGGCATGAAATTGACGAACCAGTCAGACGCATAAGTGACCTTATCCGCGAAATTTAGTGTGCTATGCGCGGTATAGAGGTTCGAATTGGTGTTTACCCAGCCAGTGACTGTCATCGGAGCGCCGGGATGAATTTCCAGTGGATCCGTATAAAAAATCGCCCAATTCCAGGGAGAGAGTTGCTGCTTCGAGAACACGCGGCGCACTTTGGCAACAACATTCCCTTTCAAAGTAGGCAACGTAACATCTGCGGATGCGACATAATTGTAACTCGCCGCTGTTGTATTTATCGACCCTGTTTGTGCCATCCCAACCGCCGCTGGTGGTGCCGCTCCCGCGCCGCCGGCCAGAGCCTGCAGGGTACCATCTACGGCAACGATCTTAACATTGGAAACAGCGTATGTTGAATCGTATTCATCGCTTAGGTCCGGGTTCGTTCCGGCCTTAGCGAAATTGCCATTGGTCGAAAGATTTAGCTGCGAACTTGTGGGTAACGCAATACTTGAGAATGCGTTAGTTGAGAGCGGTGTGGACGGCGTAGAACGGCAAATCGCCCGCCAGTTTGTAAACAACTGCTCAATCGTGGCATCGGCGGCTGCTACGGCCGTTTGCAACGTAGTTGTCCTCTGAACAAGGCGATTGATGTTGCTGCTGTAATCCAACGTGATTCCGACGATGACCGCCAATGTTGCCATCGCCAGGATGACAACAACCAGCGAACTTCCTGATTTGGTGGGATTGACTCTTTTCATTGATATGTCGTAAGCCGGGCTTTCATCGGAATTTGGCCGTTCAAAAAGATATTGGCCGATTTGAACTGACGATTGCTATATTCAGGATCGGCGGTCGAGAGGTTGATTGCGGAGACGAAGCGGTAGTAGAGGGCGCCCGCGGCGGTCTGCGGGATACTAAAAGGCAAATTGCTAGTGATATCGTTGCCAAGAACAGCGAACGTTTTTTTGGTGGTTGAACCTTGCCATTGCAGATTGCCGTTTGCCACGGTATACGCGCAACGATCCGTAATTAGGGCAACGATCATGTACGTCGTTGTGCCGGAGATAGCGACAGGCAGATTGTGGGCAAGCGTTACTGTGACGCTACTGCCCGAGCCGCTTACTGCAGTGATGTCATCTTCGATTTGATGGGTCGGGACAATTAATCTTTGCCCAACGGATACGGTCGGTATCACCCCGTTTTGCGGTGTGAGTCTAATGGAAACTTGGTTTTGGCTAGTTGTGGCATCGGCGGTGATTTTGTGCGGCCCGCTCGACAATTCCTGAAATGAAATTCCGGCGGCTGGCTGGGTCTGATTCGCAGTGCTGCCATCGGCATTAACGAGGTACGGAAGCGAGATTGCCGAATGGAGGTCCTGCAGCATTTGAACCATCGCGGTGCGGGCTTGTTGGTGTGCGGTGTTTATAGCGACGTTCTTCGCTCCAAGCACTAGACTGACGTTCAAGACTGAGCACAGGGCGATGCCGACCGTGCTGAACATGGTCGAGACAATTCCTAACTCTATTAATGTGTAACCTCGATTTTTTGGACAGAGTTTCATATATCGGATGTGCGGATTGTACTCATGGAAAAGGAGTAGTTGCGGTTTAAGTAGGTGTAATTGATCGTGACCACGGCCTGGTACATCGTCAGTGGAAATGTGACGGAGCCGTTCGTGTAGGTAGAGCTGATGTCAGTAACGGTTGTGGTCATCGTGCCAATTACGATGACGCCGGTTTTTGGATCTTGATAAACCGGAATATTATTTTGGGTGTGGGTGCCGATTTGCAGCTCTGGCGGAATTTGCGCGCTGCCGTCTGGATTCGTCTTCTGGGGATTGAATGGGCTGTCCGATTGGATGAGATCGACCTGGTTCATGACCGCCGTATAGGCGCCGGTTGCGTTGCGCGCGGTGCTTGCGAGCGAATTAAACCGCGTTAAAGCTCCGACCGCGCATGCGACTCCAATTCCAAGGACCGCAATGCCTACAACGGTTTCGACTAGGGTCAGGGCAGCGGTCTGGTGGCTGGCGCGGGTCATTTTATAATTACCATAAAAAGCAGCAGGGCATATGCCCAATTTTCTCGCCACTGCGAAATCTTTCGTTTCGGATGAGAATTCTAATATTTTGTCTCAATATTGATACTTAATCATGCGTCTTCCCAGTAAGAGTGAGCTGATAATTTTCTTTACACTGGCTTATTTGCTCTCCGCTCGGAATCCCCGGTTCTTTCTCTTGGCTGCAGTCGGAATCTTCGCCAAGCGCTTGCCAGAAAGGCAGAATTGCGCGAAGTATGCGCGGCGAAACGTCGATCAACTTTAAGTCGGTGAAATTCGGGCTGTGGCTCAGCTTGGTAGAGCGCCTGGTTCGGGACCAGGAGGCCGTGGGTTCAAATCCCACCAGCCCGATTCTATAAATCACGCTTTACTGCGCGGTCCTGGAATAAAGAAGTGAGTTGAACCCGACGGCTGGATGTGTTTGGATCTGCCGGTAACGCAATTCTTACAATGGGTTCTCTCAAAAAGCGACGGAAGGCGAAGATTTCAAAGCACAAGCGTCGCAAACGCATGCGAGCGAACCGGCATAAGAAGCGTCTGCGTTACAAATCCTAGTCTTTTCGTTTGTTAGGGAGCAGCCGAGCGTTTGCGCTGAACGTGGCGCGCCGTTAGAATCCGAAACATGATTGAGCCAAGGCGCCGCTGCCTGCAGGTGGTTCCTCGGTTATTGCTCGCAATTCTCTTTCTTTTCTCGCAATCGCTTGCCGCGCGTTCTCGCTCACCGGCGCCTCCTCCGCCAGGCGTTCCGACTGCGACGTTGCCAAGAAAAAGCAGCCGCCTGGATGACTCGACGTTTGTCACGCCGGCGAAAGATTTGTTGTTGCGACTCGAAAACGAACACAAAGCCGATGCGCTGGCCCATTTTGTCGAAGGCATCTCCTTCGAGGAAAACGGCGAGATGGACAAGGCGTTGCAAGCGTATCGGAAAGTCTTAGACGTCGATCCAGGCCAGGTTGATCTCGCATCGCGGGTTGCATCATTGCTGGCGCGGCAGGACGACTTTCCGCAAGCCATCGACATTTTGAAGGACGCGATCAAAGCGAAGCCCAATGCGCCTCAGCCTTTGCTCCAACTGGCGTTCATCTCTGCGAAATATCTCGGCCGGACAGATCAAGCCATCGATTATGTCAATCGAGCAATCACGCTCGATCCGCGGAACATCGAAGCCTACGAGCGTCTCTGCGAGATCGCATTGGCGGTGGGCGATGAGAAAAAAGCGCTCCAAACGTTGGATCGTGCTGCAGCGGTTAAAAACGATGATCCGACGTTTTGGACCCGCCTCGGAAAACTCTACGCATCCATCGTTTTCAAAACGGACCGCCCTGCGAAGCCGGATGAGATCGCGCGGCTGAACGACATCTTCAAGAAGGCAGTCGACCATGCTGGCGACGACGCGACTGTCCTCAAAGATCTTGCTGATTATTACGCGTCCACCGAGCAGATTAAGGAGGCGATCCCGCTTTATTTGCGATTGCTGGAACTGGAGCCTGAAGATAGCAACGCGCGCGAAAAGCTGGCTACCGGCTTTGTTTTGACAAATCAACGCGAAAAAGCCGTGGCAATGTTGGAGGAGATCATCAAGCAACATCCTGAAAAATATCAGTCGTATGATTTGCTTGCCGGATTGCTTGACGATTCGGCGCGCGCACTCGAGCGAGACAAGAAGACGGAGCAGGCCAAGGCTACATTTGCGAAAGCCGCAGCCAATTATGAGCAAAGCCTGGTCGTCAATCCCGGACGCGTCAGTCCATATCTTCATCTGGCCGAGCTGCTTCTGGGTCCCTTAAAAGAAAGTGAACGCGCGGTCAAAGTCCTCACTGAAGCACGTCAGCACTTTCCGCAAACCCCGGAGATCGCTTATTACCTCGCGATCGCGCAACGCGAAGCGAAACATTCCCAAGAGTCCGTGGCTACATTCGAGGAAGCCCTACATGAGGCGGAACTGGACGGCGCCGAGATCACGAATGCGCGATTCTATTTCGATTACGGTGCCGCTGCCGAGCAGGCTGGCCTTTATGACAAAGCAGCCGATCTTTTCAAAAAATCCATCGCCATCGATCCGTCGAACGCTGCGGATGCTTACAATTACCTTGCTTACATGTGGGCTGAGCACAACATGCGCCTCGATGAAGCGGAGCAAATGATCAAACTGGCGTTGCAATCCGATCCAAACAACGGCGCATACATTGATACCCTTGGATGGCTTGAATACCGGCAGGGCAAGTTTGATCAGGCTCTCGTCGATCTTCTGCGCGCCGCGCAAAAATTAACGCGCGATGACCCCGTCGTGTTCGAGCATATCGGGGACACGTTCGCCAAGATGAACAAGATCGCACAAGCTTTGGATGCGTGGCAAAAAGCGCACAACCTCGACCCGCAGAACAAGAACTTGAGTGAGAAGATCGAGAACGCGAAAACAAAGATGAGCAAGGGGCAGTCGCCGAATGCAAACCCAATTCATTAAGGTTTGCGCGGTCGCCACCTCATGAGCACTTACCCAACGCCCTGGCAAAAGCGAACGATGTGGGCCGCGCTCACCGCGCTATTCGTAGTATTGCTCATTGTAATCGCCGGTGCGGTCGTCTACGTCGGCGCAAACCTGATCAGTTTTCTCCAGCCGATTCTAATTCCGGTCGCGATCGCGATCATTCTTGCCTACTTGCTTGATCCGCTGGTCACCGAAATCTGTCGCCGCGGCATGGGCCGCATCTGGGCAATTATTCTCATTTTCTTGAGCGCGTTCATCGCGCTGCTTGGTTTGTTTTGGTGGGTCGTGCCGACCATTTCGGTGCAAAGCGCAAATTTTGCCAAAGAATTGCCTTCCTACACGCAGACCGCGCGGGACCGCATTGTCGATCTTGTTGTGCGTTATAATAGAACATTGGGTGGAACAACGCGCAGTAAGTCCGCGACTTCGGGCTTGGTGAACTTGTTGCTCGGAACACCGCCGCCGCGCTCGCCTACCAATCCGTCGCCGACACCGACTCCCTCTGCTTCGCCCGAAGCTTCGGCCGTCGAGTCCATCTCCGCGGCGCCCCCCAAGCTCAGTTCGGCGGAACGGCAAAAAGTCGAGGCTGATGTCGAAAAGATAATTGTTTACATGCAGAATCAGCTCCCGGCTTGGAGCGACAAAGTTTGGAACATTACCAAGAAAAGCATCGGCGGATTTCTTGGCATTGCCGGTTTTCTTCTCAGTTTGGTCATGGTGCCGATCTATCTGTTCTTCCTTTTGAAGGAACGGCCGCGAATCGAGAAAAGATGGAAAGATTATCTTCCACTGCGCGCTTCGCCGTTGAAAGACGAGATCGCGGAGGCTTTATCCGAGATTAATAGATACGTCATCGCGTATTTTCGCGGCCAGCTCCTGGTTTGCCTGGTTGATGGAACGCTAATTGGCAGCACGCTCACGTTGCTCGGTTTAAATTTTGCCCCGCTGATCGGTCTGATGGTTGTCATCCTGACCATGATTCCGTACATCGGCATTATCATTTGCTGGGTGCCGGCAGTTTTGATCGCGGCGTTCCAATACGGCGATTGGCTGCACCCCATCATCGTCACCGGCATTTTTATTCTCATCCAAAATCTCGAAGGCATGTTTTACGCACCGCGCATCGTCGGGCAGTCGGTTGGCCTTCATCCGATGACCGTGATCGTGTCGATCTTCGTCTGGGGTTTATTGATCGGTGGTTTGCTTGGTCCGATTCTCGCCGTGCCGTTAACCGCGACTATCAAGGTCTTACTCACGCGATATGTCTGGGGACCGCGAATGCGTGACAGAGTGCGGGCGCAGGTAGAAGGTGTTCCCGTCGTCCGCGAGGCGCATAGCGGGACTTGAATCTTCACTTGATCGTTCGCAGCAAGCTGCGAGTTGCAATCTCGCACGCGTCCACGCATAAAGATTAGATGCCGGAAAAAATCAGACGCGTCCGCCGAAAAAGGCGCAGCCATTCTCTACCCGGCGTCGAATCATATCCCAGCATTCGATTTCATTTCCCGCCGTTACGTGTCGCCCTCTACGTTGCCGCCGCCGCGATTGCCCTCTTACTCATCGTCTTGTTTGGAACCTACGGCTCCAAGTTTTATTCCGGCTGGCGTGAATCGCGTTTGTTAAAACACGCGTCCGAGCTCTTGGATAAAAAAGATTATACCGGCGCAAATCGTCTCGCGCGACAGGTTGTTGAGCTGAATCGCGATTCGCTTCCCGCCTTTGTGATTCTCGCCGACTCGACCGAAAAGCAAAACTCCGAGGAAACGGTGTCCTGGCGGGCACAGATCGCGCGATTGCAGCCGACGAACATCGACAGTCAGTTGAATCTCGCCTCGGCCGCGCTTCGCTTCAGTCAAATTGATCTCGCCCGCAAGACGTTGGAGCGCATCAAACCGATGGCCGAGGACCGCGCCGCGTTCCATATCGTGGCCGGTTGGCTCGCGCGCGCGGAAGGAAATCTCGCCGAACAGGAACAGCAGTTCGACATCGCTGTGCACAAGGATCCGAAAAACGATCTTTACCGGTTCAATCTCGCAGCTATTCGAATTCGCTCGCCGGACCAGGAAAAGAGTGCTCAGGCCCGCACTATTCTCGAGCGCCTCGTTCAAATTCCGCAATTTCGAAGCGGCGCGCTCCGCGCTTTGTTAAACGACGCGGTCGACCGCAAAGATTTCGAAGCGGCCGATCGGTTTGCCCAACAATTGCAAATGTCGCCTGACGTTACCTTCGGCGATTATCTTCTTTGCCTGAATTTTTATCGCAAGCTCGACGCGAAAAAGTTCGACGTGCTGTTGGAAAAAGTGAAACCCGTGGCCGCGAAAAATTCCAACGATCTCGGGCTCCTGTTGGATTGGATGAACGAAAACGGTCTGGCGTCGGTGGTGATTAACTGGATGGACAAGTTGCCGGCCGAAACCACCGATCATCCGCCGCCGGCAGTCGCGATCGCTGCGGCCTTTGCCGAGCTCAAAAACTGGTCGCGGCTGCGACGTTGGACTCGGAGCGAGTCCTGGGGCGACGAAGATTATCTTCGTCTTGCTTACCAGGCGTTTGCCGCACATCAATTGCGGCAATCGAGCTCGGATGCGGAGTTCGACACGCTTTGGCGCGCGGCCGTCCACGCCACTGCCGATCAACCCGATCACGACGTCAAGCTCGCGAGACTTGCCAGCAAATGGAATTTGGCGATCGAGAGCGAAGAACTCTGGTCGCGCTTGTCACGGAATTCCGGCAGCCGTCGCGAGGCGCTCGACGCTCTTTACAAACTTTACCGCGGCAGCAATGACGTCCGGAAACTGTACGACGTTCTTCAGCGGCTTCACGAAACATCGCCCAACGAAACTGGAATCAGCTGTAACCTTGCGCGACTCGGTCTGAACATTGACCAGAACACCAAACAAGCGCAGGACCTCGCCAAACAGGCTTACGACCGTACGCCTGACGATGTGAATTGTGCGGTGACTTACGCATTCTCGCTTTACGTCCAGGGTCGAACGCCGGAAGGGCTCGACATCATCCGAAAATTGCCGTCCGACACGATGTACGATCCGCACAATGCAGTTTATGCTGCGGTCTTGTTGCTCGACGTCAATCAAACCGACGCCGCCAAGGAATATATTCAGGCTGCGAAACGAGGCCCGCTTTTCGTCGAAGAAAAACGTTTGCTCGAAGACGAACGCGCCAAAGCTCCAGCCGCCTATCCCAATGCAAACGCGAGCCCATCAGCGAGTCAGGCGTCGACTGCGAAATCGATCACGCCCACGGCCACTCCGGCATCGACAACTACGGCGACCCCGGTTCCTTCTGCGACGGCGACCCCCTGAGAAATCGCGCTCA